>Ga0164307_10000296_pt1 | contig 22516 bp, 15 predicted proteins | sample Whisoiple_243_MG_FD_110214 | JGI IMG/M metagenome (GOLD analysis project Ga0164307, IMG submission 110214) | Soil microbial communities amended with fresh organic matter from upstate New York, USA - Whitman soil sample_243_MG | ecosystem: Environmental > Terrestrial > Soil > Unclassified >...
ACGCACGTTTCAGCACCGGATTGTTGTGGCCGTAGTTCAACGACCCGGCACCGGCGAAGAAGTCCAGGTACGAGTGTCCGTCCTCATCCGTGAGCCGGGCACCCTGCGCACGGTCGAAGACCGTCGGCCAGCCACGGCAGTAGCTGCGCACCTCGGACTCGAGGGACTCGAAAACACTCAGGGCACGCGGGTTGTTCGTCGTCATGACACGCTCCTAGTGCGCCGGACGTCCGAGAACCGGGTCTCGATCGACGAGGCAGGTGGGTGGGCCAGCGGCCCGATCCGGTACAGGTGTTCGGACTCGTGTGCGTCCGGGAAGAGCCCTGAGGGGAACAGCAGCTCACGCTCCACCGACGCCCCGTTCCGAGCGGCGAAGGAGAGGAAGAGCCGTTGTGACGCGTCGTTGTCGGCACTGATGGTCGTCTCCAGCTGCTGGAGGACGCCCTTGTCGCGCAGACGGGTGGTGAGGTGGTCCAGCATGGCGCCGGCCAGGCCTCGGCCTCGTCGATCGCCGTCCACGGCGATCTGCCAGATGACGAGGCTGCCGGGGGCTTCCGGGCGTATGTAACCCGTCACGAAGGCGACGGCCTCTCCGCTTTCGTCGCGGGCGACCACGGAGGTCGCTGCGAAGTCACGGCACCACAGCAGATAGCTGTACGAGGAATTCACGTCGAGCACACGGGAATCGCGAGCGATTCTCCAAGCCGAAGCCCCGTCATCGATCGTGGGCTCCGCCATCTGTTCCCTTGACCTCACCATCGGCCCACACCTCCGTCTCACCTCGATACACAAGGCGGGAATGAACCCGCGAGAAGCGTGTGACGCTCTTCGGATCGAGCGTGTACCAACATATGTGCGAAGCGAATTGATTGACGAAAATACTTTCCGGAAATGCGGGTCGGGACCAGGGCAATCGGCTGGTCAGCGGCGCCACGTGATCATCTCGCAGCACCGCCCCGGATCATGTTAGACCAGCGGACCTCTCCGGTCCACAGGAGAACTGTGGCACGAATGTCGACCGAAAGTGCGAGCTCGACGGCGGCCTTCCGAAGCAACTTCACCCGACGCGGACGTTCGGCGAGTTTCTTTTCTGATTGCCGGAACAGTTCCGATCGCCGGTGAACCCCGCCGACCACTCCGTGAAGACCTGTGTGCTTTCCTCATCGCCCCCGACTCCGTTCGGGTGATTCCTGTCAAAAATTCGGGCATCTGGCGGCTCGCGGTAATTCACCTGCCGGATGCACCTGATTGCGGATGTGTAATTCCGGCCACTCCCGCCGACCCCGAGGCCGGGCCTGCCTGCTCACGGACCGGCGAGCGGACTCGCCCGCGGCGAGGTACGGGGTGACGGAGGCCGTCGGGCGCGACCGCCACCGCGGCGCGGACCCGCTCCCGGCAGAACCGTGCGTCAGGCGGGAGATCACGGCGGACGGCCCGGAACGCTTCGTGAGCCCGGGCCCCGCCGAAGTCATCACTGTCGCCTGCCGGGCCCGGTCGCCCTGAGAACCGAGCGCGGGAGGACCGGCGCCGGCGGCTCCGCACGGCTCGGCCACCCGGGGTGCGCCGCAGTATCGCCTCCGCCGGGTGGTCACACTCCCGGCGTTGTCGCGTTTCCGACGTCGTGCCGTGACCTCGGCGTTGCCGCGTACCGAGCAGGGAGTCGACGGACAGTCGCCCCTCCGGCACCGGGCGATCCGCGCGATCCCGGGCGCCCGACGGCTTACGCAGCCCTTCGGCATGCGTTTCCTCGCGCGCCGCGCACCGCCGGAGCGCGGCACGGAGGACCGCACGCACGCCACGGGCTGCGGCTGAATCTATTCGGTACCCGCACAAACATCATGCGGCCGCGATCATCGTATCGAGTTAATGTCGTCGGCTCGCCTTGGTCCCAGGGCGGAAGCCGCCATTAGTGTTCCCCTGGATCTGGACGGGTTCCCGTTCATTCACCACCTTTTCCCCTTTCGCCCGACGGCGTCCGCATACGTGTGCCACCGACCTGACCAAGGAGAGCGTGCCGATGACTGTCGACTCGACCCCGGACGTGCGACTGGAACTGCCGCGGCAGTCCAGTCTTGGCACAGCGGCTGCCCGCAACCTCGCCCACACCACCAAGTCCGCCCCGCAGATGCAGGAGATCTCCTCCCGCTGGCTGCTGCGCATGCTGCCCTGGGTGGAGACCAAGGGCGGGGCCTACCGGGTCAACCGTCGCCTGAGCTACACCGTCGGCGACGGGACCGTGGAGTTCGTCCAGGACGGCGCCGACGTCCGTGTCATTCCCCGTGAACTCGGCGAACTGGCCCTGCTCCGGGGCTTCGACGACCTGGACGTCCTGACCGCGATCGCCGATCGGTGCGTACAACGCGAGTTCCGCGCCGGCGAGACACTGGTGGAGCGCGGAACACCCGCGGACAAACTGCATCTGATCGCGCACGGCCGCATCAACCAGACCTCCGTGGGGAGTTACGGCGACGAGGTCGTCCTGGACGTGCTGGCAGACGGCGACCGGTTCGGGGAGCACGCGCTGCTGGACGAGGACGCCCGCTGGGAGAACACCGCCACGGCCGAGACGTCGGGCACCCTCCTCACCTTGTCACGTGCGGACTTCGCCGCCGTGCAGTCCCACGCGGCGAGCCTGCGGGCCCACCTCGACACGTTCGCGTCGCTCTCCCAGCGGCGGCAGAACCACCGTGGCGAGGCCGAGATCGCGATGTCGGCCGGTCACGTCGGCGAGCAGGAACTGCCCGGCGCGTTCGTCGACTACGAACTGAAGCCCAGGGAGTACGAGCTCTCGGTCGCGCAGACCATCCTGCGGATCCACACGAGGGTCGCCGACCTCTACAACGGTCCGATGAACCAGACCGAGGAACAGCTCAGGCTCACCATCGAGGCGCTGCGCGAGCGCCAGGAGCACGAGCTGATCAACAACCGGGAGTTCGGCCTGCTCCACAACGCCGACTTCAAGCAGCGCATCCAGACGCACTCCGGCCCGCCGACCCCGGACGACATGGACGAACTGCTCTGCCGGCGCCGCGGCACCAAGTTCTTCCTCGCGCACCCCAGGACCATCGCGGCGATCGGGCGTGAGTTCAACGCGCGGGGGATCTACCCGGACCACGCCGACCTCGGCGGGCAGCAGGTCCCGGCCTGGCGCGGGGTCCCGATCCTCCCCTGCAACAAGATCCCGGTCACCGAGGAGAAGACCAGCTCGATCCTCGCCATGCGTACCGGCGAGGAGAACCAGGGCGTCATCGGTCTGCACCAGACCGGACTGCCGGACGAGTACGAACCGGGCCTGTCGGTCCGCTTCATGGGACTCGACGAGAAGGCGATCACGTCCTATCTCGTGACCACCTACTACTCGGCCGCGATCCTCGTGCCGGACGCGGTGGGCGTGATGGAGAACGTGCAGATCGCCCGCTGGCCCAGGTAGCGGACCCACCCCCGGACGGCACGGGACCGAAATCCTCAGGGCACGGTCGCGCGGACTCCGGAGGGCCACGGGACACCGCCACACCCCCACCCAAGGAGCCTTGGATGACCGCACCTGAGCTGCCACCACCACGGTCGAGCCTGCCGGAGGCCGCTTCCCGCTTCGGGGCGCACCTGCTCGCCTCCGCCGCGGCGCACGCACTCGATGTGGAGGGCGTGACCGGCGGCCCGCCCGGCACTCCCTCCCTGCCCGCCCCTCCCGTGACCAGCGCGTCCGCTCTCGCCGCGCGGCCCCTCCCCGCAGCCCCGGCAGCCGGGGCGCCGGCTCCGAGCGCCGGGCTGGAGCGGCTCCTGCGTGGCCCCAGCGGCCTGGGCACGGCGGGCCTGCGCCTGTTCCCGCGGGACGAGCCGCAGGCACCGCCGTCCCCGCCGGCGGCCGCAGCGGAGGGGAGACCGGTCCCGGGCCTCTACCACCACACCGTGCCCGAGCCCGATCCTGGGCTGGTCGAGGAGGTCAGCCGGAGGATCAAGGCCTGGGCACTGGACGAGGTCTCGCTGTATCCCGAGGACTGGGAGGAGCAGTTCGACGGCTTCTCCGTGGGCCGGTACATGGTCGGCTGCCATCCGGACGCGCCCACCGTCGACCATCTCATGCTCGCCACACGTCTGATGGTGGCGGAGAACGCGGTGGACGACTGCTACTGCGAGGACCACGGGGGGTCGCCGGTCGGCCTCGGCGAAAGGCTTCTGCTGGCGCACACGGCACTGGACCCCCTGTACACCACGGAGGAGTACCGGCCGCAGTGGGCGGAGTCGCTCCACGCGGACGCGCCCCGGCGCGCCTACCGCTCCGCCATGGAGTACTTCGTACGCGCGGCCAGCGCCTCCCAGGCGGACCGGTTCCGGCACGACATGGCCCGGCTGCACATGGGGTACCTCGCCGAAGCGGCCTGGGCCCAGCTGGATCACGTACCCGAGGTGTGGGAGTACCTGGCGATGCGCCAGTTCAACAACTTCCGCCCCTGTCCGACCATCACCGACACCGTCGGCGGCTACGAGCTGGCCGCGGACCTGCACGCCCAGGCCGGCATGCAGAAGGTCATCGCGCTCGCGGGAAACGCGACGACCATCGTGAACGACCTGTACTCCTACACCAAGGAACTCGACGCTCCCGGCCACCACCTGAATCTTCCGGTGGTGATCGCCGAACGGGAGGGCCTCTCCGAGCGGGACGCCTATCTGAAGTCGATCGAGGTCCACAACGACCTCATGCACGACTTCGAGCGCGAGGCCGCGGCCCTGGCCGAGGCATGTCCGGCGCCCGGCGTGCACCGCTTCCTGCGGGGCGTGGCCGCCTGGGTCGACGGCAACCACCACTGGCACCAGTCCAACACCTACCGCTACACCCTGCCCGATTTCTGGTAAAGAACGGACTCATCTGTGACCCACACCGAACTCGCCCCCGCCGCCACCGACGTCTCGGGCTCCGTGCGGATCCCCCGCCCGGCGTCCCCCTACCAGGGGGACATCGCCCGCTACTGGGACGGTGAGGCGCGGCCCGTGAACCTGCGCCTCGGCGACGTCGACGGGCTCTACCACCACCACTACGGCATCGGTGACGTCGACCACGCCGCTCTCGGGGACGCCGAGGACAGCGAGAGCGAGAAGAAGCTGATCGCCGAGCTGCACCGGCTGGAGTCGGCGCAGGCCGAGTACCTTCTGGGGCACCTCGGCGACATCGGAGGCGACGACACCCTGGTGGACGCCGGCTGCGGGCGCGGTGGCTCGATGGTGATGGCGCACCAGCGCTTCGGATGCAAGGTCGAAGGTGTCACGCTCTCGGCCAAGCAGGCCGACTTCGCCAACGGCCGTGCCCGCGAACTCGGTATCCAGGACCATGTCCGCGCCCGTGTCTGCAACATGCTCTCCACGCCCTTCAAAACGGGCTCGGCCGCGGCCTCGTGGAACAACGAGTCGAGCATGTACGTCGACCTGCACGACCTCTTCGCCGAGCACTCCCGCGTCCTGGAGGTCGGTGGACGGTACGTGACCATCACCGGCTGCTGGAACCCGCGCTACGGCCAGCCCTCGAAGTGGGTGTCGCAGATCAACGCGCACTTCGAGTGCAACATCCACTCGCGCCGGGAGTACCTGCGCGCCATGGCCGACAACCGTCTCGTGCCTCAGGCCGTCGTCGACCTCACGCCCGACACCCTCCCCTACTGGGAGCTGAGGGCCACGTCCTCGCTGGTCACGGGGATCGAGGACGCCTTCATCAACTCCTACAAGGACGGGTCCTTCCAGTACCTCCTGATCGCGGCGGACCGCGTCTGACCCCGGGATGACGGGGAGGGCCCGACCTGGCGGGGGCCCTCCCCGTCGACCGCGCACGGTACCGGCGCGGCCCGGCCTTCGCCGGGCGGCCCTGCCGCACGGCCGCCGCTGCCGGGATCAGCCCACGAGGTCCGGCGCGCGCAGCATCTCGGGCGGGATGCCCCAGGCGTCGACGAGGTCGACCGCGAGGGGCCGGACCTTGCGGCAGAGGTCGTTCACCTCACGGCTGATCGCCTTGGAGCGCTGGACCGTCAGTCGGCCGTGTTCCATGAACCAGGCCCGGTCCGCCTCGATCGTCGACAGGGCGAACAGGTCGCACAGCAGGCCGAGCGCGACCTTGTTGCCGCCCTCGGGCTGCGCACGGAGCTTGTCGACGAACGCCTCCAGCACCAGCCGCTCGACGTGCGCGTGGGCCACCGCGATGACGTGGTCCTGCACCTGCGAGAAGACGGCCCCCGGATCGCGCTTCTGGTCGATCCCGCGCTTGAGCCGCCGCGCGACACCGGCGAGCATGTGCTCCTCGCGGTAGCGGAGCATGGCCAGCTGGTACTCGGAGTCGCGCAGGCCGGCCTCCTGGTCCCACTCGTCGCCTCCGGGCAGCAGGTCACGTACCCGTTCGAGCAGCTTGTGCGCCGAGGTCTTCTCGATGACCGTCTCGACGGCGAGGCCGGTGACGTGGCGGACCATGCCGAGCTGGTCCAGGTCCTCGAACTCGCTCGCGTAGTGGGTGAGCAGGCCCTTGGCCACGAGCTGCAGCAGGACGTGGTTGTCACCCTCGAAGGTGGTGAAGATGTCGCTGTCGCTCTTGAGGGCGGCGAACCTGTTGACGGCGAGGTAGCCGGCGCCGCCGCACGCCTCGCGGCACTCCTGGACGACCCGGGTGGCGTGCCAGGTGCCGAGTGCCTTGGTGCCGGCGGCCCGTGACTCCAGCTGCCGGCGCTCGTACGCGTCGTCCTTGATGCCGGAGAAGACCTCGTGCAGGTGCGTGCGCACGACGTCCTGCGCGAAGTGCAGCGCGTAGGTCCGCGCGAGGAGCGGCAGCAGACGGCGCTGGTGCAGACCGTAGTCGAGGAGCAGCTGCTCCTCCGTGTCCGGGGCCGCGTCGAACTGCCGGCGCCGGACGGCGTACTTGGTGGCGATCGTCAGGGCGACCTTGGCCGCGTTGACCCCGGCGCCTCCGACGCTGACCCGGCCCTGTACCAGCGTGCCGAGCATGGTGAAGAAGCGCCGGTCGGGGTTCTCGATCGGACTCTCGTACACGCCGTCGGGAGTGACGTCGGCGAACCGGTTGAGCAAGGCCTCGCGTGGCACACGCACCCCGTCGAAACGGATGCGGCCGTTGTCGACGCCGTTGAGGCCCATCTTGCGGCCGTCGTCCTCGATACGTACGCCTGGCAGCACTTCTCCACCGGTCCGGACGGGGACCACGAACGCGTGCACGCCCTTGGACTCCCCGCCCACCTCGAGCTGGGCGAAGACGACCGCGAGCTCGGCGTGGCGGGCCGCGTTGCCGATGTAGTCCTTGCGCGCCTGGTCGCCGTCGGTGGTGATGACGAACTCCTGGGTGGCGGCGTCGTACGTCGCGAGGGTACCGAGCGCCTGCACGTTGGAGCCGTGCCCGGTCTCGGTCATCGCGAAGCAGCCCATCAGCTTCCCGGTGATCAGGTCCGGCAGGTAGGCGTCGTGGTGGCGGCCGGTGCCCAGATGCAGGATCGCACCGCCGAAGAGTCCGAACTGCACGCCGACCTTCACCAGGACCGACAGGTCACCGAAGGCCAGTGTCTCGAACGCGGCGATCGAGGCTCCGACGTCACCGCCGCCGCCGTACTTCGCCGGAAAGCCCATGCCGGTCTGACCGGTCGCGGCCATCTCGACCACGAGCTCACGCACCCGCTCCCGGTACGCGTCGACGCCGAGTTCGTCGGCCTCCTCGAGAACGGAGGCGTGCGTCACCAGGTTGGTCCGGACGAGGTCGCGGATGGCGGCGTACTCGCCGTCGAGCACCTCGGTCAGCGCCCGGACGTCGACCTCGGGCTGCACGTATCCGCTCGCAGCAGGGGATGTCTTGTCAGTGGCCATGTCCTTTCGCTACCCCGCGCGGGGACGATCAAGCGGTGCCCCCGGGCGGTCGGAGCCGTACGGAGGAGCGCGGCGCGGCCGGATGACCAGGAACGGGACACGGCCGCGGGATCCGGTGCGGCAGCGCTCTGTCATGACCATTGCCGACGGCCACCCTCATCGCTATGTTAATGAGGAATCACATCGGTCGGCATGATCCGACGTGCAGGACGAGAACAGCCAATCGTGGAACAAGGGCACATGACTTGATCAGGTCGAGCATGGAAGCAGGTAAGTTAATGCGTAATCTCGACAGGCGAAAAGTCCTGTCCCTCGGTGTCGCACTCGGCCTCGTGGGCGCGGCGGATCCCGCCAAGGCGTGGGCATGGGCGTCGAAGGACTCGGTGGCAGGCAGCGGCACCGGTGCCGATCCGGAGTACGTCTGGGACAGCGCCACGGATCCCCTGATGGTCTCGCTGCTCCAGAACGGTCAGGTTCCGGCGGTCAACGCGGCGATGGCGGGCTGGGTGAACAACGGGGACGCGCTGCCCTCCGGGCTGCCGGCGGAGCTCGCCGCGCATCTGCGGACGGTCAACAAGCTGCCGCCCTGGGCCGACCCGGTCAAGCTCGCCCGCGCAGCCGACTTCAACAGGCGCAAGGACACCTATCTGTTCATGCTGTACGGCCTCGGCAGCGGCATCATGAGCACCGTGATCCCGCGCGAGGCCAGAAGCGTCTACTGGTCGGTGGGCGGCGCCGACATGAAGGACCGGGCCGCCAAGACGTTCACGTTCGGCTACGACCTGTCTCAGCTGGACGCCTTCAAGCCGACGGGGCAGTTCGTCGTCACCGCCAACAAGACCCGGCTGGTGCACGGCGCGGTGCGTCATCTGCTGCCGCAATCACCCCACTGGCGTGCGGTCACCGACCAGTCGGTCCCCATCAGCGCCGCGGACATCCTCGTCACCTTCCACAGTCTGGGAACCTTCGTACGCAGGAGGCTGCTCGACTGGAAGGTCCCGATGTCGGCCGCGGACCAGGAGGCCTTTCTGCACTCGTGGCAGGTCGCCCTCCACCTGCTCGGCGTGCCGGACGAGTACATCCCGAAGACCTGGGCGGCCGCGGAAGCCCAGTCGGCCCAGGTGCTCACCCCGATCCTCGCCCCGACACCGGAGGGTCTCGACCTGGCGGAGGTGCTGCTCGGGCTGACCGCCGAGATCGATCTCGGAGTGACGCGCGGATTCCTGAACGAGTTCGTGCGCTACGTCCTCAGCAACGAGGTCGGCGACTGGCTGAAACTTCCGCGCGACTACGCGGCGGCGGCCCTCGTCCGCACCGTGTGGCCGGCCTTCATCCTGTTCCGCGAGGGCCTGTCACCCGTCATGCCCGGCACCTTCTACATGTTCGACCAGTTCGTGCGGGGCCTGGCCATGCTGTTCCTCAACAAGGGCAGCTCCTCGACGACCACCCCGATCACGATCCCGACGGGGAACCGGCCGGCGGGCTGATCCGCGCCCCCGTGCGGCGGAAGTCCGGCCCTCGGCTGTCGCACCGGGGGCCCTGGGCCGGACATCCGGGCGCCTTCCCGACGTACGCGTCGGTCGCCTCACCGCACGCAGCCCCGCCGCGCGCCTGGACGGCTCTCCGCCCGAGGCACGGGACGTGCCGGTTCAGAAGCCGAGGGCCCCCATCACCAGCGCGGTCACGGCGTCCCGGTGGTCCGGGCCGTCCTGCCACCGCAGCCCTCGGCCGGCCTCGACCGCGACGCCGAACCCGGCGTGCACCAGCACCCGGGCCTGGCGCGGGTCCAGCTCGGGACGGGCCAGCCGCAACTGCTGCTCCCAGACGGCGATGTGTTCGCGCTGTGCGAGGACCAGAGGACGCCGCAGGTCGGCCGGCAGCCCGACGAGCTCGGCCTCGGCGACGCTGTTGAGCGCGGTGTACTCGAAGCTGTACGCCACGTAGGTCGCCGCCAGCGCGCCGATGGCGTCGTGCGGGCCGGACACCTCGTGGAGGCTCTGGTCCACCTCCCGGGCCAGGAGTCCCGCCGCCTGGAGACACGCCGCCGCCAGGATGTCGACCTTGCCGGAGTAGTGACGGTAGAGGGCCGACGGGGCCAGCCCCACCGCCTCCGCGATCTGCCCGTTCGTGACACTGGCGAACCCGTCCCGCGCGAACAGGGGGATGGCGGCCGCGAGGATCTCCGCGCGTCGCGTGCGTGGCACCGGGTGGGCGACCACCTCGACCGTGCGGGCACCGGGCCGGGGCGCCGCGGGATCGGCCGCGGCCACCCGCAGCGCCGACTCCACCAGCAGTTCCTCGGCCCGGCGCTGGGCGATCGACGTGTGGTGCATGGTGATCGATCCGATGGCGCCGAGGGCAGCCACGGCCCGCAGGCGCCCGTCGGGCAGGGGTCGCTCGCGCTGCACCGCCTCGTCCACCCGTCCGATGACGTGCCGGAACTTCGCCCTGAGCTGCCTGCGGTCCTCGTGGTTGAGGTAGCGGGCCTCCCATCGGTACACACCGCCCGATGCCCGATGGGCGACGGTGACCCGGGTCACCGCGGTGAGCACATCCGCCGACGGCGCCCCGGACGGCACCTCGTCGACGGCGGCGACGAGCCGGTCGGCCATGAGATCGGCGCACTCGGCGAAGAGCGCGTACTTGTTCGGGAAGTGCCGGTAGAGGGCCGCCGCGGTGATACCCACGCCGGCGGCGATCTTCTCCATGGACGCCATGTGATAGCCGCGCTCGCTGAAGATCCGGCCGGCCGCCTCGACGATGAGCTGCTTGCGATTGCGGGGCCGGGTGGCCGCGGCCGGATCGGCGGTCACAGCCGAACGGGCGGTTGCGGAGACATGGCCATACGGATCAGTCAACCACACGGCGACGGAGGCCTTCGGGCCCCCTCGGCAGGCGGGTAACGCACGGCCTGCGGGAGCACGCCGGGCGGCGACGTCGCGTCCCCGCGCGACGGACGTGCAGGTGAGGTTCACGAAACCCGGGGCATACGTGGCGACAGACGAAGGGAGGTTGCCATGGATGGCAGAGATCTGGAACTCGGCGAGCTTCTGACCGCGGCGGAGTCCGCGCCGCCGGGGGAGTCCGTCGGCGTGCTCGCGCACGACCTGCGCAAGCGCTTCGGGGCCGACCGTGTGTCGTTCCTGTTCGTCGATCTCATGGAACAACGGCTGCTGCGCCTCACCGCGCCGGCCGACGGTGACGGTCCCGAGGCCGTCGAGGAACCGATCGATCTGCAGGGCACCGTCTACGACGCGGTGCTGCGCGAGCAGCGCCAGCACGTGGACGCGGACGGAGAGGGCGGACGGCGGGTGATCTCGCCGGTGAGCAATCGCGGGGACTGCATCGGGCTGCTGGAGGTGACGCTGCGGTCCGTCGACGACTCCGTGCTGGGGCAGATCAGCGACGCGGCCCACGCCCTGGCCTACATCATCGTCACGGACCGCCGGTTCACCGACCTCTATCACGCCGGCCGGCGGACCACCCGGACCAGCCTGGCCGCCGAGATCCAGCATCAGCTGCTCCCCTCGGCCTCCTGCTGCGAGGCTCCCCAGTTCACCCTCGCCGCAGGTCTCGTACCGGCCGACGACATCGGCGGCGACACCTACGACTACACCCTCGACCGGGACACGCTGTACCTGTCCATCACCGACGCCATGGGCCACGACACCGAATCCGCCCTGCTGGCGACGCTGGTCACGGGTGCGTTGCGCGGAGCCCGGCGCACGGGCTGCGACGCGCTCAGTCAGGCGAATCGCGCGCACGAGGCCCTGCTGGCCCACAGTCGGGGGCTGGCCACCGGACAGTTGCTGTGCATCCGTCTCGACACCGGTACGTGCGAACTGGTCAACGCCGGACATCCGTGGCCCCTGCGCCTGCGGAGCGGTGCCGGCGAGGCCGAGGAGGTCCCGCTCACGGTCAATCTGCCGTTCGGTGTCGCGGCCCCCTTCACCTACCAGCTCCAGGAACTGCAGTTGCACCCCGGAGACCGCCTGGTCCTGCTGACCGACGGCATGCAGGAACGCGGTGCCGCCGCCGTCGACCTGGCTTCCCTGGTGTACGAGACCCGTGACATGCATCCCAGGGAGGCCGTGCGCGTCCTGACCGCAGCGGTGCTGTCGGCCTGCCGGGGCAATCTGAACGACGACGCCACCGTGCTCATTCTCGACTGGCACGGCACCGGGACGTCCGGCTTCCGGCCGCTGAGCTCGACGGGTCGGTGAAGGGAAGGCCGGAGGCCGCCCCGGTCAGCCCGACTTCGGGGGCTTCTGCGTGTCGAAGGCGAAGAGGGTGTTCTCGGCTGCGGCGACGACCACCGCACGCCCCGCGACGGTCACGCGCGGGCTCGCGCCCTGCTCGCCCGTCAGGCCGTCGACCTGGGGGTTCGTCGTCCACAGGGACCTGCCGTCGTTCGGCGCCAGCGCGACGACCCGGCCGGTGGCAGAGCTGAAGTAGAGGGCGCCGGATCCCGCCACGGGCCCCGACGCGCCCTCCACCCCCGTCTGCCGCTTCCACTTCTCCCGGCCGGTGGTGGGATCGAGCGCGGTGACGAGACCGGCCTGACCGGCCACGTAGACGGTGCCGTCCGCCATGCCGGGCGTGCCCGCGTACGTCCGGGCCAGTCGGGAGTACGTGACCTTCCCGGAGGCCGGGTCGAACCGGGCCGTCCCGTCGTAGCCCGTCAGCGCGGCTCCTTCCCTGTGCTCCTGGAGGAGGACGAGGCCGCCGTCCCGGACCCCCATCGGCACGGCGGGCCCGTCGACCGCGACGGGGCTGCCCCACGTGCCCGAGGTGCGGTCGACCGTGTGGAGGGTGGGGTGGCGCACCTCGGAGGCGTCCAGCTCCGCGTCCGTCGCGCACATGGCGAGGAAGTGCTGACCCGCCGGGACGGGAGCGCACCGCGTGCCCTCGGGGAACGACGTCTTCCAGGCGACCTCGCCGCTGTGCGCGTCGCGGGCCTCGAAGCGGGAGTTGGAGGCGTCGACCGTCACCACGGCGGAGCCGACCACCACGGCGTCCCGGCTCCGGCCCGTGACGGCCGTCGACTGGGCGCCGGACGGCACGGACCACAGCTCACGGCCGTCGTCCGCGTCGAAGGCCACCACCTCGCCGGGAGGGTCCTGCGGGGCGTCCTCGGCGGCGAAGCGGTATCCGAGCACCGTGTCGTCGGTGGCACCGACCAGGTGCATGCCCTGGACGGGGACGCCCGGGCTCTTCGCCGTCCACACACGTGAGCCGTCCTCCACCTTGATGCGGGCCGCGACGACCCCACCGCCCCCGCAGAAGAGCGCGTCGCCGTGCGTCACGCACCGGAGTTCGTCGGGGATGTCCTCCCGGCCGCCCGGCACGGTCCCGCGCCACGGCTCGAAGCCGTCCGGGAGTGCGGCTCCCGACGCCGTGACACCGTCGCCCTTGTCGCCGCCGCCGCTGCCGCCTCCCGCGCTCTCCGCCTGCAGCGCGGCGACTCCCCCGCCGATCGCCGCCACCGCGACGGCGGCCGCGAGGACGGGCCGCCATCGGCTGCGCAGACGGCGGCCGGCGGGGATGCCGGCGCTCCCCGTACCGGGACCGGCCGGGGCGGTGGCCGGAGCAGCCGGCGGCGGTGTGTCCTGCGCCACATGGTGCTGGGTGACCATGTCGCGGGTGCGGCCGGCGCCGGCCTCTTTCACGCCGGTCCCGCGAGGCCCGCCGAGGTCGTCCGGAAGGTCCCTCAGCAGGACGAGGAGTTCGTCGGCCGAGGGGCGCCCGTCCGGCTCCTTGTCCAGGCACGGCTCGACGACCGCCCGCAGGGCCTCCGGCACGACACCCAGCGAGGGCTCCTCGTGCACCACCTGATACGCGGTCAGATACGGGCTGTCCGCGTCGAAGGGCCCGTGGCCCGTCGCCGCGTAGACCAGCAGCGTCCCCAGGGAGAAGACGTCGGACCGCGGACCCACACCACGGGGCGTCTGCAGCTGCTCGGGCGACATGAAGGGCGGCGTACCGATGACCCGGCCGGTCATCGTCAGCGTCTGCTGGTCCGCGGCGCGTGAGATACCGAAGTCGATGACGCGGGGACCCTCGGGCGAGAGCACGACGTTCGAGGGCTTCAGGTCGCGGTGGACGACCCCCACCCGGTGGATGTCGCGCAGGGCCTCCGCCAGACCGATGGCGAGCCTCCGCAGCTCCGCCCCGTCCAACGGGCCCTCCGCGGCGATGCGCTGGGCGAGCGTCTGCCCCTCGATGTAGGTCGTCGCCATCCACGGCTGCTCGGCCTCGGGGGCGGCGTCGACGACGGCGGCGGTGAACGCGCCGCTCACCCTCCGGGCCGCCGCCACCTCCTGCCGGAAGCGGATGCGGAACTCGTCGTCCGCCGCGAACTGCTGATGGATCAGTTTGATCGCGACGGGCCGCCCCGAACTCGTACGGGCGAGAAAGACCGTGCCCATGCCACCCGAGCCGAGCCTCGCCTCCAGCGGATAGCCGCCGATCTCGGCCGGATCGCCCATACGAAGCGACACGCCTCCCCCACCTCCCGTCCTCCGTGCGCGTCTGCCGACACGGGCCCGCGTAACCGTCCTGCACACAAACTAACCGCAGGGCGGTACGGAGGAGCACAGCGGGGGACGGACAACGGGCCGGGGGCCGCTGCCGCGCGGCGACGGCCGCGTCGGCCTCCTGCGGGAGGGGCGGACGACGAAAGTGAACACGCGCGGGCGGGTTCGCGCCGGTGGGGATCCGCGCACCCTCACCTTTGGTCGCGGAGGTGCGCGACTTTCAGGGGCAGTTCTCGCCGGGCCTGTATCGCGACGATGGTCCTCCAGCCGGGAGACGGCCGCGAGCAGGTGCGGCCGTCCGGTGCACGAGACGCGACCAGAGGGAGACACCCCGTGGAGAGAACCACGTTGCAGGCGGCCGAGCGATTCGTCGTGAGCCGGAAGCCGGCGGTGATGACCGACCGGTACGTGGTGAACCGCGCTCTGCCCGACGGCTCGGCCGGTGAGGTCGTCGCGTTCGCCGAGCAGGCGCTGCTGTCGCCGAAGGATCAGGTGACCGTCTACACCGACGAGTCACAGGACCGCGTCCTGTGCACCTTCGAGGCCGACACGGTCCTGGACGTCGGCGCCGTGTACACGGTGCGGGACGAGGACGGGAGCCCCATCGGTTCGTTCCGCGAGAAGACCCTGACCTCGCTGCTGCGCTCGACCTGGGTCCTCGACCAGCCGGGGCTGGCCGAGCTCACCGGGCGCGAGCGCAACGCGGCGCTGGCGGTGCTGCGCCGCATCTGGGACTTCCTGCCGGGCACCGACTTCGTACCGTTCGCGTGGCGGCGTCACTTCGACTTCACCGAAGGCGGCAGGCACTGGATGGCGGTCGAGCGGAAGTTCGGGCTGCGCGACCGCTACCGGGTGCACATCGCGCGTCCGGACCTCGACCGCCGTCTCGCCATAGCGCAGGCCGTGGCTCTGGACGCCTTGGGGTGACGTCGGCGCGTCCGTGGCCGTCGCGGCGGACCGGGGCGTGGTGCTCCGAGTCACCCCGAGGCCAGCTGCTCCGCGATCTCCTTGATCCAACCGGCGCTCCTCGCCGGGTCGTTCAGGCTCTCCGCCCACGCTTCCGGCTCCAGCTTGTGCTGGGCGGGGCCGGACTTGAGGGCGATGAGCAGGGCCCGTGCGGACTCACGCATCTCGGCGGTCGTCCTCCCGGAGATCTCGGGACCCGCCGCCAGAGCGTAGATCTCGCGCGCCATGGCCTGGCGTTCGCCCTTGGACACCTTCTTCCAGAACTTCAGGGCGTGCTTCAGCGATTCCCCGCGGGACGCGGCCTCCTCGGGTGTCCCGCCCTCCTGCGCCCAGCGTTCGGGGTGGTGGACCTCTTCGTAGCGCTTCGTCGCGGCGCGGAGTGCCTTGTACAGGGTGACGCCGAGGACGAGGCCGGCCCCGGCCCCGGCGAGGCCCCATCCGACCGGGTTGCTCGCCAGCCCGACCGTTCCGGCCGCGACCGCCGTCACGACGCCGGCCGCGGCCTTGGTGGACTCGCCGCCGCCCCCGACCGTCTCCTTACCGATCTTGGCGAGCTGCTTCTTCTTCGCGTACCCCTGCACGGTGCTCAGCCTCTCGATGTCCCTCTCGGCGCGGCGCAGGTGCTCGGCGGCGTCACGGGCTTCGCCCATCGCCTCCCAGGCGGCGTCGACGGCCTCGGAGACGAGCTCCAGACGCCCTTGGCCCTCATGGTTCCAGTAGGCGTCGAGCGCGACGTAGGCCTCGGCGGCGGCCCAGTTGGCGTGCTCCCGCGACTCGTTCAGGCGAGCCAGTGATCCCGCGTGCACGAGGTGGGGATCTCCCAGTTTCTTGACCTGCCGGTACTTGCGGGCCGCTCCCCCGACGCGGAACGCGGACCGCATGCCCTTGATCGCGCCGACGGAGGCGCTGGCGATACCGCTCGCTTCGGACGCCACCGCGGCGTCCGCCGCCTTCTGGATCTTGGTGACCTCCTTGGCCACGGCCGCGCTGTAGCTGCCCGAACCGGCGGCACCGACGACGGTGTCGGCCCCCTTGGTCCTGGCCTTCTTCCCGGCCGTGTGGTGGCCGGCCCCGGTCTCGTGCTTCCTGGCGTCCTTCATGTTCTTGTACGCGTCCATGCCGCTGACGACGGTGCCGACGGACTCCGTGAGGAGGTTCCCCGAGGCGGCGGAGGTCCCCGAGGCGGCCGCGGAGTGCTTGAGGCCCTCGTTGGCCGCGGTCGCGGCCTGCTGGGTGAATCCCGCGTTCGCAGGTGTCTGGAACCCCTTGACGAAGGTGTCGATGGGCTCGAGGTTCTTCTTGAATCTGTCGAGCAGTCCGGCGATCCGGTCGCGGTAGTTCTTCCTCGACGCGGCGGGCGTGCCGCCGGAGTCCCCCGCCTTCCCGCCGGAGGTGTCCCGGGCGCGCTGCACCGCCGCGGCCGCGGCCCGGTTGCCGACGCGGGACTGCAGCTGGAGGAAGGCGCGCTCCGTCGAGCGTGCGGACGGGCCCCCGGTCCGGCTCTCCTCCCGACGCTGCCGGGCCGAGGTCAGGACGGCCGCGGAGGGCCGCGCCGAGGTGCGACGGATCGGGGTGCTCATCGACGTACCTCTCCTGAACCGGACCGGGCGAGGCGAAGGTAGCCGTGCCCGGCCAACAGGAGGGGTGCCGCGGGGAAACTCCTCGCGGCACGCCGGGGGACGTGTGGTGCCGGGTGCCGTCGGACGCCGGAGCCCGGCGTGTGCACGGGGAGGAGGTGTTCCCACCCGGCCGCCCCGGACCGGCCCGCGGGCGGGCGGTCAGCGGATCCGTACGGTGAAGCAGCTGAACGTCGTGTCCTCGAGGAGCGCCGGAGTGACGGCGACACCTGTCACGTGCTCGGCCAGGGCGAACGCGGCGGGCGACGACAGGTCCGTTTCCGGCGCGTCCTCGCCGAAGTGGAATCCGATGTCCTGCATGACGTCGACGAGCTCGTCGGGCGCGCTGCCCCACCGGTCCTCCGGGAACATGGGGTCGAAGCACAGCCGCTGGACCCGGTCCTGCGCCCACAGGAACGTCCCGACGGCGTTGATGTTCACGAAGTGCGACACCCAGGTCGCTCCGGCCGAGGCCGGCAGGGCCCGCTCCTCGGTGACCCCGAGGTAGCCGTTGGCCTCGATCAGCAGCGTCCAGGCGCCGACGGTCGCCAGAGCGACCAGTTGGCGTTCGCCCTCCTCGAGGTCGTACCGGGCGAACGCCGCGTCGACGACAGCCGCGATCCCGTGCAGGGACCGCTCCTTGCGCCCGTCGAGCCGGGAGACCACGTCATCCGGTGCCGGACCTCGCACCAGCGTGAAGCAGTAGGCCTCGGCGAGGTCCGGGAAGTCGTTCTCGAACCACGCGTAATCGGCCCCGGTCTTCGTCATGCCGCCCATCATGGCTCCTCCCGCTGACAGCGGGAGGAGCAGGGGGCCGTCGCCGGAGCCCTGCCTCCGGGCCGGCGGTGACGGGGCCGCGGCCGCGGTGTCGGTCCGCCGACGTATCCTTCCCGCTCCGCACACCGACCCGGAGGACCGAGGGAATTGTCCGAGCTGCCTGCTTTCCCGCTGCCTTTTCACGCTTCCCGCTCCATAGCGTTCGCGACGCCCCGGACGCTGCGGGAACTCCAGATGATGCGGTGCAGCTCGCACATCCGGGCGAAGCCCGAGTGGTTCGACAAGATGCACGATGCCGACGTCGTCGCCCGGTGGACGCGAGAAGCGGCCGAGCAAGGGCTCACCGAGGCACAGGTCCAGTACGTACTCGCCGAACTCGCGTACTACGCCGCGCTGCGGGACGGACGGACCGGCATCGAGGTGTCCGCCGTCGACGGGGTGTGGCATTCGGACACCCTGGTCGACGAAGAGCTCAGATCCCGGCTGCGCGACGCGGTCCAGGTCCTGGAACAGGTCCCCGAAGCGGATCAGGACTGGCATCCGGGATCCGGCGGCCAGGTACTGGATCTGGTGCACCCCTCACTGTTCTGCCTGGTGAGAGAGGCGGGCAACGCACCCGAGGAGGCTTGGCGGAATCCTACGGACCGCTTTTCGGCATACGAGTTCTCGGAGAGGTTCCAGTGGCTTCCCACGGACGTCGAGGTCAGCGCCGACGGCGCCGTCGACTTCCGTTCGTACGTCAACAACGTCCGCCCCGGAGTTCATGACGAGCTGGCGGCCGTGCTGCCGGACGTGTTCGCCCGCATGCGTCCCCTGCTGGAGAACGTGCTCACCGATCTGCGCCATCCGCGGCCCCCGCGGATCCAGGCCGATCCCTACGGGTGGTACGACTCGGAGCCGGAGTATCCGCACAAGTCCTCCTACAGCGACGACGGGGCCTACGCCGAAGCCATGAGCGCCTGGGAGGAGGCACAGGAACAGTGGTGGCGAACCCGTCGCCCGGTCGTCCCGGACGCCCCGGTCTTCACTCCTCCGAAGGTGCCCGGCGACTCCGACCGGGTCGATCTGCGCGGACGCGGCCTCCAGGTCATCGTCAAGCTCGCCACGATCCACCTCACCCCGGACAAGCCCGAGTACTCCGGTGGTTCCTGGCATGTCGAGGGAATGGTGAACGAGCGGATCGTCTCGACCGGCATCTACTACTGGGACAGCGAGAACATCACCGAGAGCGGTCTGAGCTTCCGCGCGGCGCTCGACGACCCGGACTACGAACAGAACGACGACGCAGGGATGCGTGAGGTCTACGGGCTGGAGAACGAGGACGCGCTGAACCAGGTGCTGGGATCGGCGCCGACGCCGGCCGGACGCTGCCTGGCCTTCCCGAACGTCCTGCAGCACCGCGTCGGCTCCTTCCGTCTCACGGACCCCACCCGCCCGGGTTGCCGCAAGATCCTCGCGTTCTTCCTCGTCGACCCGTCGGAGAGGATCGTCTCGACGTCCGACGTGCCACCGCAACAGCCCTGGTCCGACACCTCGACCATGACGCTCGAACAGGCCAAGGACTATCGCGAACAGCTCATGCGGGAACGCAAGTTCTTCGTCGACGAACACAACGAGCAGCTGTACGAGCGCGAGTTCTCCCTCTGCGAGCACTGAACTCCGTTGACCCACGGCCGGGTTGAGCCTCCCGGGCATATTGACGTGGGCACGCCCCGATGCTCTGATGATCTTGATAATGGTCCACGGCCCTCGCGGTCGTCCCTGAAGGAGCAAGCATGCGTCCCTCCCTGCGGCGTACGGTCACCGGTGGCGCCCTCTCGATGACATTCCTGGGCGCCGGCCTCGTCGCCGCACCCTCGGCCTCCGCCGCGGCGGCGTACAACGGCGCCTGCGGAACCGGGTACTCCGTCGTCAACTCGGCCGCGGTCGGGACCAGGGGGATGACGTACCTGACGTACAGCTCGGCCACCGGGAAGAACTGCATCGTCACCATTCGCAACACGGCGGGCACGGGCGTCTACATCTACGCCGGATTCCAGCTCGCCGGCCAGGGGGACACCGCGGTGGACGACCACGGCACGTACACCAGCTACGCGGGCCCCGTGTACATCAGCGGCAAGGGCGCCTGCATCGACTGGTCCGGCGCGATCGGCCCCGCCCCCGAGCAGTACGTCATCCGGTACGCGACGAACTGCGGCTGATCCACGGGGCGAGGCCGGTGCGGGTCTGTCCGCCGTCGCGCCGGCCGGGCCGCGTTCCTCGCCGCCCGGCCGGGCACTTTCCTCCCGGCGCGCTCAGCTGACGTCCCCGCCGTGCCGGGGCTTGGGGGCCCCCGGTGGTACGAAGCAGGCGGTGACCGTCTTGCCCGATGCCTGCGGATGCGTGGTCCAGGCGTCGGCGAGCGCGTCGACGATCGCCAGTCCGCGCCCCCCGGTCGTCGTGACGTCCTCGGCCTGCTTGGCGGGGGGCGCGGGGTCGGAGTCGTGGACACTGACGTGCAGGCAGTGACTGTCCCAGGTGAGGACCAGCTGGGCGTCGCTGTGCGCGTGCACGTGCGCGTTGGTGATCAGTTCGGAGACACTCAGCAGGATCCCGTCCACCACCTCGGGGGCGTCCGCGGTCCACGCCAAGGACGCCAGGTGCTCCCGCGTCCACCGGCGGCCTGCCCGCACTCCTTGCGACACCGGAAACGACTGCGCCCATCCCACCGCACGCAGCGACGTGTCCCTAGCCATCGGCCCTCCCTCGTTTCATCCGGTGCCCACTCTTCTACCCCCGGCTCCGAGGCACACCGCGTCGGAGCCGACGTCCCGCCGCCGAATCGGGGAGTGGGCGAGGCATGTGCGGCCGCGGGGCGTGCTCCTCATGTCAGGAACGGGCCATGAGGGCCGCGAGACCGGCCCGGGTGGCGACACCCGTCTTGCGGAAGACCCGCGACACATGGGTCTCGACCGTACGCGGGCTGAGGAAGAGCCTGGTGGCGATCGCCTGGTTGGTGAGACCCTCGGCCACCATGCCGGCGACCTCCCGTTCGCGCGCCGTCAGCGAGGCCAGCCACGTCGGGACGGCTGACGACGCGGACGGCGCGGGAGGCCGCGTCAGCTCCGACAGGCCGATCAGCAGGCCCGCGCCTCCGCCGGTGGCCAGCCGTCGGCCCTGCTCCCACATGGCCGCACCACGCGCGCCGAACCCGGCGGCCGTCATCACCGGGGCCGCGAGCAGCAGTGACCGCGCCTCCCAGAACACCGCACCGGACCGCGCGCAGACCTCCACCGCCTCGGAGAGCAGGGTCGCGGCCTCGGCGGTGGCACCGTGGTGCGAGGCGAGCTGCGCCGCGCTCCGCATCGCGGAGGCGCGCTGCACGGGCAGACCGAGCCGCTCCGCCTCCTCGCGCGCACGCTCGGACCACGCGGACGCGGAGTCGACATCCCCGGTGGACAGGGCCGCCGTGACCAGGAGTTCCGAGAAGAGAGGGCGCATCGATGGTTGCAGTCCGCCCAGGTCGTGGCCCCCGGCCCGCAGGATGGCGTGTCGGGCGCGATGCGGATCGCCGCCGGTCATCGCGGCGTAGCCGAGCATGCACCACGCCATCGAGGCGCGCCAGTTGTCACTCGGGCCCATGGTCGCGACCGCCTCCTCGGCGGCCGCCATGGCCTCCGGGTCGCCGGGGGCGGAGGCCGCGATACACACCTGGGCCTTGTTGGCCATGACGAAGGCGAGCAGTTCGCTGCTGCCGATTCCGCGGGCGATGTCCTCGGCCTCGTCCGCGAGTTCCCGGGCCGACGGCAGCCGACAGGTCTGGATCCGCACATGTGCCTTGCAGAGCAGCAGGAGCGGCAGGAGATAGATCTGCCCGCCGCGGCGGGCGATCCCGAGGCCTCGGTCGGCGTGGCGCTCGGCGTCGGTGAAGCGGCCGAGGAACGCCTCCGCCCAGCCCAGCCTGCCCAGCGGTTCGCACAGCGCCGTGAGGTCGTCGTCGGGCAGTCCGTCGAGTAACCCGGCCGCCTGCGCGGCGTAGGCGGCCGCCGCGGCCACGTTGCCCTCGTAGGCCTCGCCGAAGGCCGCGACCGCCAAGGCTCCCGCCTCCCAGGGTTCGTCACCGAGAGCGCGGGCCTCCGCGAGGGTGCGTGCCACTTCGTCCCGCATCTGCGGATAGGAGGCGTTGTGCGGTGCGGAGGAGCTCAGTTCGAGCCCGATCGACACCCTGTCCGACGGCGAGGGCTCCGGCTTCCTGCTCAGTTCACGGCGCAGCAGTGCGATCGCCTCGGGGTATCTGCCGAGGTGCCGCTCGGTCGAGGCGCACAGGACGACCGCCGACGTCCTGACCCCGGTCTCGTCGGGGCCGGCCGTGCTGATGACCTCGTGCAGCAGGTCGCGGCTCTCCAGCAGTCCACCGGCGACACCGAGCGCCCGGGCCCGGCGCAGCATCAGATCACGTCGCTCGGGGCCGTGCTCGACCGTGTCGGGCAGCAGCCGGAGGGCCGCCTGGAGCCAGTGTGCGCAGCTGGTCGGGGCCGTCGCCGCGGTCTGCTCCGCTGCCTGCCTGAGCACGGAGTACGCCTGGGGGTCCCACGTGGTCACCGACTGTTCGATGTGCCGTGCCTGCTCGACGGCCGGTGCGCCGGTGGCGGCCAGCTCGGCTGCGGCGGCGTGATGGATCTCGACGCGACGCCGGGCGGGGGTGGAATCGTGGACCAGCGCCCGGATCACCGGGTGGCGCAGCACCGGTCGGCCCGCCGGACCCGAGCGCACCAGGTCACGCCGCGCCAGGGCGTCCAG
>Ga0164307_10000297_pt1 | contig 22502 bp, 32 predicted proteins | sample Whisoiple_243_MG_FD_110214 | JGI IMG/M metagenome (GOLD analysis project Ga0164307, IMG submission 110214) | Soil microbial communities amended with fresh organic matter from upstate New York, USA - Whitman soil sample_243_MG | ecosystem: Environmental > Terrestrial > Soil > Unclassified >...
CACGGTGTAACACTCGGCACAGTCGACGGTGATCCTGGTGTGCAAATCGAAATGCACACTTTCGTCGGCTCAAAAGCAGCCTGGGATCACATCGGTGGCAACGCTCCCCAGTTCGAAGAGGAATGTCCCAGTTCAAATGAACCTTGAACAATCAAATGACGCCGAACACTCGAAGGCGACGCCCCAGGCATGCGATACGCTTGTAGTCACCGCGCATGCGCAGGAAACCTCGTCATGGTTCGAGCGGGATTCAGTCGACAGTCGTGTTCATGAGAAATGAGCGCCAGTGTCCAGTCGACATTGTAGCCGTCGATCAGTTCGGCGACGATGCCGACATGAGCTGGCGAAAATTCTTCGACTACCTCGCTGCGTTGCTGATCGCGTTCGGCATCGCCGAGCTGCTGCGTGTGCTCGGCTTGGCGCCGGTGAGCGCGGCCGCCCGCCCATACGTCATGGGTATGTTCGGGGCGCTCGGACTGGCCTTCTTGACTCTTGCGCTATGGACGCGCCGAAAGAGCAAGCAAGTTCGCAGGCCATGATCGGACGCGCGCCGAGAGTGCACCTTATCGGCGAACTGGGCTCGCCGGGCGAATTCCAACTTGCTTTCGCATCTTCTTCAAGAAGGTCTGCGTGCACAAGCCGTGGCTGGCCTCGTGCTCGATGATCTCGCGCGTGAGTCGATTCTTGGTGTCCGCCGAACAGCTGGCGCTATCGCGGATTTCGCTCGCCAACTTCGAGCCCTCGCTCGTGGAGGGCCAAAGTTGTTTTTCGACAGTCGCGACCAGACCATTCGAACCGCGATGATGTGCGGGCTTGGTCTTGGTCACGTCGTGAAAACCGCGGTCTGCCGACCGGTGCCCCGATCCGTGACAACCAGGGCAACTCGTAGTGAGTCCGAAGGTATTGCCGATTCTGCCGTCCCCTCCGCAGACTCCGCAGGTTTCAGACGCCAACGGGGACGCTCAATTTCTGAGCGACGAGTGTTCGCATGATCATGGGTACACCGTACCCCGCCCCGGACGAGTAAGCTAGATCCAAGCAAGATTTGCCGCCTGGATTTGCGAGGTTCACGAGCCGCCTGCCTCAACAGCCAACCGTTCCATTATGATTTGGCGGACCAAGAGAACAACATGAGGCGAGAGGTCAAGGTAAGCGGGCGAACACAATGATGATCCGGCGGAGCCTGTAACGATGCAGCAGTTCGATACAGACGTGATCCGCTGGCTGCTCGCAGGAGACGTGGCAATTCGGTGGCAGGTCCTTCAAGACCTTCTCCAGCGACCGACGCGCGAGGTGCAGAAAACGCGGCAGCAAGTCGGACTTGAAGGCTGGGGCGCTCGGTTGCTATCGCTTCAAGCAATCGACGGAACTTGGGGCGGCGGGCTCTACAATCCCAAATGGACGTCCACCACGTACACGATGCTCCTACTGCGTGATTTCGGACTACTCCCCAAGAGCCGTGAGGCACACAAGGCCTGCGAAATCCTGCTCGCTCAAGGCTTTAGGTCGGACGGTGGCGTGAACTTCGGCTCCGACCGGAGCGAGACGTGCATCACGGGCATGATCCTGTCGATCGCCGCCTACTTCAAACATCAGGACGAGCACCTCGACAAGATTGTAAATCACCTGCTTGGGGAGCAAATGTCGGACGGAGGCTGGAACTGCCGGCGCTGGCGTGGGGCAACGCATTCGTCAATGCACACGACCATCAGTGTTCTCGAGGGGTTGAGAGCTTACGAGCTCATGGGCGGAGCACGAGCGGGCAAACTCCGACAAGCACAGGCTCGCGCACGCGAATTTCTACTGCGACATCGACTGTTCAGGTCTCATCGTACAGGGCGTGTGATTCGAGCGGAGTTTGGGCGGATGTCGTTCCCGCCGCGTTGGCACTACGATATCCTTCGTGCGCTCGACTACTTTCACGAAGTCGATGCGCCGCGCGATCCGCGCTTGGCGGAGTCGGTTGAGATGATTCGTCGCAAGAGGCGCGCTGATGGGCGCTGGGTCCTCGAGAATGCCCACAAAGGCCGGACGTTCTTCGAGCTCGAGCGGTTGGGCAAGCCGAGCAGGTGGAATACGCTCCGAGCTCTGCGAGTCTTGCGATGGTGGGACGCCGATCGGTGAGGTAACCTGGCAAAGCAACGGTCGCCGGCGCTCGGGCGGCCACGCGGCACCGCGCAGCTGCACCCAGCCGCACCGCGATCGCACACCGCTGCCCGACAAGACATTGAAGCTGACGAAAATCCCGCCGCGCTCGACTTTCTCAGCCTAACGTTGGTAGCGAGGCCATTCCGATGATCCCCGAGCTGATCGCGCGCCTGTTGACCGCGCTGCTCGAGTTTGTGCGTAGACGGATGCTGAACGTCTGCCACGAAATGCAGGAAGCCCCAGCAGAGAGTCTTCGATCGTATGGCACGCGGTTTGCGTTCGTCGAAACGTGCCTTCTGCAAACTCCATTCTCGACGGTCTCACTCAAATAGCGACTGGCGCCGTTGAGGTCTCCATCACCTGGCACGTCATTGTCGCACTGGCAGCCGCGGTGTTGTTGCTGGGCTCTCGCCCGCAGAAACGTTTCGCGGCCACCGCGCTCAGCGCCCCCTTGGCCTCGGTCGGCCTACTCTCGCTCTTATTCGGCAACCCGTTCAATGGCGCAGTTTTTTCGTTGCTCGCTGTCGGTCTCGCAATTTTAGCGCTTCGCGCACCACGCAGCCCCATCGCTTTTGGTTCCACTTGGTCCGCGCTACTCGGCTCTTCCTTGATGGTCTTTGCTCTGGTCTACCCACACTTTCTCGGCGACGCACCTTGGTTCAAGTATCTCTACGCGGCACCAGTTGGCGCGATTCCTTGCCCGACTCTTTCACTCGTCGTTGGTGCCGCTCTCATTGCAGATGGCTTCGGCTTGGGTGCCTGGCGCCTGTTGATTGCCGCGATCTCCTGCTTTTACGCCATTTTCGGTGCCGTGCGTCTCGGTGTGCACATCGACATCGTCTTGCTTGGCGGTGCCGTCGGCCTCCTGATCCAGTACCGCAGGCATCGCACGGCAGTGCGGTCGCGCTTCCATCAAGCACCTGCATGACGCCTCGCGTTCGCTCGTCAGGCGCAGCTTGAACCTGCTACGTTGGCCAGACGAGTGACTGCTGACGAAATCTTACTGGCGTTCTTGCACGGTTGCCTCGGCGCAAAACGAGATCGCATGTTGGACTTTGTCAGTCGGCCAAAGGCCCACGGCAAGTTCTTGTCGATGCTGTACCACGAGATTCCGGAGTTCCTCGATCCAGCGTGCGTGGTCACCGAACTGCCGAGTTCCTGAATGATCTCAGTTCCGCTCAGTCGGCGCGCCTTGCGGCGCTGACCCAATGCCCGGTGATAGCCTGCAGCGACGAGTGGCATCCGCGCTTGCCGACCTAGCGTACAGAGACGCGAGGCGATGTCGTCGGGGGACGGAGTGCGGCCACTGGCACTCCGAGCGGAACGCCGGTACGTTACCGAACTCATGGCTTGGGCAATTGGATCCACGTGTCTGCCGTGACACCAACGGGGCAGCGGCGCCGAAGCGTCGAATTGATTGCGATGCTTCTGGTGCTTTCAGCTGGCTGCGAAAACCATACAATCCACCGTGGCAAACAGACCTCGGCGGTGGCATCGGCGACGGTATCCAGCGCGACCGTCAGTCCAGCGCGAGTCGCAGGTTCGAGCCAACTCCCTGCAGAGCAAGCTCCCTCAGCTGGAACCGGTGCATGTGGGCGCAAAACGGAGCCTGGTCCCCGGCCATCGATGCTGCCAGTTCCCGGCAAGAAGCTGCTCATTGCGCCGCTGCTCTTGGCAGGCGCTAGCGGGCAACCTCGCCATGTCCGCCTCCGCTCTCACCACCCCATCGGCGGCTGCGCATGCCCCTCGTTTTCCCTGAGCGACTATGACTTCGGCTCTGATGACCGAGAATCCTACGAGGGGGCGATGATAGACCCTTGGATCTACGCCGTCTTTCCCGACAACGTGCCGAACGCTCATCAGTTCGAAGCGAGCAAATTTCTCGGAGCAACTCGGTATGAACTGACCGGGTACTTCTCCGGTCGCCTGATCGACTTCTATCAGTGGGCAGCCGCTCAGAACAACGAGCACGAGCAACCGATTGGTGGTGACGACGAAAGTGACCGGCGCGCACGGTACGCCGAATTCTGTGTCGAGGACTGGTGCTACCGACCAGACCCAACGCCGGTCCTGCACAAGGAAGTCCTCTCGCCAGCTGAGATCGCCGCGGACCGTGCAGCGTACGCTCGCGTTCTGTCGGATATGAAACGCGCAGGAGCGAAGCTGTGCGCCAACCACTAGCAACTCAGAACGAGCTGGACCGAGCAGCTCCAGGCAACGGCCATTCGCCTGCTGACCACGTGTGAGCGAGCAGCAAGATCCGAGCACGATGTCTTGAGCGAGTGCGCTCACCAGGGCGAGAGTTCGAATCGAATCGAATCGAATCGAATCGAGCTGCACCTTCCACCTCCCGTGCGCTGATCGTGAAATGACTTGAGGCGGGTGGGGCGATCGCAATAAGAAGGGGAATGCGCAGCTTACTGTCGTTGCTTTGCCTGAGCGTCGCGGCGTGCGGCGGGTTTTCCCCGGCGAATGTCGCCAATACTACGCCGACTTATGGCAAGCCGGCAGTGGCCGCGCGTTCCGACGTGCCGCTGACGATCATCCTCGACCCGCAAGCCGTGCACGACGAGATGGTGCTTTCAGGCTTCAGTCCCGCCGCAGTTCACCAAGTGAACCTGATTGTCACGCGGGACCTCAAGAGCGCACTCGAAGTCTATTTTTCGCGGGTCGCTGTTTCGACGCCTGCCGCGGCGGCGAAGGCCATAGGTCGTGAAGTCGTGACCAACGTCAAGATTGACGCGCTCGGCTGGAAGTCCACGGACAGCAACAACAGCGCAGCCGTTGGAACCATGGATTGGTCCGTGAGTATGCGCTTCGCGGACCAGCAAAAGTTCTTTTACCGATTTACCGAACACAGCGTCGGCCGGCGCGTGATCACTCAGTCGTCCAACACTGACGCCTTGATTCAAGGCGCGATCGAGGAAGGCATGCAGCACCTGTTGAAAGACATGGAAGCGCAGGGCGTGCAAACGCTCGTGGCACCGGCCGATGCTCCCGCGCCGCCGGAACCTCCGCCCTCCTCCCAACCGCCAGCGACCGACGACGACGAGTAGACAGGCTCGAACCAACGCCCTTGGCCGACCCCATGACGAGCAGCAAAGAGCCCTCGGCCATCGACTTTCGGAGTGCAGCTCGTCGCCTGCGCTCTGATTTGCGCTGCGGCCATGTCACGCCAACAATCTTCAGCGCCGCACTCGAGCAGATAGCTCCGGGTGACCGCGATCCATGGCTCGATCTCTTGTGGAACAGCCACGAAATCCCAGTCGATGACCCCGACCTCCCTCGCGGCTGTGTGCCGTACCTTCCTTGCCCGGTGGCCGCGGTTCTGGCCGCTATCGAGCAAGCGGGCGTGACCAACGACGACGTATTCGTCGATCTCGGCTCCGGTCTCGGGAGAGCCGCACTGCTCGTACATCTCATGACCGATGCCGCCTGCATCGGCCTCGAAATCCAACCGAAGCTCTCGCGCGCTGCCCAGGACCGCGCCGAGTGGGCGGGGCTGAGTCGTTTGCGATTTCTCCAAGGCGACGCGGCAGAGATGGGCAGCGTCATCGCGACTGGCACGGTCTTCTTTCTCTATTGCCCGTTTAGCGGGAGTCGCCTGCAACGCTTCCTCGACGGCCTCGAGGACATCGCGCGCGCCCGGCCGATTCGGCTTTGCTGTGTGGACATGCCGCCGTTAGAGGCTCCATGGTTGACGCGGATGCCCTCCGCTTCGTCGGAGGTCGATGTGTATCGTTCGAACGTCGCTTGAATGTGTCGCTGCACCCCAGCTATGCCGAGCGCGCGATCTGACTCGAGTCTCTCAGCGCGCGTTTTTCTCGGTACATTGCCGCGTCCGCGGCCTCTAATAGGCGTTCGATGTCGCCGTCAGCGCCTGGTTCGTAGCTCGCCGAGCCGACGCTGAGCGACAATTGGAAGGGCTCGCGTTCGCGCGCGTTGAATTCAGCCACGCACATCGTGAGGCGTTGCCGAATGGCTTCGACGTCATCGGGGCCGCATTCGGCAGCCAGCACTGCAAACTCATCCCCACCGAGGCGGCTCGCGATATCGGCCTCACGAAACACACTGCGCAGCACGCCGGCGGTCGCGACCAATGCACGATCGCCAGCCTCGTGACCGAACGTGTCGTTGATGTGCTTCATCCCGTTGAGGTCGATGAAAAAGAGGCTGAGACGTCGGCGGCCGCGCGTAGCGCTCCGCAATTGTTGGCGTGCATGCTCCATGAAGCCGCGCCGATTGAGCAGTACCGTCAGCTCGTCACTCAACGATAGCGCTTTCAGTTGCTCGGCCTGCTGGCGCAACTCCGCTTCTTGCCGCTTGCGTTCGGTCACGTCACGGATCGCTGCAATGCGCACCTTCATGCCGTGGAACGTCGCGTCGCGTCCACGCACCTCGACGGGAAAGCGCGTGCCATCCGGGCGAAGCATGCTGGCTTCGTAAAAGGTGCCGGATTGCTCGCTTCTCGATCGGACGTGTTCGCGGCACTCGGGAGCGAAGAGCGCGAGTCCGGACTCACCAATGATGTCCTGCGGCGTGCGGCCGAACCACGAGGCGAAGGTCGGGTTTGCATCCACGATGATGCCGGCCTTCGTGATCGCTACCCCCTCGAAGCTTGCCTCCGAAAGAACACGGAGACGATGCTCACTCTCCTCGATTTCCTTTTGCGCCTGCTGACGCTCGGTAATGTCGCGACAAACGCACACGCAGCCGGTCAGTACATTTCCGTCCAAGATAGGACTGGCGGTCACGCTGAGCGCCACCGGGGTCCCAGCCGCACCCATTACCAGGACCTCGAGCGTTTGCGAACCTTGTCCCCGCAGCGCGCGCGTGATCGGACCGTCCGTGGCGGAGAGCACGGTTCCGTCGATTGTTCGCGCCTCCAAGCCGTCGCCCCATCTCGCCGTCGTCGGATCGCCGTGAACTTGCTGCGCGAGGATTGCAGCTGCAGGATTCGCGAGCACCACGTTCTTATTGGAATCGAACAGGACCACCGCGTCCTGCATGTTCTGCAGAATCGATTCGAGCCGCTGCGTCTGAGCCCGGAGGGCATCTTCGGCCGTCTTGCGATCCGTGATATCGCGAGAAGTGAGGTGCATGCTGCCCGCCCGGGCGTTGCTCGCGAGACGGTATTTGGTCTCGAACCAGCGAAACGAGCCGTCTTTCGAGACCAAGCGATGAATGAACGGCTTCTCGGCAGGCTCGCCCCGCCGGGCCGCCGCAACCAAACCCAAGGCTACAGCGCGATCACTGTCAGGGAGCAGCGCACTTGGCGGCATCGCCAACATCTCTGCCGGCGTGTAACCGAGAAGGTGCTCGCAAGAGGGGCTCGCATAGAGCGTTACTCCGTCGGGCCCGACAATCCGAACCAGATCGCTGGCATCGTCAGCGAGTGAGCGAAGCGCGCGCTCGTTCTTGGTCAAGCGTGAGTTTGCGTGCATCGCCTCGGCGACGCCGCGACTTGCAGACCAGAGCGCAGCCGCAGTGATCGCCAGAAACAGCGACGACGTGCCATAGAGCACATAGCGAACGTGGCGCCTCTTAGTCTCTGCGGTCGCTTTGCGACGTGCGAATTTTGCCTGCTCCAACACCAGCATTCGCTCTGTTTCGGCACGTATCGCGCGCATGAGCGCGCGGCCCTGCCCGTCACGCACGATCTCCAGAGCTTGAGCGGCGTGCCCGCCACGCGCCAACACGATGGTACCCGCCAATTCGTCGAGCTTCACAATTGCGAGTCGACGCAGCTCCTCGGTGCTCTCGACCTCCTGCGGGTCGGCGTGAACGATGGCTCGCAGGTGCTCCAACTGTGCCGGAATCGATAGCCTTGCGTGTTCGTAGGGAGCCAAAAAGGCGGCGTCGTTCGTCAGCAAGAAGCCGCGCTGTCCAGTCTCCGCATCCGTGAGCAAAGACTGCGTGTCGGCGATCATTTGGCGAATCTCGCGCGACTCCATCACGGCGTCGTCCGCCGAGCCGCGGTTCTCCTCATAGACGAAGGACAGGACTGCGACGCTCGCAACAGCCACCAGGGCCATGAGCCAGCCAGCGCGTCTTCTTCGGGTCGAGAACATGTGCGCGAGCAGCCTGCCGACGAGCTAGGCTGCTCGCCCCGTCGTACGGTCGATCGCGTAGGCCCTTAAGTCATACAAGGTGCGCAAACCTCGGGAAATCCGTTACAGAGTCGCAATGGCGCACGAGTCGCCGTTCTTGATCCGGCGTTCATGAAGCGACTCCTCGAGTTGCTCGAGCCCGCGTTTGCGCGTTCGCAGCGGAACGTAGCGCTCACCGCGCCGCACCGGTAGATTGGACATACGCAAGGAGCGTGAACGAGTGACCGTTTCACCGCATCTGCCCGCAACGAACCAAGACGACTCCCAGCTCAGACTTCTCGCGACGCTCCATTACGTCCTAGCCGGGCTGTCAGCCTTTTTCTCTTCGTTCTTCCTCTTTCATGTGGCTTGGGGCATTTCGATTTGGCGCGGTGTTCCGCTTTTCCCCGGTCCCGCTCACGGTGGTGCCCCGGTGCCCTTGGGGATCATGATCACGTTCATGGGCACGGCCGCGGTCGTCGTGGGTTGGGCCTTCGCCGGATGTCTCATCGTTGCCGGGCGTTCGCTCGCTGCGCGGACGCGCTACTCCTTCTGCTTGGTCGTTGCAGGGGTCGCCTGCCTTCTGTGCAATCCGCTCGGCATGGGCCTTGGTATCTTCACGTTCATCGTGCTCTTCCGCCCGTCTGTGAAACAACTCTTCGGAGTCCCCTGACTCCTTTTGACGGTGCTTTTGCGCCGCCCGCGGGGTGCACACGTCGTAGCCCGAGAGTAAAGTCACGCTCATGCGCGCTCAGCCCTTGATCAATTGCCGCGACGTGCAGGCATCGAGCCGGTGGTATCAAAAATTGCTCGACTGCGTCGGTGGACACGGGGGTGACGAGTACGAGCGGCTCTGGGATCCACGCCTCCACACTTCGAAGTGGGGTGCGGACGGCTTGATCTTGCAGCTGCACGCTTGGGAGGTCGATCATCACCACGGACCCATGGGCGACCCCACGGCAAGTGTCGGCAACGGCGTACTGCTGTGGTTCGAAGTCGATGATTTCGATGCTGCGGTGGCGCGAGCACGCGAGCTAAAAGCACCCATCGTGCTCGATGTTCATCACAATCCCAACGCCGACCACAAGGAGCTCTGGATCCGTGATCCGGACGGCTATACCGTCGTGCTCGCTTCGCCCGACGGAGAGGCATAGGAATCAACGATGCCCATCGTGGATTTTGTAAACGTCTCCAGCGCCGGCCTCGAGTCCTCGCCTGTCGCACCGGCACTTGCAGGCCTGCGCGCGAACGAGGCCCGGTACTTCAAGAACAAGTACGACCACGTATTTACCGTGGAGCCCGCGAGCAAGGCCAAAGCCACGGTTGATTGGGTGCACGGGATCCTCGAGAAAGAACGGCAGCTCGTGATCGAGTCTCGCCCTCTCGAGGCCACTGCCTTCCAGGTCGAGAACCTCCGAATCGCGTACGTGTTCTACGAGAGCGGCCTCTCGATCAACGTCATGTACAACGTCGACGACCCGAAGAAGCGCGCGGTCGGTTTCAAGCTCGCTGACGGTATGCCCGTCCCCACTGAGCTCGCGTCGAAGTTCAAATTCGCGACACAGAAGTCGAAACTCGCCGGCACGATCCGCGGCTCTTTCTTCGTGATTAAAGGGCAGTACTAGAGGGATTTTGTTTCGACGGATGCGCCATGCGAAAACGGCCCGGTTGCTCTACATCACCGCGGGCGCGCTCGCGCTGCTCTCTTGCGCATCACCCGCGAACGAACCTCGCGTCCCGCGACGAGACACCTTCATTGCCCGAGCGCTGTATGCGAAAGACCGAGTCTGGTTGCTCACCGACACGGGTGATCTATCGAGTATTGGCGCGGGCGAAAGCACGCGAAGGGGCGCGGGCCTTTCCGAACTCGTGCTCGACGCTTGCGTCGTCGGTGGCGAGCTCGAAGTGCTCACCTGCGACGGTGCCTGCGACGAATGGCACCTCGTAGCTTTGAAAGATGGTCGTTGGTTGGCAAGCACCGCGGTCCCCTCCCTGGGTGATCGCGTGCTGGGTCTGAGTTGCGCCCCCGGGGCGCAAACGATCGTCAGCAACCGGCGCGCGATCGAGATCGCCAACGGCAAAGCCACCTCCGTCGCTCTGTCCGAGCTGCTGCAAACGCAAAATGTCGCGTCGCTTCACGTCGCCGACGCCAACATCTTCGTCGGATTCAACGCGGGTGAATGGGGCGGTGGATTGCGGCGAATCGACCGCAAGACCGGCAACGTCAACATCGTGGAGAAGAATGCCACCGGAGAGCTCTGCGGCGGACCGCTGAACGCCGCGTGCGATCCGGTCAATGGCATCGCTGACGAGCCGTGGCGCAGCGGCTGCATCGCAATCGCAGTCGGTCTAATCCACTTCTCTGCCAAAGGCCGCATCGTGGAGGTGTGCGAGAGCGAGGTTCGAGAGCTCTACGCCAAGACCAGCAGCGCCTCGGATGCGTCGGCGAGGCACGATGAGCGCAACGAGCCTGCCGGCACAGTGGCCTTCTTCGGTCTGGCTCGGAGCGGGCAAGAACTATTGGCTGCAGGAACGGACGGTCTCTATCGTTTCGACGGCTCCGCCACGCCGAAGATCACGCCCCTACCTATGTTTCAAGTGATCGATGGTGTTGCCCTGAGCTTCGAAATCCCGGATGTCGTGCTGGTGCTCACCGCATCGAATCGTCGACACTCGATCAGCGGCAACGTTCCGCTCCTGGTCCCGCGCTGACTTTGCGAGCGCGAAACCTGATAACATTGCGTTGACGATGGCGAGTCCATTGCACGAGCTGCTCCTCCAAATGTTCTACGACGCGCTGCGAGCAAGCTGGGACGCTGTACCATTTCGCGTTCGAACCGGCTCCAAGCTCGGACGTCGCTAGTAGGAGTTCCCCGTGTCAGCATCCACTAGTTGGGGTATCCTCGCTTCACTGCCGCCAGTGACGGCCGTAGCGGCCGGTGCGTTGTGGTACGAGCGCGCACGATGGTTCGAGCACTGCAAGTATCGCGTCCCTCCTTGGCTCGGATCGGTCACCGTCGCTTGGTGTGTGCTGCTGTTGATCACGCTAGCGGCGCTGCTGACGATCGCCACCGAAGCAGCACGCCGACCACAGCACGGGCCGCTTCAGCGATTCGCTTGGGTGCTGGCTTTGTTCTGCGCGAGCCCGCTGACGGCACCTTTCTATTGGGTGATGTACTTGCGGGGCCCGCGTTGATCCCCGAATGAAGTTCATCGCCCCAGCACCCTGGGCCGAGATTTTTTGATGGTCACGCGGCACCCGAGGCTCGGCGCAGCCTTCGGCGTCGAGCCTCGGCGTGAGCGCAGCATACGGACTCGTAAAGAGTCCGACCGTTCGTTTTTATGTCAAGCTGCGCGCCTTCATCCATGTCCCGCTTGAGCCGCGCGTTTCGCGCATTGCGCACGACGCCCGGATTGTTCGTCGTCTTGTTTCTCAGCATCCTGCTGGGTTTGGCTTATTCGTTCGTAGTGCCGTTCATGTCCATGTTCGGCACGCGTGAAGTCGGCATGAGCCATTTCGGGTTCGGCGTGTTCATGACCGTCACGAGTGTCAGCGGCATCGTGATCTCGACTTACTTGGCGCGTAGCTCGGACACGCACTGGAGTCGCAAGAACGTGCTGCTGCTCGGCGGTGCGTCCGGCGCGCTCGGCTACCTCGGCTATGCATTCGTACGCAATCCGCTGGCTCTCACGGCGATTGGCGCGCTCGCACTCGGAATCGCGTCGATCACCTTCGGCCAGGTGTTCGCGTACGCGCGTGACACGCTCGAGCACAGCTCCATCGAGCGCTACGAGATCCCCTTTTACATGAACTTCATCCGGCTGTTCTTCGCGCTCGCGTGGACGGTCGGCCCAGCGATCGCCGCTCACCTGATGACTCACTATTCCTATCGAGTCACCTTCAGCGCGGCTGCGTTCACGTATCTATTGTTTTGCGTTCTGGTCGCTCTGTTCGTCCCTTGGCACGCGCCCTCCGAAGCAAGCCGGCAGGCAGCTCTCGCCATGCCGCTCGCGGTCGCGTTCAAGAACCGCCAGCTCTTGGCGCACTTCCTCGCATTCTGTCTCTATTTCTGCTGTTCCACGATGGGCATGATGAACTTACCCTTGCTCATCCTGAACGAGCTCCACGGCCTCGAGCGCGACGTAGGTGTCGCGTACAGCCTCGCCCCCATCTTCGAGCTGCCGCTGATGCTCTATGTGGGCGTGCTGGCCACGCGCATGGCGCACGAAAAGATCATCCTCGGCGCGATCGCCCTCGGCATTGCCTACTACGCCGGGCTCTCGTTCGCGCACGCGCCGATTCAAGTCTTCTTCCTGCAAGCGTTGAGCGCTGCGATTGTCGCCGTGATGAGCGGCGTCGCGATCACGTTCTTCCAGAACTATTTGCCGAACCAGGCCGGAACAGCCACCAATCTCTACTCCACTTCCTCACGGATCGGCTCGATTGGTGGCTATTTGTGCTTCGGCGCGGTCGGCGGCGCACTCGGGCATCGCGCCGTCTTCGGCGTCGCGGTGGCGCTGTGTTCAGTCGCGTTGATGATCTTGCTCCTGTTCCGACGACGACATCACCTCGTCCAACCGTAGTGGTCAGCGGAAGGCGGCGGCACCTGCGGCGGGCTCGCTCGTGCGACGATCTTTTGCAGTACGCCCACATTGGGCACGGCAGCAATTGGCACCGATTGCCAAGGTTTCGGCTCACCGCGCCGACGAATCGCCAAAACCGCACGCTCGAACACGATTGAGTCGACCTCGTGAAACGGCAGGTTTTGCTTGCCCCCCAACATTCCCGTAAACACCAAGCCCGCCTGCGGATCCAGCGACAAGCGCTTGCCGAACGAGACCGGAACACCGCGGCTCAGCTCTTGATGCGCCTGCGCCGCGAGTCGATCCGCCAAATACGGAAGCAACGAAGTCAGCAAAGCGTCGTAATCCTTGAGCTGGTTGGGAATCGTCAGCTTTTGTCCGTCGTTCCCACGCAGCAACACTGATTGCGGCTTGATGTCATTCGAAGTCACGAGCCGCACGACCAACACGCCGATCACGCCGCCCGCACCCGCGCCCGCGTGCGCCGGATCAACCACATTGAGCGTGTACGACTGAAGCTTGTCCCAGCCCAATCGCTTCCGCCCAAAGCGCCCGCGGCGTTCCACGCCATGCGTGAACACGGTGACTCGCACGCCCGAAAGCACGACCAGCAGAAATACCATCCCCAAAAGCAACAACCCGATCAGCGCAGCGCCAGCCAACGAACCCTCTGCAAGCACAGCAATGAAACCGGCCAGCGCCACCGCGCACAGGAAGACGATCAGGCCAAACAGCGACCAGTAGCGCTTCCCTCCGACGTGATACTCCGCCACGACGGGACCAAACTGCGGATCGACGGGCACAGTCGGAACAGGATAGGGAGCCGGGTGCATGGAGTCAGGTTAGCGCACCGCTCCGCGCACAGGCCAGCTTTCCGCTGCTTGGCGATTGCGCAATCGCGGGCGATTTTCGAGCGCACGGCACGCGCCGTTCAGATTCAATCCGAGCTTGCAGGTGGCTCCCACAGTTCGATGCGGTTGCCCTCGGGATCCATCACCCAGCCGAACTTTCCGTACGACTCCTCTTGGACTTTTTCGTCCACCGCAGCGCCCGCCGCGCGAAGCTGCGCGAGCATCGCGTGCAAGTCTTTGACGCGGAAGTTGATCATGAAAGGCGCCTGGCTCGGCTCGAAGTACTTCGTATCCGCGGGAAAGGGCGCCCAAATCAGGAACGGCCCAGGATCTCCCTGCGTCGGAAACATGGTCTCCCCTTGCGGGTCCGAGGGCACGCCCAAGTGATCGCGATACCAGGCCTTGAGCTTCACCGGATCCTTGGCCTTGAAGAAGATGCCACCGACACCAACGACGCGTTCCATGCGGCTGAGTGTACTCGCCGGTCCACGTCCGTGTCGACTGAGCGCGTCTAGGTCGTTCTCGGAACGAGCTGACTACGCCCTTGCCACTCTCCGTGTTCGCTGAGCGCGCGGAAGCGGAGCGTCGTGAACTCGTGGTGAAAGTCTTTGCGATTTCGTTCCAGCATCGCTGAGGCGTGCCGCTTCGCGCCGTGCACGGAATCGCGACCGTGAACCATGTTGGTCATTTCGCGGAGTGAGCGCCACACCGAGAACGTGCTGACGGTGCGCGGTGGACGTATCGCTGCCAGGGCGAGAGTCGCGCCGGGGTGATCACGCACGAGCTCCTCCACCGGCTTACCCCAACGGATGAAGCGGGGAACCTGCGCTAGCTTCAAGCGCGCCAAGGTCACTGCGACGACCGGCGCGTCGGGCTCCACGTTTCCGACGTTCTCGGGCAAGTCCTCGAATTGCGAAACGCGCCCCCAGCGGCGCACGAAGTCGAGACGAACGTGCCAACCCAGCGCCAACCTTCGACCGAGAACGGTATCCGTGAGGAAGCGATCGATCGCCCCTTCACTCTCCCACGACGCGAAGACGGCTAGGTTGGTCAATTGCAGCCGCGCTGGTGACAGAATCGGAGAGCCGAGCGCCATCACCGCCATGCATTCTGCGTGGCGCAAACCAGGCACTTCGGTTGACGTGAGCGGCTGAAACAACGCGCTCGTGGTCACTCCGACCGTACTCTTCGCCAAATGAAAGCTGAAGACCCGCACGGATGACGACTGTACCCCCGTGACAGGCGAGTGTCTCAGTTCGACGCATCTGAAGCCCTCGACGGGTCAATTCAGGGAAATCGCGCGATGCCCGATCTCCCGCGGTCGCGGCGCAATTTCCGGTGCTGCCGTCCCTCGAGAGCGCTACGTTGACCACCGCATGCCGCCCGCCACTCGTCCGCACCGTGCTCGGTGCCTCTGGCCACTCCTCCTGATCATCGTTTCCTGTGCGGGTTCTGCGACGACGCAAGCGCCAACGACGGCGTCTCATCCGCAGCAGACGAAGCGCGCGGCTGCTGCTCGGCCGAAGAACGCCGAGCGGCCGCAGGATGACCTGTCATCAGCCGATCGCGATCGATACCTCGAAAAGATGAACGATCTGTGCGCAGACACCTTTTGCGAAGGCCCGTTTCTGTATCACTTCACCGATCTGAACTGCAGCTTCGCCGATTCCACGTGCGTGCTCGCGTTCGACATGGTGACCGATGACCCGACGCGTCCCGGACTTCAACCAGCCCGGATCGTGTCCGCCGGCGCAGAATCGACCGAACTCGCGCAGCTATTGGAAGTCGTTCCACCGTCCGACTGTGTGCGGGACGAAGCTGGCTTGGACAGCGACGGGCCTCCATGCACGGCGATCCGCGCGGCGTGTGTCCTGACTCCGATCAGTCACGCGGGCGATTTCGTGAGGTCGAATTGGGAGCAACTCTGCAAGTGTGTGGAAGCGGTCGAAAACACCGCTCTTCCCGACCCGGTGGCGAGCGGCGCGCAGGCCCAAAAGGCCCCGTAATACGGTACCAAACCGCGCTCTATCTCCCCTGAGAGATGGCCCGCAGCAATGAATCACACGCCTCGCGTGTCGTCGGCTTGGCGCACCCAATCCGAACCGCACCACCCTCGAGAGTGATGAGCGCAATCGCGCCTTCGTCGCAAGACGCGCTGATTCCGTAGTAGCTTCGGTACTCACCCTGAATGTTTGCGCCGAATCCGTTGCCGAGTTCTTCGGTGCTACACCCGTAGTTGCGCGCGGCGGCTTTGAAGGCTGGCAGCACGTCATCGCGCCCGACGGGCTCTGATTCTTCGACCAGCCACGCCGCGTTTTCCACGCCGGTGAAGGTGGGCGGGCTTGGCCGAGGCTTCGAAGCGGCGCAGCTCGCACCGAGCATCATCCAGCAGCAAATGAAAATTTTCCCGACCCAATAGCGCCCCAGCGGCGCGTCCGCGTTTCCTTCGAACACGGCTTCGAGACTACCACCGATGTGACGCTTCACGGAATCGGCGCTAGACTCCCGAGCGTGTCAATCGTGCGGGCGTTTTCGGGAAGTTTGTCGGCATTCACGATCGCCGGTTGTCTTGCGTGGCTGTACCGCGATTCGCTCGTTCAGCTGTGGGGAAGGCCCGTGCTCGCGGTTTGGTCCACGCATTGGCACCCCATCGAGCCCGTGCCGGGAGGTGTTTACAATGCCTCGCCTACGGCAGCGCTGCTCACTGCGGTACTGATGGCTCTGCCCGTCTTCTACATCGAATCTTGGCTGTTCATCTGCCGGGTTGCTCGACGGCAGAGCGCACGCCGATTCACACTGCCGTTTGGGTTCGTGTCCACATGCACGACTGCGTTGGCAATCTGGTTGGCCCAACTGGTCGGGGCGCGCTGCATGTTCACGTCGCTCCAATGATCCCTTCCTCGGCGAAGGAGCGAAGCTCTTCGCTGTTGGGGGCCAGCTTCGTGCTGCGGCAGCCCTAGCGCCACGACCTGTGGGAACAGTACGAGCTGAACTCGTCTTCTCCTCGATCAGCTCGTCGGTCTATGCTCTGATTCTGCCCCTCCAAAAGAGCATCATGAGCGAGCATCATTCCAAGGTCGATCAATTCGTCAGCCGCGCCAAAACCTGGCAAGGCGAAATGCAGAAGCTGCGTTCGATCCTGGTCAAATGTGGGCTCGATGAGGATTTGAAGTGGGGCAAGCCGTGCTTCATGTTCGAGGGCAAAAACGTGGCCATCATCCAGCCGTTCAAGGAGCACTGCTCGCTCATGTTCTTCAAGGGCGCACTGCTCGAGGACACCCACGGCTTACTTCGCAGCCAAGGCGAGAACACGCAGTCCGCGCTGCGCCTGGAATTTACGCGCGAGAGCCAGATCAAGAAGACCGTGCTCGAGTCCTACGTAAAGAGCGCCATCGCCGTCGAGCAGCAAGGGCTCAAGGTCGACTTCAAAGCCAAACGAGAGCTCGAGCTCCCGCCGGAATTGACTCAATTGCTCAAGAAGGATCGCAAGCTTGCGAAAGCCTTCCAGTCGCTCACACCCGGCCGTCAACGAGCCTACGTCATGCACTTCACCAGCGCGAAGCAGTCCGCCACGCGCACTGCGCGGATCGAGAAGTGCGCTCCGATGATCCTTGCCGGCAAAGGCCTCAACGACCGTTAGCGGGCCGGCGCCGGTGTTCCCGCGCGCCGAGCAGGCGGCCGCTGGTGCAAGCGCTCGAGCTAGAAATTTGGCCTCCGGGCCTGGCGATCGAACTCCCCCGAAATCTCGCTCAGCCAAAAATCGTCCTGGCGAAGTATCCTTTCTGCGGGTCCGCCCGTTTCTGAGCCATGTCTGACCAAGCTCGCGATCCGCTCGAGGCACTCTCCAATGAAGCACGGCGGACCTGGCACGGCTTCTTGTCGGTGTACGAGCCGCTGCGGCCCGAGCTGTATCGATATTGTCGCTACCTAACGCGCAGCCCGTGGGACGCGGAAGACTTGGCGCAGGATGCGCTCGCGCAGGCATTCGCGACGCTCGGTCGAATGGGTCATGCGCCGCCGAATCCGCGCGCGTGGTTGTTCCGTGTCGCGTCGAATCTGTGGATCGATCGCGTCCGCCGAGAGCGAAGCCAGCTCACGCCAGAGCGCGCGCCCGAACCCAGCGTCGCATCGCCGGATGTGCAGGGCACGCGCGAAGCCGCGGGAACGCTCGTCGCTCAGCTCGCTCCACAAGAACGCGCCGCGGTGGTGCTCAAGGACGTTTTCGAGCTCACTTTGGAGGAAATCGCCGAGGCGCTCTCGACGACCGTGGGGGCCGTCAAGGCAGCGGTTCATCGTGGGCGGAGCAAGCTCGAGGAGCCGGAGCGAGACACGACTAAACGCGCGGTACCTGAAGTGATCACGGCGTTTTGTGCGGCGTTCAACGCTCAAGACATCCCGCGGATGACCGAACTGCTGTTGGATCACGCGGCGATTGAGGTCGTGAGCGCGACGGTCGAGAGCCCCGCAGACGGCAATGTTCTCCGGGGCATGCTCTTTGGCAGTTCGCGCATGGCGCGCGCCGCCGAACTGGGCGGCATGGAAGCGCGCTTCGTTGCTGGTGTTCATGCCACGCCTGCTCGCATGGAGGTCGCGAGTTGTCGCGGCGAGCCGCTGCTCCTCTCGTGGTATGCACACGATGACGGCGACGCGGTCCGCGGCGTGACGCGGCTCGAAGTGACCGACGGACGCATCAGCGTCCTCCGCAACTACTTCTTCACGCCGGACTTCATCGAAGAGGTCTGTCGCGAACTCGGGCTGCCATTCCGCAGCAACGGCTACCGTTGGTGGCTGCCGACTCGTTGATTCGTCGCCATTCGAACCACCCTCGAGCGCGGGACGCCCATGAGCGTTCCGCGCTCGCCAACACGTGCCATTGCGCACAGAAAGCAGCCCACCAATGTCATTTTCACTCTATTATCACCCGCTCGCATCCTATTGTTGGAAGGCGCTAATCGCGCTCTACGAAGCCGAAGTTCCGTTCGAGAAGCGGATTGTCGACTTGGGCGATCCGGTTCAGCGCGCCGCGTTCCTCGAGCTCACTCCGCTCGGCAAGTTCCCGCTCCTGCACGATACTCAAGCGCAGCGTTACATTCCCGAATCGAGCATCGTCATCGAGTACCTGGCGCAACATGCGCCGAGCGCAGCGCGCCTCTTGCCGAGCTCACCCGATCTTGCTCTGGAAGCACGCGCAAAGGATCGCTTCTTCGACTTGTACGTCATGGAACCGATGTCGAAAATCGTGGACGACAAACTCCGCTCGGAAGTCGACCGCGACAAGAAAGGCGTCGCAGATGCGCACGCACGGCTCGACACGGCGTATGGGATCGCCGAACGTTTCCTCAGGTCGTCTGGCTGGGCCGTCGGTGACGACTTTGGACTCGCGGACTGCGCTGCCGCGCCGTCGCTATTTTATGCCGACAAGGTGCACCCGATCGGCGCGGCTTTGCCCCGTTGCCGGGCCTATCTCGAACGCTTGCAAGCGCGTCCCAGCTTTGCGCGTGTACTGCTTGAAGCAGAGCCTTTCATGGCGATGTTTCCGGGGTAACATCCGCGCAGGGTGAGACCTGCCCAGGGAGACGGAGGCGGCAACATGCTGGTAGACGAGATCCGCGAACGCGAAGAACAACTCTTGAAACCAGAGGTCCGCGCGTCGGCTGACGCGCTGGACCGCTTAATCTCGGATCAATTCGTCGAATTTGGCAGCTCCGGCCAGACGTACACCAAGCAGGACGTGATCGCTCAATTGTTGGCCGCGCCGAACTTCAAGGGCAGCCTCGGCGACTTGCAGGTCCTGGCCGTCGCTGAAGGGGTCGCGCTTGCAACCTATCGAACGAGTGCATCGCTGCGCAGTTCCGTGTGGCGACGCGAGGGGGATGTGTGGCGAGTGCTCTTTCACCAAGGGACACCCATCGTTTCGCCGCCAAAGCTTGCATGACCGAAATAGTCGTACGGCGCGCAACTCCGATGGATTCGAGCGCGCTCCCGGAACTGCTCGCTGAAGCGGACGAGCTGCATCGACGCGCGCTCCCGTGGTTATTTCGTCAGGTCGAATTCAACGGCGCCGCGCGCGCCTTTTGGGCTTCGCTCGGATTCGAGCCACTCTCACAGCGCTTGGTCAGGCACGCGGACACTGCCTCATGAACGGTCGGCCCGAGTCAGCGCGCGAGGAAGCGCACGTCGTCGATCCAGAAGTCGAATGGAGTCTGTTCGGGAGCGACCGAAAACTCGAGTGAAAGCAGTGAGCGCGGATCGAAGGGGACCACTTGCCCGAAGCCCTTCTGCGCGAGCTCGGCCCAGGTCACGCGCCGCTCTTGCCAATCAGCCGTGAGGTTGATGGTCACGCGGTGCGTGTCGTAGCAATCATGCAGGCACGAGCCCCCGAATTCTTCCGGTGAAACCTGGGTCATTTTCGCGACCACGTTGATGCTGCCGCGACCGCGCGCAAAGAAGACGAGACCAGCGTAGACCGAAGCGTCGTAACAGCGCCGCGGACTGAAATCCGCGGCCACGAGCGCTCCCCACTTCGTGAATTTGTTGCCGCTGGTGTGAAGCGCAAAGTGACTCGAACCGCGCCCTCCGGGGATGCGCGACACCGCGAGTGGACCGCCAGGCGCTGGCTTCTGCTTGCCAGTGTTGTCGTTGGACGTGCTCCAAAAACCCGCGCGGTGCTCGAGCGGCGCGATGCGTGCGTCGTCGTCTTCGAAATCGTCGATCAGCGGGTCGTTACCCGCGGCGCGCATGGCGGGCGTGCACGGCTCGAGCTCCATCGGACGCGCCGAGGCACTGGGCGACGGCGCGGGTGCAGGCGCTGGAACGGCTGCCGTCGCGGGCGTGGACACGGTCGAGGCGGCCGCGCTCTGACTCGGCTCGGGTCGAACGTCGTTGGCGAGCGCAATGTCCGGCCGGGGGTTCGCGCGAAGCCACAGCACGGCTCCTGCAGCCAGAGCGACACCCGCGCCGAGCGCGCCCACGCCAACGCGTTGAAGGATCCGGCGGCGACGGTAGCGGAGCAGCACGTATTCGATCGCGGCCTCACGCGTGCCCGCGCTCGGCGCGTCATTGCGCGTCGAGCGCACCAGCTCGCGCGCGTCCGGGGCGGCGGAGTGCGACAAACGCGGGGGCTGAGAGGGCGCTTGCGAGGTGCGCGGCGGCTGCGAAGTACGCGGCGGCTGCGACACGCGCCGCGGTTGTTCAGGGTCGGAAGGGTCGCCGGTCACGATTTGGCTCCAGGAAATTGCTCGCGTGCGCGCAAGCGGCGCAGCGACATATCGAACTCCTCGCGCGCCACACGCAGCCGTGAACTCACGGTGCCGGGCGGCACGTCGAGCAAGCTGGCGATCTCAGGCACGGTCATCTCTTCGAGCTCGTACAACACGAAGACCGCACGTTGGTCGAGCTTCATGGCCGCCAATATTTCGTTCAGGTCACGTCGAGCGTGCGCCAATTCCGCCAGGCGCTCGGGGCCCGGTTCGCTACGCTCGGATAGCGGCTCATCATCGCCCAGCCAGGGGTGCGGCTCTTCACGGCGGCGCTTCAAGCCGCGGCGGCGCGTGGAAGCGACACGCAGCGCGGTCGCAAACAGGAATCGCTTCTCGCTTTGCGGCGCAATCGAGCTCAGCTTGCGCGTGGCAACCACGAACACCTCTTGCGCGCCGTCATCCGCGTCGGCGGCCGAGAGGCCAAGCCGCCTCAGACTCCGCCACACGAAATCGAAATGCGCCGTCATCAGCGCGCGAATACGCAGCTCCGTGTCGTTCTCTCCGATCCGGGACTGCGAGCGAGATCCGAAAAATGCCAAATGGACCAAAGGGCGACTGAGCTTGAGCGCCGGGCTAGCCACTAGCAAATATCATGGCCGCCAGTGCGCTCGACGATCAAAAGAACGACCAAGGCCGCAAAATTAACCGGCGGGGCGCAGGCGGAGACGGCCAACCGCTCTGGACTCTGAGCGGTCGCTCAGGGTGCGCGTGAGCCCCCCCGATGAGGTGCAAAAAAACTCACCTTTCAAAGGGTCCGACAGACTCCCCCTGAGGGGCCGCGGTTGAACCGAGACTGGTACGTCTCTGCTAGTCTGCCCAAGCCCCTCCAGACAGGATTGAAAGGAACGAGCTCATGAAGGCGATCGTGATCGGAGTCGGAGCTGGCGCCACCCTCGAGGCGATCCTGGCGGTCTATCCTCGCCACAAGGCAGTCGTGGATGAGTTCGTGACACGCGGCGACGTGATTGGCATCGGACCTTTCGCCGACCGAGGCGGCAGCCTCGCCATCTTTCGCAGTCGCGAAGCGGCGGAAGCCTTCGTCGCGCGGGACCCCTTCATCTTGGAAGGTCTAATCCAATCATTCGAGATTCGCGAATGGGCCGATGAGCTACTCACGTAACGACACAGTTGGCGAGACGCCTCGCGGGGAACGATCCGTGAACTCGGCCAGCACGTGACGGTGATCCGGCGTGACTGTTCACTGGGCGGCCCTCGTTTGTGAGGATTCTGCGCATTCATCGCATTTCGCCGCAAAATGGACTCGCGCGGTCACCGCTTGCACTCGGGGCTCGTCTTCGATCAGCAAAATCACGCGGGACTGCTGCTCCTGCGATTCGTCACGGAGGACGGCCATCGGCGCGAAAAAGATACTTTGTTCGCACAGTATCTTTCGCTTCACGAGAACCCACGTCGGCAAAAGCCCGCAACGAATCGCTGAGTCGCGCCACGAGAACTCACGTCGGTAAAAGCCCGCAACGAATCGCTGAGTCGCGCCACGAGAACTCACGTCGGGAACAGCCCGCTAATCGCTGAGTCGCGCCACGAGAACTCACGTCGGGAACAGCCCGCTA
>Ga0164307_10000300_pt1 | contig 22290 bp, 24 predicted proteins | sample Whisoiple_243_MG_FD_110214 | JGI IMG/M metagenome (GOLD analysis project Ga0164307, IMG submission 110214) | Soil microbial communities amended with fresh organic matter from upstate New York, USA - Whitman soil sample_243_MG | ecosystem: Environmental > Terrestrial > Soil > Unclassified >...
CGCGACTCCTTGATCGGCTTGCCGTTGTCGATCGACTCCAGGACGGCGAGCTCGCGGCTGCGCTCCTGGATGATCCGGGCGATTCGGTAGAGGTACTTGGCGCGCTCGCGGCCCGGCATCCGCGACCAGACCTTGTCGTAGGCCTTGCGGGCCGCCTTCACCGCCGCGTCGACGTCGGCCTCGTCGGCCTCCGCGATCTCGGCGAGGACCTCCTCGGTCGAGGGGCTGATCGTCTTGAACGACTTGCCGTGGCCCTCGACGAAGGCTCCGTTGACGAACAGGCCGTACGACGGCTTGATGTCGACGATGCTGCGCGACTCAGGGGCGGGGGCGTACTCGAACTTGCTAGCCATCAGAATCAGTCCAACGTGAAGTAGTCGGGGCCGGAGTAGCGGCCGGTCTTCAGCTTGGTGCGCTGCATCAGCAGGTCGTTGAGCAGCGTGGAGGCGCCGAACCGGAACCAGTCCGGGTCGAGCCAGTCCGGACCGGCGACCTCGTTGACCATCACGAGGTACTTGATCGCGTCCTTGCTGGTGCGGATCCCGCCAGCAGGCTTCACGCCGATCATCCGGCCGGTCTGCTCGCGGAAGTCGCGGACCGCCTCGAGCATGATCATCGTGACCGGCAGGGTTGCCGCGGGCTGCACCTTGCCCGTGGAGGTCTTGATGAAGTCCGCACCGGCCATCATCGCCAGCCAGCTCGCGCGCCGTACGTTGTCGTAGGTCTGCAGCTCGCCGGTCTCGAAGATGACCTTGAGGTGGGCACTCTCCCCGTTGGACCTTGCACAGGCGGCCTTCACGGCGACGATCTCGTCGTACACCTGCTGGTAGCGACCCGACAGGAACGCCCCACGATCGATCACCATGTCGATCTCGTCGGCACCGGCCTCGACCGCGTCGGCGGTGTCGGCGAGCTTGATGTCGAGCGCGGCGCGGCCGCTGGGGAATGCGGTGGCGACCGCGGCGATGTGGACGCCGGAGCTGCCGAGCGTCTCCTTCACGGTCGCGACCATGTCGGGGTAGACGCAGACGGCGGCGACGGCGGGGCAGCCCGGGTCGGCGGGGTCGGGCCGCATCGCCTTGGACGCGAGTGCGCGCACCTTGCCGGGGGTGTCTGCTCCCTCGAGCGTCGTCAGGTCGACCATCCGGATCGCGAGGTCGAGCGCGAAGTCCTTGGCCGTGGTCTTGATCGAACGGGTGCCGAGACCGGCGGCGCGGGCGTCCGCGCCGACCTGGTCGACACCCGGCAGCCCGTGGAGGAACCGCCGCAGCGACGCCTCTGAGGTGGTCACATCGTCGAGCCCGGGGCCGAGGATGGTGGAAGTGGCGGTCACCGACCCAGCATAGGGTTGGCCGCGTCCGGCACCACAACCCAGAGATGAGCACCGTGACCGACCCTGCACCCGACGCCGTCGTCGAACGGTTCGCCCCGACCAGCGGCCGCATCAGCGGGGTCGTGGGTCTGATCACCGCCGGCGTGGTGCTGATCCTGGCCGTGCTCGGATGGGACGTCGGTACGCCGCTCGGGGTCGCGATCGTCGCGCTGCTTGGCGCCCTGCTGGTCTGGGCGGCGATGCTGCGCCCGGCGCTGTGGACGACCAGCAGCGAGCTGGTGATGCGGGGGATGTTCGGCAGCCACTGGATCCCGCTGGCAGCGATCGACACCGTGATCGTCACCCAGGTGCTCGCCGTCAAGGTCGGCGACCAGCGCTTCGTCTCGCCGGTGATCGGCTACACCGTCCGGCAGACGATGAAGTCGAAGGCGCGCGACGCGCACTCGCCCACCAGCTCCGCACCCGCCCCGACCCAGGAGCACCAGGCGTTCGTCGAGGCGCGGATCGCGTACGTCGCCCAGGACGCGCGGGACCGCCTCGGCATCCGCAAGGGCTCGCCGGAGCAGCAGGCCCTCGCCGCCGACGTACGACACACCTGGGCGTGGCCGGAGCTGGTCGCCGCGGCGGTGCTGGTGCTGGCGTTCGTGGTCTGGGTGATCCTCTAGCTAGCTAGCTGGCACCGCCGGGATAGTCCCTCACGAAATGGTTGGCCGGGAGCGCTCCCGGGCAGCCAGAACGTGAGGGACTATCCCGACGATCAGATCCCTGCCGCAGCCTTGATCCCGTTGCGGATGGCGTCGAGACGGCCCACGGCCGCGATCCGGGCGGCGTCCACGCCGTCCTCCGGGTCGACCGGGATGACGACCTCGAGGTAGCACTTGAGCTTCGGCTCGGTGCCGCTCGGGCGCACGATCACCCGCGCACCGTCGGCGAGTCGGTAGCGCAGCCCGTCGGTCGGCGGCAGGTCGGCGCTCCCGAGGTTGAGGTCGTCGATCGCCTTGACGGCCAGGCCGCCGAGCTCGGTCGGGGGAGTGGCCCGCAGGCGCGCCATCGCGGCCGCGATCTCGCCGAGGTCGGTGACCCGGACCGAGAGCTGGTCGGTGGCGTGCAGGCCGTGGGCGAGGGCGATCTCGTCGAGGATGTCGACCAGCCCGCGGCCGGCGGCCTTGGCACCGGCGGCGAGCTCGCAGAGCAGCAGCAGCGCCGAGACGCCGTCCTTGTCCCGCACGTTGTCGGGGTCGACGCAGTAGCCGAGGGCCTCCTCGTAGCCGAAGGCCAGGCCCTCCACCCGGCTGATCCACTTGAAGCCGGTCAGCGTCTCGGCGTACGGCTGACCGGCGGCCGCCGCCAGCTTCCCGAGCAGGCTCGACGAGACGATGCTGCACGCGTAGGTGCCCTGCTTGCCCTTCGCCAGCACGGCGTGGGCCAGCAGCGCGCCGACCTCGTCGCCGCGGAGCATCCGCCAGCCGTGCGGACCGGGTACGGCGGCCGCGCACCGGTCGGCGTCCGGGTCGTTGGCGACCACGATGTCGGCGCCGTTGCGCTCGGCGAGCGCCATCGCCAGGTCCATCGCCCCCGGCTCCTCGGGGTTGGGGAACGCGACGGTCGGGAAGTCCGGGTCCGGCTGCTCCTGCTGCTCGACGACCGACGGCGCGTCGAAGCCCGCAGCCTCCAGCACTCGCTCGACGGGCACGCCGCCGACACCGTGCAGCGGGGTGTAGACGATCTCGAGGTCGCGTGGGCCGTCGTCGACCAGACCGGCGACGGTGTCGAGGTAGCTGTCGACGATCTCTTCCTGGAGGACCTTGCCCGGGCGACCTCGCGGGACGTCCGCGAGCGGGCCGACGGCCGCGATCCGGGCGGCGATCTCGGCGTCCGCAGGTGACACGATCTGGCTGCCGTCCCCGAGATAGACCTTGTAGCCGTTGTCGCGCGGCGGGTTGTGGCTCGCGGTGACCATGATGCCGGCGGCACAGCCGAGCTCGCGGATCGCGAACGCCAGGATCGGTGTGGGCAGCGGACGCGGCAGGACGTACGCCGTGAACCCGGCGCCCGTCATCACCTCGGCGGTGTCGCGCGCGAAGACGTCGGAGTTGTGGCGGGCGTCGTACCCGATCACGACGGACCCGCCCTGGTGGCCGGTGTCGAGCAGGTAGGCCGCAAGCCCGGCGGCGGCGCGGGTGACGACGACCCGGTTCATCCGGTTGGGTCCGGCTCCCAGCTCGCCGCGCAGGCCCGCCGTACCGAACTCCAGGGTGCCGTCGAACCGGTCGGCCAGGTCGGCCTGGTCGCCCCCGGCCTCGACGTCGGCGATCACGGACTCGAGCTCGGCGCGGGTCTGGTCGTCGGGGTCGTCGGCGGCCCAGGCCCGAGCGGCGGCGAGGAGTTCGGTCATAGGGGGCACGATACGAGGGTGACCCGCACCTTCGCCTTCCGGGACAGCTGGGAGGTCCGCGCTTCTCCGGCGGACGTGCACGACGTGCTCGTGGACCTCGAGCACTACCCGGACTGGTGGCCCGAGGTAGTCGCGGTCGCGTCGCTCGGGCCCGACGACGCGCGGGTGCTCTGCCGCTCGGTGCTGCCGTACACGCTCGACCTGCTGCTGCACGCCGTGAACCGGTCGCCCGGGGTGCTCGAGGTCGGGGTGTCGGGGGACCTGCGCGGCTCGGTGCGGTTCGACCTGGTGCCGGTGGAGGGTCGGACGCGGCTCGACTTCGCCCAGGAGGTCAGGGCGCCGGGGTGGCTGGGGGCGGCGTCGTACGTCGCAGGCCCGCTGCTGCGCTGGAACCACGACCGGATGATGCGGGGCTGTGTCGCGGGTCTTCGCTCGCAGCTCGGCTCCGGTCTCGCCGGATGACACCCAGCACGAGGAGCGCCTGCGCGACGACGTACGTCGCCATCACGCTGACGTCGTGGGCCGGCAGGTCGAGGTCGGAGAACGCGTCGATCGCGATCAGCCCGTCGGACACCAGGAAGAACGCGCCACCCACCCATGCCAGGCGGTCCACACCCGTCGCGAGCACGGCCATCGTGCCGAGGCACAGGCCGTAGACGAGCACCGCCGGGGCGAGCACACCGGCGCCCGGCAGGCAGAGCGCGATGAGGGCGACCACCACGACGCCGTACGCCGCGAGCCAGGGGCGGCTCTGTCGCACGATGCTGTCGGCGGCGTACGGACGGAACGCCGCGATGTAGCAGACCTGTGCGACCAGGAAGAAGCCCACCATCGCGAGGAACGCAGGGTCGCCGTCGAGGAACCGTGGCGCCGTGTCGCCCAGCCACGAGCCCGCGAGCGCCGCCAGGGTGAGCACGACCAGGCGGCTGCGTGGGCGCGCCGCCTGGGTCAGCAGCACCAGCGCTAGGACCGGCATCAGCAACACCTGCGTGACCCCGGCCAGCCAGCCCGGCCCGGTCGCCTGCGCGACCAACTGGACGATCCCGACCACGCCGTACGTCATCAGGAGGGCTCTGGCTCGCGGGTTCAGCACGGCGTCACCGTAGTGGGTGGTGGGCACTCCCTGTGCCCGGGCCGCCTACCCCCTCCAGGTGACCTGCTCTGCGAGTGGGAGCGGCAGTGGCCCAGTGTGTGAGTAGATCTCCAACGAGTGCATCCTGCCGTCCCTGACAAAGAGGATCAGCCCACCCACCTCGTCACCGTTCGGGTCGCGCACAATGCCGCCGACCGGTACTGGGTCGGGCGCCTCGGAGCGCGCCACGCGAGTCCCGTCCAGGACGAACTCGATCGTGCCGCATCCACAGTCACAGCCTCTCTGCGCCGTCACGTGCTTCGCCTGCACGCGCAGTTCCTGGACGCCCGCGAACTCGTGTGCGAGGAAGCCGTCAACGAGGGCTCGCTCGTCGTCGGACAAGGGGCTCGGTTCGTTTGACCGCATGCCGGGACCCTAGCCACCGCCGGACCTCGTGCACACGATCGACCGCCGCTTGTGGAGAGCCAAGGACGAACGTATGAACAACCGAGAAGGCCGGTTCGGAGAGACCTGGACCGGGCCGGAGCGCGGGAGACAACGTCAACCCGAAGCCGCCGTATCCGGCGCAGCTGCCTGTCGGCGACCAACCCGAGCGGACCGCGGGCCGCGCTCGCCGTCTGCCCAACAACCGGGGGTTTCGAGACGGGCCTAGCGGCCCTCCTCAACCACCGGGAGTTCAACCACCGATCGTCAGGAGTCGATGGAGCTCAGGTCCCCGTACCGGTCGCCGACGACAGCACCGCGCGGCACAGCAGCGTCGAGTGCGGCCAGGTCGTCGTAGGTCAGCGTCACGTCGACGGCGCCGACGTTCTCCTCGAGGTACTTGACCCGCTTCGTGCCGGGGATCGGCGCCACGCCGAGCTCGTCGTCGCCCTGGGCGAGGACCCAGGCGAGCGCGAGCTGGCCGGGCGTGCAGCCCTTGTCGTCGGCGATCGCACGGACCCGGTCGACGAGCTCGAGGTTGGCGCGCAGACCCTCGCCGTTGAGGCGGGGGAAGTACGCCGAGCGCCGGGAGTCGCCCTCCTCCAGCGCCGACTCCGTCGTGATGGCGCCGGTGAGGATGCCGCGGCCGAGCGGGGAGTAGGGGACCAGGCCGATGCCGAGCTCACGCAGCACGGGCAGGATCTCGTCCTCGAGGTCGCGGGTGAAGAGCGAGTACTCCGTCTGGAGCGCGGTGATCGGGTGCGTTGCGTGGGCGCGACGGATCGTGGTGGCGGATGCCTCGGAGAGCCCGAGGTGGCGCACCTTGCCGGCGGTGACCAGCTCGGCCATCGCACCGACGGTCTCCTCGATCGGGACCGTCTTGTCGACGCGGTGCTGGTAGTAGAGGTCGATGTGGTCGACGCCGAGCCGCTGCAGCGAGGCGTCACAGGCGGCGCGGACGTACGCCGGGCTGCCGTTGATGCCGACCCGGGTCCCGTCGGGGCGCCGCTCGTTGCCGAACTTGGTGGCCAGCTGGACCTCGTCGCGCCGACCGGCGATGGCCCTGCCGACGAGCTGCTCGTTGACGAACGGGCCGTACATGTCGGCGGTGTCGAGGAAGGTCACGCCGAGGTCGAGCGCCCGGTGGATGGTGGCGAGGCCGGACGCCTCGTCGGGGCTGCCGTAGAACTCCGACATGCCCATGCAGCCCAGGCCGAGAGCGGAGACGTCGAGCGGGGAGGTGGTGCCGAGAGTGCGCGTCTGGATCGTCATGTCTCCACTCAAGCGCTTGGAGTGCGCTCCAGGTCAAGCGCGTCGAGCTTCGAGGTGTAGATGCCGATCTTGCGGTCGATCGCGCCGAGGTGCTCCTGCACCTCGGCGAGCTGGGCGAGCACCTGCGTGCGGTGCGCCCGGAGCAGGTCGAGGCGGGCCGTCTCGTTGCCGTCGCCGGCGCGCACGAGCTCGGCGTACCGGCGTACGTCTCGGATCGGCATGCCTGTGCCCCGCAGGCAGTTGAGCAGGTCGATCCACCGCAGGTCCGCGTCGGTGTATCGGCGGTGGCCGGTCGCGGAGCGGCCGACCGGGCTGAGCATCAGGCCGTCTCGCTCGTAGTAGCGCAGGGTGTCCGGCGTCAGGCCGGTGACGTCGGCTGCTTCGGCGATCGAGTAGGTCACGCCCCAGTGTCACCCCTGGAGTGCACTCCAGGTCAACAGAGCAGGGTCGACCGTCAGCGGGCGTACGCCTCGAGGTTCGCGCCGAGCTCGACGAAGAGCGCCTGGTTGAGCCGGAACGCCGTCTTGACCTCGGTCACGACCCGCTCCTGGTCCGCCGCGTCGAGACCGAGGGCGTCGAGGCGAGCGCGGTAGCCGTCCTTGTAGATCTTCGGCTTCGCGATCTCCGGGAAGTCGTAGAACGCGATGCCCGCGCCGTCGAGCTCGAAGGTGCGGTCGAGGATGCGGCCGATCGCCTGACCGCCGGACAGGTCGCCCAGGTAGCGGGTGTAGTGGTGGGCGACCATCAGGGTCGGCCACTCGGCGGTCGCATCCAACAGGCGCTGGCGGTAGGCGTCGGCGGCGGGGGAGTCGACGGTGCGGCCCTCGCCGTCGGCGAGCCAGTGGTCGAGGTCCGCGTCGATCGCGGCCAGCCGCACGAGGGCGTCGTCGGCGACGGCGGCCACGGCCGGGTCGTCGGCGTGCTCGGCGACGATCTGCTCCATGGTCGCGTAGACGACGCGCAGGCGGAGCAGGTAGTCGGCGTACCCGCGCTCGTTGACCTTGCCGCCCAGGAGATCGGCCATGAACGACGAGTCCTCCGCCGCCTGGTGCTCGGCCATCGAGCCCTCACGCATGGCCGCCGACAGCGCGAGCTCGGTGGTCTGATCGAGGATCGTCATGGGTTCTCCTGGAGGTGATACGACAAGGTGTCAGCATCATGATGACAGAGTGTCGAGAAGTTTGTGACAGTCTGTCCGGAAGTTGGGACTTTAGGTAAGGCACGCCTTCCTTAGTGTTACCTTACCTCCATGCGTGGGGTGGGGAGAACGGCTGCTGCGTCGACAGTGGTCCTGATGGTGGCGTGCGCGCTCGCGTCGTGCGGACTGTCGGCGAAGGCGGGCTCGGACAGCGGGTCGGACGACGGCCCGAGCACGGCGGCGGTCGCGGCGCACGTGACGCCGCCGCTCTCCGACGTGACACCGCTCGACGACGTGCGCGACTGGGACGGCGAGGTCACGGCCGTCACGGACACCCCGATCGACCCGGTCGCCGACAACCCCGACCCGAAGCTCCCGGTCACCGTCACCGACGCCCAGGGCACCAAGGTGACGGTGAAGGACACCAGCCGCGTCCTCGCGCTCGACGTCTACGGCACCCTGTCGCGCACCGTCTTCGAGCTCGGCCTCGGCGATCGGCTCGTCGGCCGCGACGTCTCGACCGAGTTCGACGAGGCGAAGGACCTGCCGCTGGTCACCCAGAACGGCCACGACCTCAACGCCGAGGCGATCCTCGGGCTCGACCCGACCGTCATCATCACCGACACCTCGCTCGGCCCGTGGGACGTCGTCCTGCAGATGCGCGACGCCGGCATCCCGGTCGTCGTCGTCGACTCCGACCGCGGCCTCGACAACGTCGCCGACCTGATCCACCAGGTCGCCGACCCGCTCGGCGTACCCGCCGCCGGCGACGCGCTCGCCAAGCGCACCCAGCAGCAGATCGACGACGCCACCGCCCAGATCGCGAAGGTCGCCCCGGCCAACGCCGGCGACAAGCTGCGGACCGTCTTCCTCTACGTGCGCGGCCAGTCAGGGATCTACTACATGTTCGGCGAGGGCTCCGGCGCCGACTCGCTGATCGACGCCATCGGCGGGTACGACGTCGCCGACGAGATCGACTGGAACGGCATGAAGCCGCTCACCGACGAGGGTCTCGTCGCCGCCCAGCCCGACCTGGTGCTGATGATGACCGGCGGACTCGACTCGGCGGGCGGCGTCGACGGCATGCTCGAGCGGCTCCCCGCGCTGGCGCAGACGCCGGCCGGCCAGCACCGCCGCTTCGTGGCCATGGACGACTCCCAGATCCTCGGGTTCGGCCCGATCACGGCCAACGTCCTCGAGGCGCTCGCTGTCGCGACGTACGCCCCAGAAGACGCATCGTGACAGCGGCCGTCGCCGAGCACCAGCGCGCCGGCATCCGTGCGATCGCCGGCCGGATCGGGCTGCTCGGTGGCCTGACGATCGCCTTGCTCGTGGCGCTCGTCTTCGCGGCGGGCCACGGTCAGCTCGACGTCCCGCCGTCCGAGGTGCTCGGCTCGCTGATGCACAGGATCGGCCTGGACATCGGGCCGATGCCGCACCACCCGCAGGGGGAGAACACCCTCTGGCAGGTGCGCTTCCCGCGCGTCGTGATGGCCGCGCTGGCCGGAGCCTGCCTGGCCACCGCAGGCGCCCTGATGCAGGGTGTCTTCGGCAACCCGCTCGCCGAGCCCGGCGTCGTCGGCGTCTCGGCCGGTGCCGCCGTCGCCGCGGCCACCGCCATCGTCTTCGAGCTCACCTTCGCCGGCACCTGGACGGTCGCGATCTGCGCCTTCATCGGTGGCCTGGTCACCACCACGCTGGTCTACGTGATGTCGCGCGACGGCGGCCGCACCGAGGTCGTCACGCTCGTGCTGACGGGCATCGCGATCAACGCGATGACCAGCGCAGGCCTGGCCTTCCTGATGTTCCTCGGCGACACCCAGGCCCGCGAGGAGATCGTCTTCTGGACGCTCGGCAGCCTCAACGGCTCACGCTGGCAGTACGTCGGGGTCGTCTTCCCGATGGCCCTCGTCGGCATCGCCGCCGCGATGTACCTCGCCCCCAAGCTCGACCTGCTCGCCCTCGGTGACCGCGCCGCCCGGCACGTCGGCGTCGACGTCGAGCGCCTGCGGATGTCGACCATCGTCGTGGTCGCCGTGCTGACCGCCGCGGCCGTCGCCTTCTGCGGGATCATCTCCTTCATCGGGCTGATCGTGCCCCACCTGATCCGGATGGTCGCCGGCCCGGGCCACCGGCTGCTGGTGCCCGCTAGCGCCCTCGGCGGCGCCGTGCTGCTGGTGCTGGCCGACCTCTGGGCGCGCACCCTGGTCGCGTACGCCGACCTGCCGATCGGCATGCTCACCGCGCTCGTCGGTGGCCCGTTCTTCTTCTGGCTGATCCGCCGCGCCCGTCGTACGGCGGGGGGCTGGGCATGACCGTCCTCAGCACCCGCGGCCTGAGCGTCAGCTTCGACGGCCACCCGATCCTCACCGACGTCGACCTCGACATCCGCGGTGGCGAGCTCGTCGTGCTGGTCGGCCCCAACGGCGCCGGCAAGACGACGCTCCTCGGCGTGCTGTCGGGCGACGTCGACCCGAGCGGCGGCAAGGTCACCCTCGACGACAAGGTGCTCGCGTCGTACGCCGCCCGCGAGCTGGCCCGCAAGCGTGCGGTGCAGCTGCAGAAGCAGGGGCTGGCCTTCGGCTTCCGGGTGCACGAGGTGGTCCGGATGGGCCGCTCACCGTGGCACCGGACCGAGCGCGAGGACGACGACGACCGTGTGGTCGCGGAGTCGATGGAGCGCGCCGACGTCACCGACCTCGCCGACCGGCTCTACCCGACGCTGTCCGGCGGCGAGCAGGCGCGCACGTCGTTCGCCCGGCTGCTCGCCCAGGAGACTCCGGTGCTGATGCTCGACGAGCCCACCGCGGCCCTCGACATCCGGCACCAGGAGTCGCTGCTCGCGGTCGCGCGCTCCGCGGCGCAGGCCGGTGCGGCCGTCGTCGTGGTGCTGCACGACCTGTCCCTCGCCGCGGCGTACGCCGACCGCATCTGCGTGCTGTCCCGCGGCCGGGTGCGGGCCAACGGCAGTCCGACCGACGTGCTCACCTCCGCGCTGCTGACCGAGGTCTACGAGCACCCGGTCGAGGTCATCACCCACGGCGGCAACCTGCTCGTCGTGCCGGTCCGGTCGCGCGTGACCACCGAGACATCGACTGAGACCGAGGAGGTCCGATGCGCCACGCCCTGGCCGCACGCCTGAGCGCCGCCGCGGCGCTCCTCACCGCCGCCGTACTGGTCCCGTCGCCGGCCCTCGCCGACTCGCGGGTGTCCGTCGCCAACCCGGCCGGACAGGCGAAGATCGACCCGACGTACGCGACCACCCTCAAGGTCTCCGGCTCCGGCTTCCAGTCGGTCAAGGGCGGCCACGGCGGCATCTACGTCTTCTTCGGCACGGTCCAGCCCGGTTGGCAGCCCAGCAAGGGCGGTGCCACCGGCAAGGACTACTACTACGTGCCCGACAGCGAGGCCAAGAACAACCAGGGCTTCCAGAGGTACGTCGCCTTCCCGGGCTCCGACACCGCCTCCTCCGCGAACGGCGGCACCATGTCGGCCTCCGGCGGGTGGTCGACGCAGCTCGTGGTGCCCGGCGCGACCTTCCAGACCTACGACCGCGCCGGCGACGTGCACACCGTCGACTGCCGCAAGGTCACCTGCGGCGTGATCACGGTCGGCGCCCACGGCGTCACCAACGCCCACAACGAGACGTTCACGCCGGTCACCGTCGGCTCGCTCGGCGGCTCCGGTGCGACGTCCAGCCCGTCGGCAACCGCCAGCGCGACGGCCGGCGCCGACCCGACGGCACCGGCCACCGCCGAACCCGGCTCGGGCGCCAAGCCCAAGCCGGCAGGTCCGGCGACCCTCGAGGTCGACCGCGGCTCCGCCGTCGCGGGCAACGTGCTGGCCTTCACCGCCGCCGGGCTGCCGTCCGGCACCCAGGTCTCCGCGATCTTCGACGACGGCGCTGCCGGCGCCGGTCCCTTCATGGCAGGTGCCGACGGCAGCCTCGCCGGGATCATCACGCTGCCGGCCGACACCGGGCCGGGCACCCACGAGCTGCGCCTGTACGGCGTCGAGGAGCCGCCCTCGGTGAGCTTCGCCGTCCAGCCCGCCGAGACCAGCACCGAGAGCGTGGAGCCGCAGGCCGCCGAGGACGACGACACCCGCGCCGCCTGGCTCTTCGCCGGCGCCGCCGCGTTGGTGCTGCTGCTCGCGCTCGTCCGGCTCGGCTTCGGGCTGCTGAGGAGGCGTCGTGCGGCGTGACCGCGTGGCCGCGGCACTGCTCGCCCTCGTGGGCAGCGTGCTGGTCGCCGTACCCGCCCTCGCAGACGACCCGACCGAGGCGCCCACAGCTGGTCCGGCTGCCATCGACGGCGTCGCCCTGCGCTGGGGTGTCAACAACGAGTCCAGCAACCGGGCGTTCGCGCCGCGGACCTACAACTTCTTCTCCGCCGGCCAGGTGGCGGACCCGGGCAAGGGCGGGACCACGCTGCCGCGGAGCGGCTGGCACCAGAAGACCGGCGCGGCCGCCACCGAGAAGTGGAGCGGCTCGGCCTGGAAGCCCGCCACCTGGGCCGGCCTGACCACCGACAGCAGCGGCGCCGAGCTCGGCTCGCCGACGGCCGGGACCTTCAGCAGCCACCGGTTCGTCTTCGCCGAGGGAGCCGGCACGGTCGACCTCGCGGCCGGCACCGCCCATGTCGCCTGGGATGGCGACGTCACCGTCCTCTACTACTCCGGCATGTCGTTCTTCACGATCTCCGACCCGGTCCTCGACGTCGCCGACGGGCGCGGCACCCTGACCGCGACCGTGTCCGGCTATGCCTCCTCGGTCGACAACCCGGACTCGTGGGCGCCGGTCGCCGCGGCCCAGGTGACACTGGCGGACCTCCCCGAGGCCAGCCTCGGCGCGGCCGGGCTGACCGCGACGCCGGCGTACCTCGGCGTCGCCGTCACCGGCGCGGGCCAGGTCGCCGGTGGCGCGAGCTCCGGCTCGTTCCCGCAGACGTTCGTCGACTACATGCAGCGGCTGGGTACGGCGGCGTTCTGGCTGTCCAGCGGCGCGTCGACCGACCCGTTCAAGGTGCCGCTGCCGGTGACGGTCTCGTTCGCCTCGGACGAGGAGCCGGTCGAGCCGACGCCGACCGTGGCGCCCACGAAGAAGCCGCTCAAGAACCCGGTCGTCCCGCCGCCGGTGACGGTGACCGTCACCGCCGCGCCGGTCCCGGTTGCGCCGGTCGCTCCGCCGGTGGCGCCCACCGCTCCCGCGGTCCCGACCTCGTCGGTGCCGGCGGCCGGCACCCTCCCTGCCGCGGCCCAGCTGGTGGCCGCACCCCTGACTTCGGGCACTCGGACCGAACCCAAGTCCGACGCCACCAGGACCTGGTGGCTCGGCGGCGGCCTGCTCCTCGCGGCCGCACTCACCCTGCTCGTCCCTGTCGGCCGACCGCGCCGACCCAATGAGAAGGAAATCGCATGACTCAGCAGACCCGGGTCCGCCGCGTGGCCGCACTGGCCGCCGGTGCACTGGCCTCCACGACCCTGATGTTCGTCGCGGCGCCGGCACAGGCCGCCGACCCGACACCGGCCGCAGGAGCCAAGCTCACCTGGTCGTTCTCCAGCTACCTCGCGACCATGTTCACCGGTCACGCAGCCACCGGCGGCGCCGCCATCAGTGGTGCCGATGTGGTCTTCGGGGGCGGCAAGGGCAGCAGCAGCGTCAGCAGCGGCACGTTCGACATGCAGTACCAGGGCTCGGCCGCGTTCGAGTGGCACGGTGTGACCCTCACCTTCAGCGCGCCTGAGGTGGTCGTCGCGGCGGGCGAGGGCAAGCTCGAGGCAGATGTCGCCTGGGCCATCCCCGCCCAGGGAGAGTCCGCCGCCGTCAACGGCTCGGCGGCCGACGTCGTGCTGACCACCTTCGCGGCGTCCGGTGCGACCTGGAACGCCTCCTCCATCGCCGCGACGCCGCGCTGGGCAGGCGTGCTGCCGCCGAACACCCCCGCGTCCGCTGCGGCCGGTATGGCCACGGACAAGCCGGTCAACGGCGAGGCCTGGGCGCCGGGGTTCCTCACCGCCCTGCCGGCTTCGGCCCGCGGCTACTTCTACTCGAGCGGCTCGAACGCCGTGTCGGACGCCAAGAAGGCGCCTGCGGCGTTCGTCGCCCAGAGCGTGGCCCCCGCGGTCACCGCCACGGCGACGCCGAGCAAGCAGAGCGTCTCGATCAAGGTCGACGGGACGGACTTCACCGGCACCGACGGCAAGCCGGGTGACAACGGCGTCTACGTCGGTCTCGCGCCGGCGGGCGGCCTGCCGGCGACCAGCTCGCAGGCCGACATGGACAAGTTCGCCGCCTCCGCGTGGGTGCCGGCGACCGGGATCGTGAACGGCGTCATCAGCACCACGCTGACCGCCTCGGCCGACAAGCTCGACAAGGGCACGGCGTACGCCGTCTACACCTGGCGCGCGCACAGCCACTCGACGGCGAGCCAGGACACCCAGACCGCCGTCGCACTCGACTGGAGCACGATCAGCGCGGCGTCGAAGGTCACCGCAAAGGTCGCCAAGAAGCCGACCACCAAGAAGCCCGGCAAGCTGAAGGTCGCGGTCAACGGCGGCACCCTCAAGGCGGCCGGCACGGTGAAGGTCACCCTCAAGAAGGGCAAGGTCACCAAGACCAAGAACGCGACCCTGACGAAGGCCGCCGCCACGGTGGCCCTGCCGAAGCTCAAGGCCGGGAAGTGGAAGGTGACGGTCGCCTACACGTCCGGCGACGCCGCCTACGTCAACGGCAAGAAGGTGCTGACGCTCAAGGTCGCCGGCCCGAAGAGCAAGAAGAAGTAGGACTCACGCCGAGCCCGCGGCACCTACCGCACGCAGGACGAACGACTCGATCGTCTGCGCCGGGAGGTGTCGCGGGCTCAGGCATGCGTGGATCAGGGACATCGTCGTCACCACGTCCTCGACCGCGAACGTCGCGTCGGCGATGCCGGCCTCCAGGATGCCGCGCAGCACGTCCTCCACGGCGACCACGTGCTGGCGGATCGCCAGGCGTGAGTCAGGCCCGAGCACGCCGTACAGCTGCGGGCCCAGGCCCATGTGGAACCGCTCGCCCTCGGCGAGGTGGTAGCGGACGTACAGACGAAGTCGGGTCGCCGGGTCGTCGGCCTCGGCGAGCACGTCGCGGAGCCGGTGGAGGTACTCCTCGGTCTCGTGCGACGCGAACGCCACGACCACCGCCTCCTTGTCGGGGAAGTGGTGGTAGATCGCGGTGCGGCCGACGTCGGCGCGCTCGGCGATGGCCGCCATGGTGATCGCGTCGAAACTGCGCTCGGCCATCAGGTCGGCGAACGCCTCGAACACGCGTCGCTGCAGCTGCTCGCGATGCTGCTGCAGGGTCTCGCCGGAGATGCGGGGCACGAGGCCGAGGTTAACCCGCCGGTGCGGCCAGGTGCTCGCTCTCGACGCCATAGCGCTCGATGTAGTCGCGGAAGCGGTCGCGTACGGCGGCCTCGGTGAGCCCGAACTCGGTGACGTCGTAGCGGTGTCCGCCGAACTCGCCGCGGGGGTGGGCGGCGAGGTGCGCGGCCATCGCGTCGAACGCCCCGTCGCTGGACTCGAGTCCGAGCGAGCCGTAGATGCCGCGCACGGTGCCGACCGGGTCGCGGGCCAGGTCGGCGTACCGGACGTCGAGGATCGGGTGCTCGGGGCGGCGGGCCCGGAAGTCCTCGATCCTGCGGATCGACTCCTCGAGGGTGTCGCTCCAGTGCTCGGCGATGTAGGGCCGGTGGTCTGCATCGGAAAACGTGCTCGACATGACGTTGATCAGGCTGCACACCGAGCCGGTCAGCGTCGCCGGGTCGCGGTGCAGGAGCACCAGCCGGGCGTCGGGGTAGGTGTCGACCAGTGCGTCGAGGGCGAGCGCGTGGTGCGGGCTCTTGAGTGTCCAGCGGCCGCAGACGCCCGCGCTCTGCAGGGTCTGCAGCACGAGCCGGTGGTAGTCGTAGGCGCCCCGGTTGTCGCCGGCCCGCCACCAGGCGCCGTACGACGGGACGTTGGCGATCGCCTCCCACGAGATGCTCTGGAACGCCTGGCCCATGACGGCGATGCACTCGGTCGGGTCGGCGGCGGCCTCGTGGTGGATCGCGCTGATCGCGGGGTTGAGCATCTCGAGCATGTCGACGCCGCCCTGGGCCGCCTCCACCCGGGGGCCGGTCTTGCGCTCGCCCGGCAGCGGGGGCGGCACGGAGTCCTGCGACTCCCAGCCGAGCAGGGCCCGGTTGGCGGGGTCGGCGTCGAGCAGGTGGGACAGGAACGTCGTGCCGGCGCGGAACATCCCGATCACGACGACGGGTGCCTCGACCCGCTCCTCGGTGACGGCCGGGTGCCGCTTGGCCCAGTCGACGACCTTGAGCCGGTTGGCCAGGGCGGCGACCAGGGACGGCGGGAGCGCGACGTTGCCGAGGTCGTTGAGCTGGGCCTCGTGGACGAGGGCGTCGCAGTAGCGCTCGAGGCCCTCGCGGTAGCTCGGGTCTCCGAAGTCGTCGAGGCCGGTCTGCTCGGTGGCCTGGGCCTGGAGGTCGTCGGGGTTCATTGCTGTGCTCATGTCCTGGCTCCGATCACAGCAACGGTGCGGCCCGACGTACGACGGGCGGCGTGGTCCTCGAGCGCGGCCGCGACGTCGTCGAGGCCGATCCGGCGCCCGATCACCGGCCGGATGCTGCCGGCGGCGACCAGGTCGAGCAGGTCGGCGTGGACGCGCTGACCGGTCTCGGGCGGGAACGGGTTGATCCCGAAGCGCCGGAAGTCGCGGGGCACGTCGAGGTAGGCGAGCAGCACGCCGAGGACGGACAGGTTGGCCATCGACAGCTTGCGCAGCGGCCGGCCGGTGAGCCCGGACTCGGGATCGTCGTTGAACCCGACGGCCAGGTAACGGCCGCCGAGAGCACCGCAGGTCCACATGGTCTCGGTCTGGTCGCCGCCGATCGGGTCGAAGATCACCTCGGCTCCGCGGTCGCCGGTCGCGTCCATGATCGCGTCGAAGACGTCGTCGGAGGTGTGGTCGATCGCGACCTCGGCGCCGAGGTCGCGGCACAGCTGCGCCTTCTCCGCGCCACCGGCGATCGCGAGCACCCGGGCTCCGGCGGCGACGGCGAGCTGGATCGCCGCCGTACCGACCGCGCTGGCGCCGCCGCGGACGACCACGGTCTCGCCCGGCTGGAGGGCCGCACGCTCGTGCAGTGCGAGGTAGCCGATGTGGAAGGGGAGCGTGAACGCCGCGGCCTCGGCGTCGTCGAGCTCGGGCGGCGCCTCGAAGAAGCTGCCGGCGAGTGCGCGCTCGGCCAGCCCGCCGAGGGACTGCGGCGCGATGCCGACCACCCGGCGGCCGATCCAGTCCTCGGCGCCGTCGCCGGCCGCCTCGACGACCCCGGCGAGGTCCATGCCGAGAGTGAACGGCGGCTGGGCCATCACGGCGGCGACGCCACCGCGGCAGCGGGCGAGGTCGCCGAAGTTGAGCGACGCGGCCGAGACCTTGACGCGGACCTGGCCGGGGCCTGGCTCCGGGACCTCGACGTCGTCGCGGACCTCGATGGCCGTGCTCGGCTCGCCGTGGCGGACCACGCGAACTGCCCTCATGTGACCCCCATCACTCGGTGATGGTCGGACCGTACTAAGAGGGGGTATTACCCGTCAACGGGTGGGGCGCTCGCCATGCCCGCCGCCATCGTCACCAGGTTGCGCACGAACCGCTCGGTGGGCAGCTGGGCGCGGCCGGGCTGGCTGCCCTCTGTCTTGACCCGTTCGCCCGCCCGCGCCCGGTCGGCGACCGAACGGAGGATGAAGCCGGTGATCAGGGCGAGCCGCTCGTTCTGCAGCGCCTCGTCGAGAGGTGCCATCCGCTCCGCGAGGAGCTCGTAGACGGCGTACCCACCGGTGGCGGCGAGCGCCGTGGCGACGGTGTCGTCGAGCCGGTCGAACTCCTCGACGAGCTGGCCGACGATCACGAGGTACTGGCGACCCGACGGCCCCGTCTCCGCGAGCTCGACGGCGGGGCGGACGATCGCCTCGAGTACGGCGGTGAGGTCGTCGTCCGGGGTGGTCCGCGCCTTGTCGAGGAGCTCGCCCTCGCGGGCGGCGAGGAACGGGACGTGCTGGTGGAGCACCGCGACGAGCAGGCTCTCGCGCGAGCCGAAGTGGTAGTGGACCGCGCCGCGGTTGCGCTGCCCGGCTCGCCGGGTGATCTCGACCAGGGATGCGACGAAGACGCCGTCCTCGGCGAACACCGAGGTCGCCGCCTCCACCAGGCGCTGGCGGGTCTCGTCGGCCGTGGTCACCTCAGATCCTGGGGACGATCCGCCCCAGCAGGTCGCCCATCCGCGAGGCGGCCGCCCGGCCGGCGTCGAGGACCTCCGCGTGGTCGAGCGGCTGGTCGCTGATGCCGGCCGCCAGGTTGGTGACCAGGCTGATGCCCAGCACCTCCATGCCGGCCTCGCGGGCGGCGATCGCCTCGAGCGTGGTGCTCATGCCGACCAGGTGGCCGCCGAGGATCCCGGCCATCCGTACCTCGGCGGGGGTCTCGTAGTGCGGCCCGGGGAACTGCACGTAGACGCCCTCGTCGAGGCTCGGGTCGACCTCGCGGCACATCGTCCGCAGCCGCGAGCTGTAGAGGTCGGTGAGGTCGACGAACGTGGCGCCCACGATCGGGCTCTTGCCCGTCAGGTTGAGGTGGTCGGAGATGAGGACCGGCGTACCGGGCGTCCAGCTGGGCTTGAGGCCACCGCAGCCGTTGGTCAGCACGATCGCGCGGCAGCCGGCGCGGGCCGCCGTACGAACTCCGTGGACGACGGCCTCGACGCCCTTGCCCTCGTAGTAGTGGGTGCGGCTGAGGAAGACCAGGAGCTGCTTGTCGCCGGCGCGGACCGAGCGGATCTTGCCGGAGTGGCCGGCGACGGCCGACGCGGAGAACCCCGGCAGGTCGGTCGTGTCGATCTCGGCGGTCGCCTCGCCGAGCGCGTCGACGGCGGGCAGCCATCCGGAGCCGAGCACCAGCGCCACGTCGTGGCGCTCGACGCCGGTCAACTCGGCGAGCCGCTCGGCGGCGTGGGCGGCGAGCTCGTACGGGGAATTTTGGACGGCAGCGTGACTCACCCGCACCACCCTAGTCGGGCACGATGGACCGATGATCGACCACTTCGGCATCAACTGCGCCGACCTCGATGCGTCGGCGGCGTTCTACGACAAGGTCCTCGGGGTCCTCGGCTTCTCGCGCGTCATGGACTTCGAGGTCGCGCTCGGCTACGGGCCTCCCGGCAAGCCGGACTTCTGGATCGGCACCCAGCCCGAGGGCGAAGGCCCGTCGTCCGGACCCAACCGTGAGGTCCACATCGCGTTCGTGGCGTCCTCCGCGGACGCGGTCCGGGCCTTCCACGACGCCGCCGTGTCGCTGGGCGCCGAGGTCCTCCACGAGCCCCGTCACTGGCCCGAGTACCACGACCACTACTTCGGTGCCTTCGTCCGCGACCCCGACGGCAACAATGTCGAGGCTGTGTGTCACACGGTGCCGCCGGGATAGCCAGGGATACCCGGTTCACCGGGTATCCCTGAGGTTCTGGGGTGTTGCAGAGCCCGAGAACCTGACGAACGGACCGAAGAGTTCGGCCCGACCTGTTACTTATCCACAGACGCGGAAGTGGCTGGCCTGAGACCGCCTGAGCGGGGCAGGCGTCAGACGTGATGAAGCCACGGCACCGGCCCGTCGACGATCCCCGCAACACCCCGGTCTGGCTCCGCAAGGAGCTCTTGACCCAGGGGTACGACGACTACGCCATCAGACAGCTCCTACGCCTCGGGGCTATCGTCCGGCTCCGCCGTGGAGCATTCGCGGCCAAGGATCCGCACGACAAGCTCGATGTCGTTGGTCAGCATGGCCTGCTGGCTCGCGCCGTCCTCAGGCAGGCGAAGACCGAGGTGGTGCTCTCGCATGTGTCCGGGCTCGGCGAGTACGACGTACCCGTGTGGGGGATCGACCTCACCGACGTGCACGTGACCCGCGTCGATGGGAAGGTCGGGCGTCACGAGGCCGGTGTCCACCAGCACTGCGGCCGCATCCAGGAGGGTGACGTCGTCACTCGCAACGGCGTCCAGGTCATGAGCGCCACCCGATTGGCTTTGGAGGTGACGACGCTCGTCGACGTCGAACGCTCACTGTGCGTGGTCAACTTCCTGCTGAACGCAGGTCACACGACACGGGAGCAGCTTCGCGCCAGATATTGCACGATGGAGTGCTGGCCGAACACGCTCGCTACCGACATCGTCCTCCGCCTGGCCGACCCACGGATCGAGTCGGTGGCAGAGAGCAGGTGCTACCACCTGTTCTGGCGCTGCGGCCTTCCGGCGCCGGAGCTTCAGCACGAGGTGCGCGACGTCGATGGCGAGCTGATCGGCCGCCTGGACTTCGCCTGGCCCGCGCTGGGTGTGTGGATCGAGTTCGACGGCAACGTGAAGTACGAGAAGCCGCTGAAGCCTGGGCAGTCTGCATCCGACGTCGTCCTAGCCGAGAAGCGCAGGGAGGACCGGATCCGGCGGCGTACGGGCTGGCGATGCATCCGGCTCACCTGGGCCGATCTCGAGCACCCGGAGCGGACTGCCGCGATGCTCCGACGGGAGCTCCTCGGTCAGATCTGACGTCGGCGCGGGCTGCCTTCTCGGGGGCTTCGGCAGGTTCTGGGTGTTTGCAAAGCCCGAGAACCTGAGGGATACCCGGTGAACCGGGTATCCCTGGGAGGCAGCCCCTACTGCCCGATCGACCGGCACGGCCGCCGGCGAAGGGCGGCGACGTAGTCGTCAGGCGCGTCGGCGGCCTCGGCGGCGTCGGCGAGCACGCCGAGGTACGACGCGGAGGGCAGGCCACCTTCGTAGGCGTCCAGCACGTAGGTCCAGGCGACGACGGAGCCGGTCATGGTCGCGACGCGCACGCGCGTCTTGCGGTAGAGGCCGGAGTCGGCGGCCTCCCAGCCGTCGAGCTGCGACTCGTCCTCGCGGGAGACGTCGTACACCGCGACGAACACCTGGTCGATCGGGTCCTCGACCAGGGTCGAGAGCGCGCCGTCCCAGCCGTGCTCCTCGCCGCCGAAGGTGAGTCGCCAGCCCTGGACCCAGCCCGTGGTCGACAACGGGGAGTGGGGGCACCGCTCGCTCATCCGTGCGGGATCGAGGTTGGTCCCGTAGGCGGCATAGAGCGTCACGCCCGAAGACTAATGGAGCGATGCGGAGTGGGCTGCCTCACGTCAGTAGGCTGAGGGGCGTGAGCACGCACTTCAACGTCCTTGTCCTCGGTGCCGGCCCCGGTGGGTACGTCGCCGCGATCCGCGCCGCCCAGCTCGGCCAGTCCGTGGCCGTGATCGAGGAGAAGTACTGGGGAGGTGTCTGCCTCAACGTCGGCTGCATCCCCTCGAAGGCGCTCCTGCGCAACGCGGAGATCGCGCACATCATCACGAAGGAGAAGGACGTCTTCGGCATCAGTGGCGATGCCTCGATGGACTTCGGCATCACGCACAAGCGCAGCCGCGGCGTCGCGGACTCCAGCGCCAAGGGCGTGCACTTCCTGATGAAGAAGAACAAGATCACCGAGATCGACGGCTGGGGCACGATCAAGGGCGCCAACGAGGTCGAGGTCGACAACGGCGGCACGAAGACGTCGTACACGTTCGACAACCTGATCATCGGCACCGGCGCCAAGGTCCGGATGCTCCCCGGCATGAGCAAGAGCGCCAACGTCGTGACGTACGAGGAGCAGATCCTCGACAGCACCCTTCCGAAGAGCATCATCATCGGCGGCTCGGGCGCGATCGGCGTCGAGTTCGCCTACGTGATGACCAACTTCGGCGTCGACGTGACGATCGTCGAGTTCCTCGACCGGATGGTCCCGACGGAGGACCCGGACGTCTCGAAGGAGCTCCTCAAGCAGTACAAGAAGCTCGGCGTGAAGGTGCTGCTCTCCACCAAGGTCGAGAACGTCGAGGACACCGGCTCCGGCGTCAAGGTGACGGTGAGCAAGGACGGCAGCTCCGAGGTGCTCGAAGCCGACAAGATGCTCGCCGCGTTCGGCTTCGCGCCGCGGGTCGACGGCTACGGCCTCGAGAACGCCGGCATCGAGCTCACCGACCGCGGCGCGATCGCGGTCGACGCCCGAGGCCGCACCAACGTGCCGCACATCTACGCGATCGGCGACGTGACCGGCAAGCTCATGCTCGCCCACACCGCCGAGGCGATGGGCGTCGTCGCCGCCGAGACGATCGCCGGCGCGGAGACCATCGAGATCAACTTCGACATGATCCCGCGGGCGACCTTCTGCCAGCCGCAGATCGCCTCGTTCGGCTACACCGAGGCCCAGGCCAAGGAGAAGGGCTACGACGTCAAGACGGCCAGCTTCCCCTTCTCCGCGAACGGCAAGGCGCGTGGCATGGCCGAGGGCGTGGGCTTCGTCAAGATCGTCGCCGACGCCGAGCACAACGAGCTGCTCGGTGCCCACCTGATCGGGCCCGAGGTCACCGAGCTGCTGCCGGCTCTGACGCTCGCCCAGCAGTGGGACCTGACCGCCGACGAGGTCGCGCGCAACGTCTTCGCCCACCCGACCCTGAGCGAGGCCATGAAGGAGGCCATCGAGGGGATCGCCGGGCACATGATCAACCTCTGAG
>Ga0164307_10000302_pt1 | contig 22253 bp, 15 predicted proteins | sample Whisoiple_243_MG_FD_110214 | JGI IMG/M metagenome (GOLD analysis project Ga0164307, IMG submission 110214) | Soil microbial communities amended with fresh organic matter from upstate New York, USA - Whitman soil sample_243_MG | ecosystem: Environmental > Terrestrial > Soil > Unclassified >...
CTATGGTTCCACCAAGCGGGTGCCCTACATCATTCAGGGTGAGGTCAAGTTCGACGAGGTCTACAACAACGACCCGAAGCGGCTGGATTACGCTCTGAGACGGGGTGCCCTCGACATGCTGGAGTACGCCTACGGGCATGGCTGTTTCGGTGTCACCGACGTGGGTCTCGATGCCTTCAGCCACCAGCGCGTCTACCGGCTCAAGCTGGAAGTCCTGAAACCGTGAGCAAACTCTCGCTGGATTTCGAGACGTGTTCTCTCCTGAACCTGAAAAAGGTCGGAGCCTATGTCTACGCGCTGCACCACTCGACACGGGTGATGTCGCTGTCATGGGCCTTCGACAAGGAGCCGGTGCAAGTCTGGCGTCCCGGCCAGAGCTTCCCCGTCCGCATGCTGAAACACGTGCATGCGGGCGGGGAGGTGCATGGCTGGAACGTCATGTTCGAGTGCGTGATCTGGAATGCCGTGCTCCCCAAGCACATCACCCTGCCGCCCACCATCGTTGTCGACCAGCTTCACTGCACGATGGCACGGGCCGCGTGCTGGGGCCTCCCGATGAAGCTGGAGCAGGCTGGCCCCGCACTGGGTGCCACGATCCAGAAGGACCGGCAGGGGCATGACCTGATGCTCCGCATGTCGAAGCCCCGAAGCCTCGACCCGGTCACGGGCAACGCGATCTGGTGGCACGAAACCGACGCCGCCAAGTACGACCGGCTCTGCCGGTACAACATCACCGACGTCGAGGCCGAGCGCGAGATCGCGGACCTGATCCCGAACATGCCGCCATGGGAGCGCGAGGTCTGGCTGATGGATGCCCGCATGAACATGCGCGGCTTCCGAATAGACGAGGCTGCGGTGTCAGCCCTGCACCACCTCGCAGATAACGAAGTCCGGCAACTGGATATCCAGATGCGGAACGTGACCGGGGGTGCCGTCTCCAGCACCTCGAATGTCGGTGCCCTCGCCACCTACGCGCACAGCTTCGGTTTCGACAATAAAGGCATGGCCAATGCCGTGCTGGACGAGATGCTGGCCAAGCCGCTCCTGCCGATCAAGCTGCACACGGCGCTCGACCTGCGCCGGCAGGCCCGCAAGACCTCGACCAAGAAGCTGATCGCGATGATGGAGTGCATGCCCTCCGACAACCGTGTCAGGGGCCTCTTTCAGTATGCTGGCGCACCCCGCACCCTGAGATGGGCCGGTCGCCTGATCCAGCCGCAGAACCTGCCCCGGCCGATGAAGGGGCTCGACACCGAGATGGCCATCGATGCCATCCTGAACGGTGCCACGGCTGACACCATCCGGCTCGTCTTCGGGGATGTCCTCGACGTCGTGTCGTCTTGTCTGAGGGCCTGTTTCCAAGCCGCGAAGGACCACGTCTTCACGGTCTGCGACTACAGCGCCATCGAGGCGCGTGTCATCGCATGGCTGGCCGGGCAGGGCGACATCCTCAAGCTCTTTGCCGCGAACCAAGACGTCTACATGTACACCGCTTCGAATGTCGGCAGCGACAATCGCCAGTTGGGCAAGGTGCTGGTGTTGGCCTGCGGCTTCGGCATGGGCTGGGCCAAGTTCAAGGAGACAGCGGCGACCTACGGCATCACCCTGACCGACCCCGAAGCCGTCAATCTGGTCGACGCGTGGCGACAGCGTAACTCGCACATCGTCAACTTCTGGTATGCCCTCGACCGGGCGGCGCGGGACGCCATCAACAACCCCGGCATGGAGTTCACGGTCGGCAAGGTCAAGCTCCGCATGGGCAAGAACCGCATGGCGGGTGCCCTGCTGATCGAACTCCCGAACGGCAGTTTCCTGTCCTACCGGGATGCCGCTCTGGAGTGGATCGACGGCCGCGAGACCATCACCTTCTGGGGTGTCGACGCCAAGACCAAGCAGTGGTCGAAGCAGCGGACCTACGGTGGTAAACTGGCCGAGAACATCACGCAGAGTCTGGCACGCCATCTGCTCGCCGACGCGATGTTGCAGTGCGAAAAGCTCAACTTCGCCTTGGTCGGCACCATCCATGACGAACTGATTGTCGAGACGCATCAATCGTTTGGCCGGGGCACCTTCAACGCGATGCGCCTCGTCATGAGCAGCGGCCCGGCATGGGCCAAGGGTCTGCCATTGAATGGGGCAGGCTACATTTCCCGTCGTTATGGAAAAGGATAAGTACAATGCGACATCTGGAGCATGTGGAAGCAATAAAGCAGGAGATCACCCGGCTTGGCGGCACTATTCATGCCGTCCGCCAGAATGGTCACATAAAGATAGACTGGTCGATTGCTGGAAGGCGAATAACACAGGTGCTGGCCACCTCACCGCAGGACTGGCGAGCCCGGAAAAACGCGGTTGCAAGGGTGCGGCGTTGGGTGCGAGATAGCCAGCCTGAGACGGCCTAAAAAAGGCGGCTCCAGTGCCGTCCTGCACCGGAGCCTGAGTCATCTACGCACCCAACAACCATATGAAGGTGTCAGAGCATGTCAACCCTTGCTCAGTCGGCCTACGATGCCGGCTTCGGCCCTGTGATGGTCCCGGTTACACGCGCCGGCGAGCCTTACACGGCACCCCTCGACAGCAAGGACATGGGCAAGGCTCCCGGCGTCAAACCGAACGGACACTGGCGCGCGATCCCGACCACCACGGCCACATGCGGCACCCGCCAGTCGGCCGGCGTCTGGGATGGCTGGCACGCCAATATCGGCATAGCCTGCGGCCGTGACGCCCATCTCATGGCCATCGACAGCGATTGTGACGACCGCGATCTGGCCGACCTGATCCGGGGCATCGTCACAGCCTATGTCCCGAACTCGCCATCCCGCTATGTCGACTGCGGGTTTCACCATCGCTTCCTGATCCCGGTTCGCATTGCCGGCGACGTCATGCCGAAGGGCGCGTCCCTGCGCTTCGGCAAGGGTCCGCTCGCCTTCGGCATCGACTTCCTCGGCGAGGGCAAGCAGTTCGTCGCCTTCGGCAGTCATGCTGGCACCGGATATCCCTACGCGTGGACGCAGGACATCCTGTCCCAGATCGACGGGCCTTGGTTGTTCCCGGAGATCACGGCCGAGACTCTGACCAACATCATGATCGCCTTGGAAGCGGCTCTGGCACAGCGCGGCTGGAAGCTGGTGTCAGGGCACATCCCCAGCCAGAGTTATGCACAGCCTGTGGATATCGCCCCTGTCACCGAGCCGGAACTCCGGCCGTGGCTCGCCCTGATCCCGAACACCGACAAGGACACCCGCTTCGACAGCTACCAAGATTTCGTCACCATGGCGCACGCGATCTGGGGTGCCAGCAGCGGCCTGTCATGCGGCCGGGACGTCTGGACCGAATGGTGCAACCAGCGCCTTCAGGGCACGGACGGCATTGCCGACCGGATTTGGGACAGCATCAAGGACACCCGCGTCGGGCTCGACTGGATCAGGAGCCGAGCCGCAGAGGTCAACCCGAACGGCGCGGCGCAACTGGCCTTCGAGGATTGCCCGATCAACGAGGATGAAGCCGGCGCGGCTGAGCAGGCGGTCGGGGGCATTCCGCTCTGGCCGATGCTCCGGGACCAGTACATCTGGATCGAGGCGCAGGGTGCCTTCTTCAACATGGTGTCAGGAAATATCCTGACACGGGGTGTCCTCGATCTTCACCTTGCGGACATCGCAGCGCGACTCCAGCGCGAACTCACTCCCGGCGTCAGGGGCAGGCAGACCGCGTCCCAGTTGATCTCGGCCCAACCCGACCTGATCAAGGTCGACAACCTGACCTACTGGCCCGGCGAGCAAAGGTTCATGACCTCGCCGGAGGGTCGACCGCTCCTCAACATGTGGCGTCCTGCGCCGCTGACACGGCGCACGGTGTCCGCGCAGGCCGCGCAGCTCTGGCACGACCACGTCGAGTATGTCACGGGCTCCAAGGCCGACGCCGACCTGCTGGTCAAATGGCTCGCCTTCGTCGTCAAGCTCCCCCGTGAGAAGCCGAACTGGCACCCCCTGATCATGACCATGCCCGGCATCGGCAAGGACAGCCTTCTGGCACCTGTCATTCCCGCTGTCGGTGCCAAGAACTGCACCTCGGTCAACGCGACCGACATGTCACGAAACTGGACCGCATACCTCGAAAGTCGACTGATCTACGTGTCGGAAGCCCGGCAGCAAGGCGGTAGCGAGAAGTCGCCCCATGCCGTGATGAATGAAATCAAGCAATACCTGACGATGCCCCCGTCGATGGTCGGGGTCGAACGCAAGGGCCGGGACAAGTATCAGGTCGCCAATCTGTCGGCGTGGGTCTTCTTCAGCAACGAGCGGGCTCCGCTCTTTCTGGACGACAGCGACCGCCGACTCTGGGTGATCGAGAACTTCACGGCGCAGCCCCAGTCGCCGGCCTACTACATCGCCTTTCACGAATGGCTCAAGGACAACCCTGACACCGTCGCCAATTACCTGCTCGACTACCATCTGACGGCGCAGGACATCGACACGATCAAAGGTGTCGCCCCCGCCACCTCGGCCAAGCAGTCGATCATTCAGGTCAACCGCGATCCTATCAAGGTTGCCGTCGAGGAGATGATCGAGGAGGCCCGACACGGAGCGCATTTCCCGGTCCTGATCGTCGCCATGGAAGACATGATCGGCGTGGTCGGTGCCAAGCTGCCGAAGGGCAAGGCTCCGACCAGCACGGCCCTCGCCTTCCGCCTGAAGGAGGCCGGCGCACTGCCCGTGGCAGTCGGGCCGAATGGCGAAGCCCGCGTCGTGCGGGTCTCCAGCACGAAGTTCAAGCGACTCTGGGTGCTCGCCCCCACGGACGAGAATGGCCGGGTCTACAGCGGCCTGACCGGGGCGCAGGCAGCCAAGCTCTACAATGACGCCAAATGGCCGTCAGCACCCCGCCAAACCAGCACTGGCGTGCCTATCGACGTTGTCGCTAGTGACTCCGTCGTGTAGGATACCTAACAGGTGTTGACAATACCTTACAGACACTCCATATTAAGACGGTTAAAGGAGGCCACACATGGCTGAAGCAACTGCATCTGCGTCCGCACCAGCCATTCTGGAGGGTGCTGACTACATCACCGTGAAGAAGATCGCTGAGAAGGCCGGTGTCAGTCGAGCGACAATCTACGCTCATATCGAACGCGGCAATCTGACGGTCAAGAAGGTCGGTTTCTACACTGTCATCGAAGCTGCTGACGCGATCCGCTTCCTGAAGCGGCTCCGCACCATCCGGCTCGGAAACCGGGACATCGTGATCTATCAGTGACCTAGACCGACCTACCCATGGTCATGGCCCGCTTGAACAAGGCCAGCGGGTCTTCCTGCGTTCCGATCTGCGGAACCTTGAACGGCATGATCTGGGCCTGCCCCGGATCGACAGACCCCGCCAGCGGGTCCATTGGACTTGGCGCGCGGCTGAGGGGTGCCGTGCTCGCCGGAAGCGGCGTGCCAGTCGACGCCGGCCGTGGTGGCGCGGTGATCGACGCCATTGTCGCGGCGAAGTCCGGCTGACCCCCACTCCCGATCTCATGAGCCTGCGGAGCCGGTAGCGGTTCCTGCGGCTTGCCGACCACCTGCGCCATGTTGCCGAGAGCCGTGGCGATGGGGTTGACCTGTGCCTGCTGCGGCGGGGCGAACGGCATCTGGCCCTGCGCTGGAGTCGCGCCAGCCGTTGGCATGACACCGCCCCCGGCCACGCCAGCGGCACCCCCGCCTCCCCGCGCGCCGATAGGCTCGACGTGCCAGTTCTCATGCGCCATCGGGAAGGTCAGGTTGTACTTTCCGACATTGGCATGCGCCCAGTCGCGGGCTTCGTTGTTCTCGTAGGACAGGTCAGCGGCGTTGCCCTTGCCGTGGAACGAGCGCCCCGGCGGTGCCACCCATTTCCGTGTCAGGGAGGCGTCACCGCCGTTCTTGAGCAGTTCGGCGTCCCAGATTCGCTTCTGGTCCTCGTGGCTGCGCTGGTAACTGCCGATGCCGATCCCGTAGGGATTGTCGTTCAGGAACCGGAGCAGGTTGTTTTCATAGACCGGGTCGGTCGGCACACTCGGCGACCGCTTGGCGTTCCCCTCGAAATACTCGCTGATGTCGATGCCAAGTTCGTCGGTGCTCGCCGGTGGCAGTCCCGTCGTGATCGGATTCCGCTGCGGGGCGATATAGCCCGGTCCCGGCGCTGCCGCCGGCAGCGAATGAAGCTGTGGCACGAACGGCGTGGACGCGGGTGCCGCCTGCGGCACCCCGGCATTCGACTGGCTGATGGCGTCGGAGCCCAGCCCGGCCATCGCCGTCTGGCCGAAACGGTGGTTTCCGATCTGGGTGACACCGCGCATCGTCGGACCCCATTCGGGGCTGGCGAGAGACGCGTTGTAGTAGTGGGTGGCACCCCCGGTGACATCCGGGACCGAACCATTGAAGACCCCGTCCACGATCTGGCCCGCCCGCTGATAGACCGGGTCGTCGCGGCTGACACCCATGGCCGACTGCCCGGCCGGGTTGCCCTGATTCCACATCGAGAACTGGGACGGTGCCAGAATGATCTGGTCGACCGGCTTCTGCATCCGGTTCATCCGGTTGCGAATGACGTGGGCTACACCAGCCATGCCGGTGTCACCCTCACTGCGGGCTTCACCGATCAGCGTCCTGATGACGAGGTCACGCAGGTCCATCTATCGCCTCCGTGGACGAACCGTGACTTCGAGAGGCGGGCGCTCGCCCTCCTCCAGTGGCCGTGTCATGGGCGGCGCGTCAGGGTAGAGCGAATCCGCGAGTTCACGCGTGCCAGTGCGGATGCCCGACTGCGCCATCGACATCATCCGTGGATCGGTGCGCCAGTTATAGCGCCCCGCCATCATCGCTGCCGTGTCAGGGCTGGAAGCGAGAATGCCGGAGCCGATGGCACTGCCGACTGCCTTCGCCGTCTGGACCGGATGGTTCCAGATGTTGCTCATCGTCACGGCGGTCGCGGCGCTGGGCGCGGTATTCGAGAAATTCATGGTGCCAGCCCGGTCCATATACATCTGGCCGACCTGCGCCAGTTCTTCCAGCTTGACGCGCTCCGGGGTGCCGGGCAGGGCCAGTTGGTCCTTGGCTTGCGGCGACATCCCTTTCCAGCGCGTCGTGAACGCCATCGGGCTGACGTCGATGCCTTCGGCCTGATTGCGGACAGGGGCCTCCGAGCGGGACAGGAGCATGTCGCGCTTCATGGCGGGTGCCGCCGCCGGGTTGTTGCGTGCCAGCACATCGGCCCGTTCCCACTGCCCCGATGCCATGACGTCGTCGTAGGCCGACTGGTCGGACTTGCCACGCAGCTTGTCGAGATACGGGATGTCGCCACCCTCCTTGAGGGGAAGCCGGTCATCCATCGCCGCCCGGTATCGCTGCGTGGCGTCGGCGAACTCGGCCCCGAGCCCGGCGCGATTGGCGGCGAACTCCTGCATGGCACGGTACTGGTCCTTGACCCCGCCGATCTGGTGCTGCCCGAGCGTGGCCGTGCTGGTGCCACCCGGCGTGGCGGCATAGCCGGCATTGGTCGAGAGGTCTTTCAGGGCCTCATAGGGCACCTGCCGGTTCTGTTCGAGTCGTGCCTGAAGTCCGTCGAGTTCACTCAGAAGCTGTTGGCGCTGGTTCGGGCGCATCGTCGGATCGTTCAGCATCTCCATGCGCGAGCGGATTTCGGTCTGGAGCAGACCCTCAAGCTGGGGGTGCTGTGGCACGCGCACGGCATTGAACTTGTCGATCTCGGACTGGAAGCCCTGCTGCCCGGTCGTGTCAGTGCGCGCCCGCGTCTGGCCGTTGACCTCCGTCTCGGCCATGTTCCTGATATTCGGCACGGTCTGGCCGGGCGGCACCAGAGTCTGCGGCCCGATGCCCTGCTCCAGCGCGTTCTGCTGGGTCTGGAGTTCGTTCATCAGCAGGTTCCTGCCTTCGCGGGCGTTATCCCCGAAGCGGGCACCCACCTCTGGCTGGGTCGGGATGCCGGTCTCACGCGCCGTGTTGATGGCGTGGCCCTTCGGTCCGGTCGGGATCGAGAGCGACTGGTCGGTCCTGCCGATCTGGTCGGAGAGGTCGTAAATCTGGTTCTGGAACTCGTGAAAGCTCTGGGTGCGGCGGTCTGCGCCGCCCTTGAAGAAAGGCACATATGTGGCAGCATTCTCCATGCGTGCCACCATCGGCCCTCCCACCAGACCGGGTGTCGGCGTGATGCCGTTCTGCTTGAGCAGGTCATAACGCTGCGGGCTCTGCGGGTCGCCGAGCATTTTCCCGAGCAGCCGCCCGCCCGTGTTCTTCAGCCCGAACTGGAGTGCCGGGATCGTCATCGGTGCCCCGAAGCCGGCGAGCATTTCGGCGAACTGGCCACCGCCAGCGTTCCTGACACCCTCCTGCGCAGTCTCCTGTGCCGTCGTACCGACGACTTGGTCAGCGACGGTCTTGGCGGCCGAGCGAAACGGCGTGCCAGCGGTACTCGGCCCCATGGCGTCGAACACCGCGCCCGTGCGGCCGAAGCCGGCGGCGCGGGCAGGCCCGGCCAGAGGCCCGAGCGTCACGGCTGCGGCGGTGCCACCACCCGCCCCTTCACCGATACGGGACGTCATGTTCCAGCCGTGCTCCGGTGGCACGAAGCCGCCCTTGCGCATGCCCGTGGTGAACGCGCCTTCCTTGGTCGGGTCGAGCACGTCACCATAACCGAGGGCGTTCGACGCCTTGTTCAGCCCGAAACGAAGGGCGTAGCCGGGCAGGTCGAAGAAGCCCGCGAAGCCCTTGTTGAAGCCGCCCATGCCGGCACCCACCGCGTCGTGCAGGTCGCCCTTGCCCGAGGGTTGGGTGCGTGCCAGAAACTCGGTGCCCTGCCGAAAGAAGTCAGCCGCCTTGACGAAGTCAGGCGAGCCGGCCTTGTCCTGATTGGCGTCGATCCACGCAGCGGCGTCGTCGAGGTCGCGCTGGGTGATCGGAACTCTTTTCTCTGGCTCAGCCATGGCTCACCCCGGTGGCATCCCAAGCATCCGCCGCGTGGCAGAGTTATCGCGAGGCTGGTAGGTCTGCTGGGGTGCCCCAACCGCACCCCCGGCCCCACCCTGTGCCATCGCTGCGTTGACGCGTTCGGTGATCAGCGCCAGCATCTCCTGCGGGCTCTTGGCCTCCAGCGTGGCCTTGCTGGTCTCGACCGCGATCTGGCGCGCGATGGACTTCTGCTTGCGCACTTCGGGGCTGTCGCTGGCGGTCGGAACGAACATCTGTTCGGCGCTGGCATATTCCGGCCTGCCGATGACTGCACCCGACTCTGCACGCAGGACGCCTGTGATGAAGCGTTCGGCCGCACCCCGGTGTAGCTGGGCATCGTTAGGCAGCAGCGAGCGCGCGACCGGGCTGGCAATCTCGCCAAGTCCGAGCGGCAGCGAGCCGACAACCGGGAAGTTCCCACGTGGGTCGGTCGAGGAGTAGATGGTCTGGCCGGAAAGGCGGTTATTGGCTTCCAAGTCGCGCAGTTCCCGGTCGCCAGCCATCGAGCGGGCGTAAAACGCGCCCTGCTTGGCGGTGTCAGCCGTGACGTGTCCCTGTGGGTCGGGGAAGGTGGCCGTCGAGCCATCCGCCTGAACCTCCGAGCGCAGACCACCTCCCGCCGCGCCACCGCCAGTGGGTGCCGCTGGCGGGCCTGCGGCGGGCGCGGCTTGCGGCAAGGGAGGCTGAGCGCCCAGCGGACGCGGTGTCATGTTCGGGTTCCGGCCGAAGGTCGTGTCGAGCGGAGGCGGCTGGATCGTGCGTGGCAGGCCGCCCGGCCCGAACGTGGTCTGGGCCGCTTCCATCCGGCGCTTCGCGAGGAGGTAGGCGTTCTGCTGATCCGGGGTCGGCGTCTTGCCTTCCTGACGGAGTTTTTCCATGCCGAGGACAATATTGTTGTCCATCGCGGATTCGCTGGTCCCGCCATAGACAGTCGGGAACATGGGCGGGGGCTCCGTGTTGGGAGCGCGCAGCCAATACTGGCCGTTCTCGTCGGGCGGGATGCCACGCGCCTGACCGGCTTCCGGTGTCAGGAGGACCGCGCCCTCCTTCGGCACGTTGATCGCCTCCCGCATCTTGCGGGCCTCGTCCTCGCGCGCCATCACCCGGCGTTGCTCCTCCGTGTAGGCCGTGCCAGCGCCGGGGATGCTTCCGCCAATGAAGGTCTGTGCCAGACGGGCCTGACCCTCGTTGGTCGGCAGGCCGCCGGCGACCATGCCGTAGCCGAGCGACTGCCGTGACACGGCAGCGGGGTCTTGCCCCGAGCGCAGCGCCGCGATCTGGCCCCGGCGCAGGACGTCGGCGTTGAGGATGCCGGGGTTCTCGACCCGAGGCAGCACCCCCTGAAACGGACCTTGGAAGTTCTGGTTGTCCTGATTGTTGAAGTCGACGCGGCCCTGCTCGATCTGCGCCGGCATCTGGGCGACCGAGCGCGCCGCGACCTGTGCCACGCCTTCTTCGGCCTGCTTGAGTGCCTCCAGCCGGGCGGCTTCCGTCGCCGCGTCCTGTGCCAGCTTCTGGTTGAGCATCTGGGTGTGCTCGACCCGCTGCTTCAGGTTGTAGGCTTCCCACTGCGTCTTGGGGTTGACCATGTTCGAGTAGGACTGGCCCAGCAAGCCGAACGCCTCACCGAGGGAGTTGTCCTTGACGACGAGGTTCGGCATCGGTCACGCCCTCACTGATGGCCCGGCGAAGCCGAGGCCGAAATTGGCGGGAGGCGAGAAGGCTGTGTAGGGCGTGGTCGCTGCCAGCGGCTTGGCCGTGGCACCCGCTCCCGGCTGCATGGCGGTCCCGAAGGCGGTGCCAGCAATGCCGGCGAGCGACGAGGCGATGCCGCCATAGGGGTCTTTGACCGGCTGCTGGGATGGTGGTGCCACGCCCTTCGCCAGACCGTAGGCCCCGAGCGAACCCTGCCGCATGTTGTTGGCGAGGTTGATGCCCTGATCGGAGCGTGCCAGAGCCTCCGTCCCGTAGTTCTTCATGCCGCCGAACGAGCCGCCGTAACTCTGCACCCCGGCCAGCGCCGTGAGACGCTTGCGGGCGTCTGACGAGGCTTGGTTCATGCGGCTGGCGAAGTCGTTCTGGATCGCCTCGCCACCCGAACGCTCACCAGCCAGAAGCTGGCCGCCGACGTCCTGATTGACGTTGGTATTGGCCATGATCTCCGTGGCGAGGCGGTTCTCCTCGCCGGCACGGACTTCCTGCTGCTTCTGCGGATTGAGTTCTTCCAGCCCCTGCTGGCGGGCCTGTTCAGCCTTGCCGCGAAGCTCGTCCTGCCGAAGCCCTTCCTTCTGGCGCTGATCCTGCTGGTAGGCGCGCCACGCGTTGTTCGCCGCGTTCTGGCTGCTCACGGCGGATTGCTGAGCCTTCATCGACATGCCGGTGGCGGCAGCCGATCCGAGCGCCGAGATGACGGCAATGGTCGTGGGTTCACACATGGCTCACCTCACGTCGGGACGTTGTAGCCAGCGCGGGTATTGGCGTTTGGATTGCCCAGCTTGGCATAGGGATTGGAATAGGCGTTGTAGGCGCTGGCACCGCCGACCACGAGGTTCTTGAAAATGTCGCCCAAGGGCTGAAGATCGGGGGCTGTGTTCTGGAGCGTCTTGACCGAGTTCAGCGCCGTGTTGGTTGCAATGTCGGGGTTCTCGGTTGAATACAACTGGTTGATCAGGGCGTTCTTCTGCTGGCCGACTTGGTTCTTGAGTTCGCCAGCCGCCGTGTCAGCCTTGGACGCGATCTGGCCCTTGCCGACGTTGTACTGCTCCGTCAGGTCGGCGAAGTTCTTGTTGGCGGTGTTGCTGTCGAAGGTGCCGGCATCGGCGTGCTGGAAGGCCAGCCTCTCCTTCGCTGTCGCGTATTGCTTGTCGACTTCTGGATTGTAGAAGTCGAGGTATTTCTTCTTGTAATTGTTATAGAAATTGTCGTCGAAGCCCGAGAAAGTCCCGTCACCGATGGCTTGCGGATCAAACAGACGGTTGATCGCCTGTACGCCCTCGCCGAGACGGCCCTGACGCTGCTCCTCCTGCTGGCGGCCCTGTGCGGCGGCCTCCTGCTCTTGGTTCATCTGCGCCATCATCTGGAGACGCTGCGCCTTGCCGGACATTTTCATGCACATGATCGGGTCTCCAGACGTAAAGACCGAAGTCTTCGCGCTGGCGGCCGAACCCAGCTAAGACGGCCTCAAGGCGCAAGCCCAGTATGGGCAGCCACTTACGCGTGTCAGCGCGCTCGTGGAGGGCGGCGCATTCAGCGCGGTGGAAGCCCTCCGCGATGAGCGTTGGCACGATAACCCTTCTGACATGCTTTGTCATGGCGAGCACGGTTTCCGGCCACCTGTCGGTGCCAAAAGCCCAGACCCCGGCAACGCCGGGCCAGAGCTTGTAAAAACCATTCAGCGCGACGGGGGTGCCATCGGCGGCGTACCACGTATAGGTGTGCCCGCGCTCCGAGATTGAGATGATGTCGCGCAGCAGGTCTTGGGGGCCTTCGTCGGCACCCCGGATTGCGTAGATTTCCCTGTGGTCGATCTCCCGGAGCCGGTCGATGATGTGACACGCACCACCGACATCGAGCCCATCGATGTGTCGTGTCATCCCGTCGTGGTCTCCTGATAGTGGATCATCACCGAGGACAGGACACAGCGGGTCGAGGCTGTCGTCCTGAAGCGCAGCGAACAATGCGTCGAGTGGCCCATCATGGCAAACTGGCCCTCAAGGAAGGTCGGGCCGGTGACGGTGCCAAGGTTGTCTTCGGCCGCCTCGTTGGCCGGGTTGAAGCCGGCGGCGAGTTGCCACGTGCCGGTGACGGCTGCGTCGACACCCGTGAACTGCTTGAAGGTCGCCGGCTTGTCGAAGGACAGGAAGGGCATGATCACGTCGGCTTCGGCGCTGTCGTAGATCGGGGTCGCGAGGCCGCCGCCATAGCGCCAGACCTTGTTGGTGCGGTCGCGCAGGTAAATCCACGGCCCGGCTGTCGCCGCGTCGGTGACGTCGAAGCCGGGCTCGAACACGCTCCACGCCGCGATCTTGGGATTGGGGTAGTTCGAGAGCACCATGATCTGGTCCTCTGTCACGAACCAGTACCGGCCATTGGTTGGCTCCAGCAGCGCCGTCGCCTTGGCCATGGTCGTGACACCAACCGTGTTGGCCAGTGTCAAGACGTAGGGGTCCATGGGCGAGCCGATGTCGCTGACGCTGGCGGTGATCGTCTGCTCGCGCGCCTTGAGCGACCTGACGCCGTCCTGCGACAAATAGAGGATGTCGCCTGACCCATACTGGCGGATCGACTTCGGTGCCACGGCCCCGGCTTGGCGCAGAGTCTGCACAAGCTGGTTCTCGTTGGTGTCAGACTTCACGGTCCAGATTTGCGCGGCCCGCTGGGAGAGCACCGCGAGCTTGTCGTAATAAACTTCGAGGCCCCGGCAATCGAGCATTTCGGCGTCGGCTGCCGAGAGGTCGTTGACCCACGCGCCCGTGCCGGCCCAGTCCTGTGGGTTGTTCAGGGCGCAGGCCCTGACGTACTGCCCATCGACCGAGTAAATCTTCTTGTTGATCGTGACGACGGCGGTGCCCTTCCCGGATGGCACGTAGATCGTGTCATAGTGGTGGTAGACGATGCCATCCGAGCCGAGCGTGACGGTGTAGAGTTTGGTGCCAAACTGCGTGTAGTCGAGCAGTTCGACCGGCGTGACGCCACCGGGGAGTCCTTGCAGGGGCCAGTACCCGACCGTGGTCGGGGTCGGTGCCACGGTGGTGCCACCAGCGCCGACTGCCCAGAGGAAGTCGCCCATCCGCATCAGGCCGACCGAGTTGGCCGGAGCATTGGCGAAGAAGACGAACGCCTGACGTTTCTCGATCTCGCCGCCGGGATTGATCACGGCGTTCTTCAGCATGCGCAGCGTACCGGCGGGTGCCGTCATCGCCGACTTGCGGACATCCATGCCGGCCGAGAAATGGTCAATAGCGTAATATGGCACGGGCCTATCCCTCGCCGGGAATACGGAAATTCCGGCCGGTGCCACCGTCAACCGGCATCATCGACTGGGCAATCTGGGCACCCCCGAGGACCGTGATCTGGCGCTTGTCCGCCGATTGGTTAGCCAGCAAACGACGTAGGTACTGGTTGGCCTTCTGGAGTTTGAGCGATGCGCCCTCGTTCTTCTGCTGTGCCAGTATCTCGGCGGCGGCGAAGAGCGTGATCAGCGTGTCATCGAGCACAGCCACGTCGGCATCGGCGACCAGAGGATTACACGGCGCTGGTCCGAGCAGTTGCAGGGTGCCGGCCTGACTGGGCACCGGGAACAGGACAAGCTGGCCTTTCGGGTCCGTCTTGCCCGCCGTGACGAGAACCTGATGCCCCCACCATTGCGGGGGCCAGCCCCGCGTGCCCGCCATGTTGAAGGCTTCCTGCGGCGGCGGGTAGGTCACTGCGTTGATGGCCGTGCCAAGTGTCAGGTCAGTCGCCGTGATCCTGTTGATGGCCTCGAAGGGCATCTCTGCCGGGTATGGGTAGACACTCTGCCCAGCCGAGATGGGCACCGTCACGACATAGTTCAGATGGGGCCAGTCATAGGCGTCCCAGAGTTCCTTCTGGGAGCGGTCCAGCATCATGTCGTACTGGCCCTGCGCATTGACACCCTGCGCCGTGTTGAGCGACTGGCTGACTTCAGCACGCAGCATCCTGCGCAGGTTGAGAAGCGTCGTGCCAACTGACATGTCTCACACCGTAGGTTCGGGTTCTTCCTTGTAGGCTTCCGCCTCCGGGATCGGCAATGGCTTGGCCGTCATCTGGGCGAAACGCCCCATGGCCGGCTGCTGCTGGACCGTCCTGACACGGGGCTGCTTCTTCGGCTTGGGGATGCTGGTCACACCCGGCACCTCCATCTCCAGCATCGGTGCCCGGCCGGGATAGACCAGTTCGAGCACTTCGCGACCGTAGATTTCGACCAGCCGAGCCTTCTCGCCGGCGCGTGACGCCTCGATCTCAGCCACCACCTCGACATCAAAGACGGCGTCCTCTCCGTGCGTGAACTGGATGACACCGACTTCCGGCCATGACACCGGATTGTCGGACTGACGCCAGACGACCTGTCCGGTGTCACCGCCGAGCATGATCTTGCAGGCTACGAGGTGCATCTGACTCTCCTTGAAGTGACGGCGGGCGCATCGCAACACCCGCCGTCGTTGTCGAACTCAAGCGATGTCCATCACCAGACCCGAGTTCGGCTGGGTCGTGATCATCTGCCCGGTCGAGGTGATCGAGCGATAGAGCACGAACTGGTTGGCCGGACGTGCCGGGGAGTGATCCTTGCGCCATTCCTGATCCATGGCCATCAGGAGAACGCGCCGGCTGTCGAACCAGTAGGCCCGCTTCGACTTGCCAAGATCGTCCAGCGTCGGGTCGTACTGGATTTGCTGACCCATGAAGGACAGGTTGCCGATGGAGACATCCTTGCCGCCGGAATACCCGGTGTCGGAATACTGACCGTTGGCGCGGAGTTCCTTCTCCATGGCGTCGAGGAACGCCGACCCGCAGACGAAGGTGTCAGGGCGTCCGCCGTAGCGGATAAGCTGACGATATTCGTACTGGAGGGTCTGAAGCAGGGCACCCCCGTCAGCCACGTTCGAGGTGATGGCACCCCCGCCGTGCGCGGCGAGAGCCGGCGTGCCAGTGACCTTCGCGCCAAAGGCAGCGGTCCGGGCACGGTTACGCCAATAGGCAGCGGAGGCGCGGTCAATGCCGCCGACCGTCCCGACCGAGGGGTCGTCAGCGATCAGCAGCGCCAGACCGGCCATCGCCTTCGCGTCAGCGACACCGTCGCCGTAGGCGAGAAGGTTCATCGAGCGGGCATACTGTTCGCCAAGCTCAAAGAGCTTGTCTTCCAGAAGCCCGACAAGGACCGTCAGTTCGCGCTGGGAGTGGTTGGAGGTGCTCTCGCCGTTGGTATCGACAACGGAGATGCCGTCGATCTTCAACTCGGTGTGATACATCGACAGGCCGATGTGATGCTCACGCCACGGGAAGTTGGCGCGCTTGATATTGGCGGGCGTGAAGAAGGACACGGTGTCGTTGTGGGTGTAGCCCTTGACGGCATCGTTGCCGGAGCCATCGCCGTACTGACCGTGCACGGCAACGGAAATGTTGCCCTTCCCGCCGGGGAAGGTCTTGCGCTTGCGCTCGATCTTGTCCCAGAGCGGACGCGACTGGAGCGTCTGGGCGAACTGGTCGCCCTTGTTGAAGTAGAAGTCCAATGCCGCGTTGGCGATATTGGTGACTTCACCGGCCGTAAAAGCCATGATGTGCCTCCGTCAGGCGCTGCGGTGCGATTTGGCCAAGCCAACGAGAGCCGCCTCCATGAGGGTCTTCGGCTCTGCGATTGCACCATTGTTGCGATTGACGCTGGAAGGCACTGCGGCTGTGGCACGCGGTTTCGGAGCGAATCGGGAGACCATGTCGTTCGCGCGCTTGTAGGCTTCATTCGCGATCTCGACGGCCTGTTCCGGGGACTGGGGTGGTCCCCGCTCCTGTACGACGGCCCAGAGCAGGTTCTTCACAGCATCCTGCTTGTGGCCGTAGTCGGCATCAGTCTGACGAATCCTCGCTTCCCACGCTGACACGGCGCTCTGCACGGCACCCTGAAGGGCGGCCTGCTGCTGCTGAGTCTGCGCCTGCTGGGCCTGCCTTACCGTCTGGTCGGCTTGGTAGGTTGCCTGCTGCGCCCGGTTTTCCGCCATCTGGCGGCTTAACCGTTCCCGCGAGAAGATGAGGGCCTGCTCCGTGGTCATGTGCCCCTGCTGGACGCGCTGGGCGACGTCATCAGGGAGACGGAGACCGAGAGCTTCCTCGGCAAGGTCCACGTAGGGCTTCACACCTTGGTAAAAGGTGGTGAAGTCGCCACGTCGCAGCGCGACACCCAAGTCGAGGAGAACGGCAAAGTCCTCCTTCTGGATGTCATTGGTCGACAGGAACTGGCGCAGGCCCTGAGAGACCTGTGCCTCGGCCCGTGCGCTCTGGAGTTCCACGCGGGCTGAATTTCGTTGCTCCAGCAACTTGTCGATGCGCTTGCGGGTGCGCGAGTGGTAGCGGTCGAGTTCTTCCTTGGAAGGCTCGTCCGACAACTCGTCGCCGGCACCTGCTTCGGTGTCAGCCTTGTCCGGCTGCGGCTCTGCGGAACCGGGCGTGGGTTCCTGACCGGGGAGGATGACCTTGTCGGCGTTCGGGTCGGGCTTAACAACCTTGAGAACGGCGGAAAGGAGGTCTTCCTTGGTCTCTGTGCCCTTGTCTTCTGCGCCTGACGACTGCGCGGGGGCGTCCGGGGTAGGCGAAGATGTAGTCGAAGGTTCGGGAGAGACGGGTGTCACCGGGGCAGGAGGTTCATTCCCTGCGGGGGTGCCAGCACTCGGCGTTGTGCCATCGCCAATCCCATCCATGACGCCTCACTTATGTAGTTCGACGAGGAGCTTAACGTCGATTCCTGCTGGTATGCTCCATCTTCTGACACCATGCAAGACGTGGTGTCAGGTGTCAGGTGTCACTGCACCATCGGCGGGGCTCCGACTCCGTCCCCGCCCGGACCCATCTGGACCTGATCGGGTGCCGGGGAGCCGCCCATGCCCGGCTGCTTCGGCGCATTGGCGGCTCCATCCGGGCCGCCAGCGCCTTCGGGTTGCGGCCCAGCGCCCGGCTGCGTCGGCTTGCCTCCGGCACCGCCGACCATCTGGTTCAGCATCTGGATCGACGGCATCATCGGCTTGAACGCCTCGGTCAGGTCGAGCCGGTCGTCCATGCGCTTGATGCCCTCCTTGGCAAGGAACTCCGGGTCGACTCCGGGGATTTGCATGAGGAGCGGTGCCAGACGCTGGTAGTTCGCAACCTCCTGCTCCTGATTGGGACGCCCGGTGGAGCCCGCTTCGACTTCAAGCCAGAGGTCTTCGGCGATCTCCTCCATCGACAACTGGGGCCAGACCGCGCCGGGGCCGACGATGCGCTTCACCGTCTCCTCGGTGAGTTCCTTAAGCAGAATCTGGCCTCCTGCATGCGCAAGCTGCGAGAGCAGATCATCCAGATCGTCAATGTTGGACCCCATCGCAGTCTGACGCGATGCCTCGGCGATGTTGCTCTCGGTCGCGGTGCCGGAAGATGTCCCGCCAATGTTCGCCTCCTGCACCCCGGTGGTGCGCAGGACGTCTTCATAGACGGGGTTGACCTCGTAGAGGTTCGGGTCGAGCCCCGGCCCCATGAACGCCTGAAGCACCTGCTTCACGTCCTGACCCGGCTGGAGTCCGTTGATCTCAAGCACGGCATTGGCCGGGTGGCTGCCCAGCTTGGCGAGGTCTTCCGCCGACAGCACCCCCGACGCGACGATGGTCTTCGGGCGCGCGGCGATGCGGTGCTCCCGGAGTCCCTGTCTGGCACGGTTGTATTCCTGCTGCATGGCACGCATCAGCCGGACGTCGGAGGGCGGGAAGATTTCAGTCTCGTGCTCGCACTCGTTGAAGGCGAGGGCGAACCACGGATAGAACCGCTCGATCTTGGTCTCGGGTGACTTCGGCTCGCGCAGGAAGTCGGGCCAGCCGTCGCAGATTTCGAAGACCAGACCATCTTTCCGGGAGTAGATTTCCCAGACGAGGCAGCAACTCTCGTCGCGGATATCCCGGCCGCTGGCACGGGCCGCCATCAGGTTGGTGGCACGCTGGCTGAGCGAGCCCGGCGTGGTGGGCTTCGTGTAGGCCGTATAGTTCGAGCCGACGTCGACCCCGTAGATTTCCTGCACCTCGTCTGGTGTCAGGATGTACTCTTGGGCGACCCAGTCGCCGGCCAAGAACTCCCGGAGGTGCATCGTCTTGGGGTCGGGGATGATGCTGGTCGAGCCGGGGTAATCGAAGGTCAGGCCCTCGCGCACGACGAACTCGACCTGTTCGGCCAAGTCAGCCGCGAGGAGCTTCATCTCCTCGGCCTCGGCATCGCTGTCGGAATACTCGTTGTCGGCCCGGTCAGCCGAGAGTCTTTCCATGGTGGCGAGACGCTGCGAGATGTCAGCGATGCGCGCCTCGACCTCCGGTCGCCGGCCCATGACACGCTGGAAGCCGATCTTCACGTAACCTACGCCGGTTGTTACGGTCCGGCGCACCGTCATCTTCATCATCTGCTTGAACGGGTGGGTCTGCTCCTTGACCTGATAGTCGTAGAGCAGTTCCAGCGTCTTCGCGATCTTGTCGAGTTGCTGGTCCTGCTCGCGCACGGCCTGCATGTCCTCGACCACGGCCTGCGAGTGCATCATCGACTGCTGCACTTCGGGCTGGGCGATGGCACCTGTCTGCATCGCGAGGGCCACGCCCTGCTGCATCTGCTGAAGCTGCTCCTGCGTGCCATCCCAGACGGTGTTGAGAATCTTCTCACGCCGGCGGCAGACGGCGCGGGGGTTCTTGGCATAGAGAAACGCGGTCTTCTGGGCGACGACACGGAGAGTGACGTTGGCCACGTAGCGCGGGTCTTCGGCATCGGAAGACCACTGCTTGCCCCACGCGAACTCCATGTCCTCGCGCATCCGCTTGAAGCTGGGTTCCCAGTAGGTCTTGGCGCGCGTGACCTTGTCGCCCCAGCGTGTCACCAGCGCCCGGCGCTTCTCGTCGATCTCCGGTGCTTCACGTGCAACGACGTTTCCGTCCGGTGCCGTGCCAGCCGGGGCGTAGGACATGCCCGGCATGGTCGGATCGGCCGGCGAGCCCGCCGGCGGCACCCCTCCACCAAGGGCGCTGGTCAGGGATGATTCCCCTGCCGGGGACATCCGGCCCGAACCGGGGATGGGCTGGCCGGTGAGAGGGTCGATGGCCATTTACCAGCCTCCGGTATCGCGTTGCAGGAAGTCCGCGAAGGTCCGGCCCTTGGTGCCCTCTTTGAGCCAAGCATAGGTGCCGAATTTCGCTTCCGTAGGTGCGACACGCGGGCGAGAGCGTGGTGTCTGTTTCGCCAATCCAAGGCCAACATAGGCGAGAGCGTCGACAAAGTCGTCATGGACGCCCTGCGGGAACTTTAACATTTGATCACGGGCATCGCCGAACCAGCGCGTGAACTGCGGGAAGCGGACCTTGCCCATCGCCATCCGGGCCTGAATCGACTGGGCGCGCTGGCGCTTGTCACCGACCGGAGTGATCTCGTCGATGGCGCAGTAGATGTTCTTCTCGATCATGCGCTTGCGCAGGAACGGGCCAATCGAGCGCGAAATGTGGCCCCGTTCACCCCACCAGAGTTGGGGTCTGTACCGCTCCATCAGTGCCAGCCAGATTTCGACGACCTGATCGGTCGCGCCTTGGCCCCAGTAGATGTCGGGCATGACCCAGATCGTGTCGTTCTCATCGACGCCGACGACCATCAGGCAGGTCTTGTCGCGGCCCTGACTCTCTGACACGGCGTGGTCGCTGGCACCGTAGAATCTGAGGTAATCCCGGTGCGGGATGTCGCTCATCCGGGTATATGTCAGGATACTATCGGCCTTGATGAAGGTGCCGTCTTCGGGAGTGGGCCGCCCTTGGTAGAGAGCCTGAAAGCCGCGCGCATCGGTGCGCTTGATGCTGTCGAAGAACTTCGGCGAAAAGCGTTCAGGCCAGAGCACTTCGCCAGCCTTGCGTCCCAGAATGTCGTTTTCCCCGGCGATGGCAGGCAGGTCGATGATCCGCCACTGGCTGGCTTCCTCCTCGTTATAGAACGGGGAGGTCGGGTCAGTCAGCCGGCCGACGATGTCATCCTCGTGCCAACGGGTTGTGATCACAACGATGGCACCGGTGTCAGTCATCAGTCGACTGGACAAGACCTGCGTGAACCACATCCAGAGGTGTTCCCGGATCGTCGGGCTGTCCGCCTCGCGCCGGTCCTTCAGCGGGTCATCCAGCAGAATAATGTCGCCGCCCCGCCCGGTAACGCCAGAGCCACGACCAACAAAGAAAAGAGTGCCATCTTTCGTCATCTCCAGCCGGTCGATGGAGGCGGCACCCTGCTTGAGTTCGGTCTCCGGGAAAATCTGGCCGTAGAGCGAACTGGTCAGGATGTCGCGCACGTTGCGGCCGAAGTCCCATGCCAGAGAGTCGGCATAGGTCGCGAGGATGACGTTCTTGTCGGGGTGCTTGCCCATGTACCACGCGGGAAAGAGCCGCGAGGCGAGTTCGGACTTCCCATGACGTGGGGGACACGAGATGATCAGGCGCTTGATCCGTCCGGCCTCGACCTCCTCCAGCGCCGCCGCGATGACACGGTGGTGCTTCATGTCGGTGTAGAGCGACTGGGTGTAATCGTTCGGCGCATGCGGGACGGGGCGCATGAACTTGGCGAACTTGATCAGGTTGCCGCGCGTCTCAAGGATCGCCTTGCGGCGCTTGAGCAGTTCGATCCGCATGGTGAGATCGGGTGTCATCGCGGCTGATCCTGCGGCTTCTGCTCGGCCCACATCTGGTCGAGCCAGCCGGGCGGGGTCGCGCCGGAGAGCAGGTTGCCATTGGGGTCTTTGAACTTGGCACCAACTGCCCTGACACCGAACGGGTCGAACATGGCGTAGGTCTTGTAGCCCTTGCCGGTCTGCTCGTCAGTGACACGGGCACCGGAGAAACCGGCAGAGCCGAGTTCGTTCTGCCACGGCGAGTGGACCGGTGTCTGGGACTTGCCCCAGCCGCGACCGGAAGAACCGCTCTCGAACTCGGTGTAGTGCGGCAGGCCGGTGGCGTTATATTTGGCCGGCTTGAATTCTTCACGCGGTGTCAGAATCTTACTGGCCGGGTTCGCCGGGTCGGTCTGGTAATAGATTTGCGAGATCATGCGGGCGACATCCTCGCGCGCCTTGGCCTGCGACTTCAGGAAATGCGTCGCGTCAAAGCCAGAGCCATAGCGTTGCTTGGCGGCTTCCATGGCACCACCAAGGTTCTCACCGTAGCCGGGGGCTGCCTGAATAGCGTGGTAGATGTCTTCAAGGTTCTGCTGCGCCGGCATGTCGGGCCACTTGCCTGTCGTGAACGACGGCGGCATCTGGGCGTGGAGACCGGGCGGCAGCGGATGTTCGCCGGCCACGTCCTTGATCAGGAAGGGGTAGGCGCGGGGGTCGCTGCCCGTGTTGAGGGCTGCGCCGGAACGGAGAGGGCCGGTCGGCTTGTCGAAGTCGCCGAGATAAAACGCGCCACGGTCGGCGGTGTGCGGGTCGATGTCGAACCACGGTGAGCCAGAGAGCTTTTTCAGGGCTTCCGGGTCGGCGACTGAAGAACTCGCGACGTGCACGGCCGGCGTGTC
>Ga0164307_10000303_pt1 | contig 22239 bp, 20 predicted proteins | sample Whisoiple_243_MG_FD_110214 | JGI IMG/M metagenome (GOLD analysis project Ga0164307, IMG submission 110214) | Soil microbial communities amended with fresh organic matter from upstate New York, USA - Whitman soil sample_243_MG | ecosystem: Environmental > Terrestrial > Soil > Unclassified >...
GGAGTGTGAGCGATTTCGGCCGTGCGCGCTGAGCGACGGGCAAAGCGCCCTGCCAGCCAACCGCCGACGACCAACTGCAGGGGGTGATAGAGCATGATCGGCAGGAGGATGATGCCGAGCCCCGGGTGAGCGCCGAAAATGAGGCGAGCCATCGGTACCCCGGAGGCGAGCGTCTTTTTCGAGCCACAGAACAGCGCCACGATGCGATCGCCCGGCGGGAACCGAAGGGCACCGCTCGCGTACCAAACGATCGACATCGTGGCGGCGAGGATCACCACGGACGAAGCTCCGGACACCAGCAACGCGTTCCCGCCCGAACGCCACACGCCGTCTTGCACCGAGTCGCAGAACGAGGTGTACACGAGCAGTAAGATCGTGAGTCTGTCGAGCACGCTGATGCGCGCCTTGTGCCGCGCGGCGAACGATCCAAGCAGCGGGCGGAGCAGCTGACCGACGAAGAGCGGCAAGACGAGCCACTCGAGCAAGTCCAAGATGACGTCGAAGAACGGCAAGCCTCGGCCGGCCGCGCCGAGCACGACGCTCAACCAAAGCGGCGTGAGCAGCACACCGAGCAGACTCGAGAGCGTGGCATTGAACACCGCTGCCGAGACATTCCCCTTGGCCGTCGCAGTCAGCGCCACGGACGAAGAGACCGTCGACGGCAACGCGCACAGAAAGAACAGCCCCGTACGCAAATCGAGCGAGAGCCGAGCGCCCAGGCCGACCAACAGCAGCACCCCGAGCAGCGGACAGAGCAAGAACGTACAGGCCTGCACCAGCAGATGCAGCCGCCAATTGCGCGCACCTGCACTCAATGCCGCGAGCGACAGAGTGAGGCCGTGCAGAAAGAAGATCAGCGACACGCCGAGTTTGTTCAGCAGCTCGGGGTGAAGACTCCCCCCCTTGGCGCCGGGGGCTGGCAGAAGCCACGCGAGCAGCACGGAACACACCATGCCCATCAGAAACCAATCGGGTCGCTTCATGCTTGCGAGCTTCCTGGCATGCTCAACGCGACGTAGCGCAAGCGCGCCTGCGAGTCATCCACGCTCCGGAACCCGCTCGAACTCGAACCGCAGCTGAGGTGGTCACGCCCGACCAATGCGGGAGCACACTACTCGAGCACGGCAAGCTCGGTGTCCAACTGCTGGTAGCAGGCCTCCATGCCCTGGTCCATGCCGGACGCGATCGCGCCGTCACGCGCCTCTTTCGAGGCGTACGTTTGCGTGATGCGCATCGTGGTGACGTTGCCTTCCTCGGTGAACTCGTGCTCTTCGAGGAGCGAGCCGAGCTCTTGACCGGACCCCAGCGCCATCGTTTCGGTGTGAACGGCTCGCTCATGCAGGACGACCTCCGTGAATTTGCCCCGCAGCGTCATGGCCGGGTCGGCGTCGTCGCTCTTCCAGGCCAGGTCGAGCGCGCCGCCCACGCGAGGCTCGCATCGGCAAGTGGTCAGCGTCCAACCCGGCGGAGGAAGCATCCAACGGCGCATCCGGTCCGGAGTGAACATGGCCTCCCACACTAGGCGACGAGGCGCGTTGAACGCGCGGATGAGGACGATGGTGGTGTCCGTGGGCGTGCAGATTTGCAGTTGTTTGGGGGTGGTGGCGGGGATGGGATTCATGAGCTGGTCCTTGTGAGTGACGGTTGGAAGGTCAGAGAGGCCGCGGCACAGCGGCGGTGAAACGCTCAGCGGCCACGAGCCCGCGATTGCTCCTCGGATTTCATCTCCTCGAGCAGCGAGTCCAGCGCCTCGAACCGCGCCTCCCAGTTTTGACGGAACGACTCGGTCCAGAGCATCGCCTCCTTCAGCGGCGCGGCCTCGAGTCGACAGAGATGCTGCCGTCCCGCGATCCGGCGACGAACGAGCTTGGCCCCCTCCAGCACGCGCACGTGTTTGGTGGCGGCCGGGAAGGTCATTCTGAGCGGCGCCGCAAGCTCGCTCAGGTTTCGCTCCCCGCCCGAGAGCTGCCGGATGATCGCGCGCCGAGCGGGGTGTGCCAGGGCGTGAAACACGAGATCCAGCCGGGGCGAGCGATCTAAAACCATGTGGTTTAGTATACCAACTGGTTTCACGAATCAACCGCGACGACCGCAGGCCTATCCGAAGCGAGGCGCTGAACATCGTTCCCGCGTGTTGCTCGGCGGATCGCCGAGCGCACCTCATCCTCGCGTGGCTCCCGCGAGCTCGTTTGCCTGGCTCAGCGGAGCGCCGGAGTGACGTGCCGAGAAATCCCGCGCCTTGCGCGCGCAAGAGAGAAACTGCTTTCCCGACCACGCGGCTCGGCTACCCTCCGGCGCGTGCGTTTACTTTCGGCTGTGGCGGTTGCGGGGTCGCTCGTGGGGTGTGCTGCGGCAAGCACGGGGGCGCCCACGCCCGCGGCCGAGCCTGCGCAACGTCCGGGAGTATCGCCAGCGGTGATAGCCGCATCCGTAAGTCCGACTGCGGCTGCCGCGCCCACGCCGGCCGTGGTGCCACCTAGGACGGCTGCGACCATCGAAGCAACCGCGAATGATGCCGGATCCGCAGCGTCGTTCGCTGACGCGGAGCCACGCCTGCGCGCCGCGGGCTTTCCGACGTTGGCGGACATCCTCAGCGTTCGAGTCACACAGACCCGGCGCAAGATGAAACTAACGGATGAAGAAGCCGCACGGGCCGCGCTCGCGCTGATCGACGAACTCCCCACGATGCCGCACGCGCGAAAGTTGCTCGAGCTGATGCCCAAAGCCACCGTCGAGCTCGTCAGGAGCGTCCGCGAGCGCAACGTCGCGCGTGACGAAGCGGAGCGAATGGCCGAGTATTTGCTGGAAGTGCGGGCATCGCTCGCCATGGACAACCCGACACCGTTCGACGAAAACTGTTCGCACGTCGTCGGTCGCGAATGGCAAGACATCGACTATCGCGATGAAGGCATGACCTGGCAGAAGCAACAGGCGATCTACGCCCCAAAGGGCGTCGCTGACTTCAAGAGCGTGACGAACTTGCGGCAATTCTTCCGAATCGAGAGCAAAGCGCCGTACTTCCAAAAGCTGTACCAAGTGAAGGGCTCTGCCCCGTGAGCAAGCTCAGCCTGGTCACGGCGCATGGGGCGTTGCTGCTCGCGTTCAGCGCGTGTGATCGCACGACGGCGCCCAGCGCAGCAACCCGCCCCGCAACGGCAGTTGCAACAGCGAGCGTCGTCGCACCGACATTGGCGAAACCAGGCGCGCCGAGTGAGCCGCCAACGAACAACGCAGCGCCAACGAGTGCCGCCCCGCCTGCGAGCAGCACGCCTTCGGCCGCTACCGCGCCCATTGCCCTCCCTGCATCTCAAATCTATCAACCGAGCGGACTTGCTCCCGGTGAACGGCGGCCATTGCTGATCTTTCTGCACGGCCTGGGAGCGTCCGGCAAAGCCGCCTTCGACGTGCTGCACTTAGCGGCGTTCGGCGCGCGCGAGCGAGTGTTCGTGCTCGCGCCGGACGGCACTCTCGATCGTCAGAAACGCCAATTTTGGAACGCGGGGACGGCCTGCTGCAATTTCGACCGCCGAGACATCGATGACGTCGCGCGCCTCACGCAGCTCATCGATACTTGGCGAGCCCGCCCAGACGTCGATCCGAGTCGAATCTACGTGATGGGCCACTCCAACGGCGGATTCATGACCGAGCGCCTCGTCTGCGCTTTGGGCGATCGCATCACTGCCGCGGCCAGCATGGCTGGCGCCGCGCCGCCGAGCGCACAAACGTGTACCCCGACGAAGCAGCTCGCACTCTTGGAGGTGCATGGCGATGCCGACGACATCGTCCGCTACACCGGCGGCAGCGTGTTTGATTCTCCGGAGCTTGCGCCGTTTCCAAGCATCGAGCAGGGCTTTCGCGACTGGGCCAAGCGCTTTGGTTGCGCGGGACCGGCGCAGGCAAGCCCCGATCGCGATCTGGACGCGCGGCTGCCCGGCTCCGAGACGCGCGTGCTGCGCTACTCGAGTTGTACGTTCGGCAGCGTCGAGCTTTGGACGGTGCGCGGCGGAAATCATTTCATCGGTACGGGACAGCAAGCATTCGAGGCGATATGGCAATTTCTCTCCGCGCACCACTCGTGATCCGCAGCCCACTCGCTGCGTTGACCCTATCGCTGGCCGTCAGCGCATGCTCGCCGAGCCTGCCCAGCCAGCCAGCCTCCGATCCAAGCCACACCGAATTGCCGAGCCAATTTCGCAATAAGTGCGACGCCGCCAAAGGCCAGTTGCAGCCGTTGATCGTCGAATGGTCCGCGCCCGATCGCGCCACGTTGGAGGCTCAAGCGCGACATGCTCAGCTCGTGGTTCACTACGAGGGCTGCCAGCTCGAGGTGCTGCGAGCATGCACTGTGCCAGCCAAATTTGCGTATAAATATACGGCAATCACGCCCAAGGACGAGCTCGTCACCATGAACTCGGCGGACCAACTTTACGCGAGCATTCCGGTGCACGCGGCGAGCTTCGAGGGCAAGCTCGCACAAAAGGGCCAACTCAACGCTGCGATGACCATCGTCGGCATGTACGAGGCGCCGAACCTTGCCCCGGCCGTCGATCAATTGGTCGGAGAGTGCGGGCGGGCCACGCACGTGGTCTCTGCGCTGACGGTCGGCGCGTTCGAGTTCTTCGCCGGCAGTGCGCTCGATGCAGGCGCCAACCTGAACGTGCTCGGTGCCGCCGCCGGGGGTGAGCACCAATCGAACCACGAAACCCTGAGTCGCGATGGCAACGTCAAAGCCTGCGTGGACTCCAAACGTGGTGACGCTGAACCGCCTGAAAATTGCGGCGCGCTGTTGCGGCTCGAATTGGCCGCCTTGCGCGCAGCGGGCATCGCCGATCCCGAGTGTGGCCCAGGCACGGTGCTCGTCGATCACAAATGCAAAGCAGTCGAAAAGCCGAGCACGCTTGCGCCGGAAGATCAAAACTTCGTCGACGACAAGAACGGCGCGGGTTGGGGTAACCGCTGTTATTCGCACTTGAAGTCGGGCGCGCTGCCCTACGCACGCGCGGCCTGCGCAAAGGCGCTCGAAGCCAACCCCGAACCGCGCATTCGCGGCATGATCCTATACAACCTCGCGCTGATCGACGAAGCCACGCCCGACCCCAAAGCCGCGTGTGAATGGCTACGGCAATCAGCCAGTGTGCGCCCCGGGGTCGGCGCCGTACAAGAGAAGTTCGACGCGCTCAAGTGCCGGGAACTGCTCGCGCATTGAGCGCTGCCCGCCGGGGCACGCACGCGCCTTGACTCGAGAGCGTGCGGGAGCAGACTTTCCGTCATGGGCGGTCTTCATCTCGGGCACCGGTGCGCGCGTGGACGGAGAAGCGTGGCCGGCCTGAGCGCCGCGTTGGCGATGCTACTCGCGACCACGGGCGTCGCCGACGCACAGCAAACCGCTGCACCGCTCGTGCCCATCGTGACGCCGCTCAAGGGTGATGATGCGTTCGCGAGTCGCAATGGGCTGTCGGTCGGGGCCGCGTTCACGCCGCTTCGTCTCTCACTCACCAGCGGGATTTTCTCGTACGCGGGTGCCTTCTCGGGTTGTGATGTTCACGCTGACGCGAGCGGCAATTCGGTGAACGGCTTCGCGCTGCAACGCTACAGCTACTTGCACCTGACGCCGCAGCTCGTGTTGCACGGTTTTTCGATCACGGGCTGCCCCGTCGATGCTGGCCTGGGCGGTGGACTCACGTACTCGATCCCTTTGCGGAAGAGCTGGTGGCTGGTTTCGAGCGCCGGGATCTACGCGCAACCCAACCCTGGGGGTGGGGCAACCACGTTCGTCACCAGCGGCGCGCGCATGGACGTGGTGAAGGAGCTGGCTTGGGGCCGCACGCTGAGCGTCGGGCTCGGGACCCGAGTCAGTGGCGGCAGCTTCAACACGCTGCACTTCGGTGGCAGCTTCTGAGCGCGCGGCGCAGAAATCAAGCCGCGATCAGCGTCGTTGCGCATTCAGTTGCCGCCGCGCGCAGAAGCTGCGTTCCATCCGGGCAGCGTGATTCCTCGTCGTTTTTCGATACTCCTCGCCGGTGCAACCCTCGGCGCGTTCGTCTCAATCAGCGCTTGCAACGGCGTGGCCGGCGTTCCGCCGAGCAGCCCGCAAGCGCAACAGGTCCGCGTGGAGGAAAGCGATCCGCCCGCCGGAGCCACTGCGCTCGGCGAGCTCAAAGTGACTCACGGGCAGGGCTGTAGTTTTACCGGCGATCGCGGCACTCGAGAAGGTGCGACGGCGTTGCTCCGGGAGGCCGCGATTCAGCGCGGCGCCAACTTCGTCAAGGTGACCAAGGTCGTCGAACCGTACAGCGGGCACGACTGCTATCACCGCGAGTTCGTGATGGAGGGGCTCGGCTACCGCCTCGCGGGCACTCCGCAGGTCGTGCCGCCCGTAGCGCCCGCCGCTACCGTGGTCGCGCCGGCTGCGCCGTCCCCGACCGCAGCCTCGTCTTCCGCATCGACCCTCGACTGCACCCCGCCGTGCTCTCCCGGTTACGCGTGCGAAGCCGGCGTTTGTCGCGCGCTCTGCAATCCGGCGTGTAGCGCTGGCCAGGTGTGCCGCGCTGATCGAGTGTGCGTGCCCGCGACCCCTTAGAGCCCGCGAATGGCTGAGTCGATGATCACACGCCAGTCGGACGCCGCGCGCGACTATTCGACGATCAGCCCTTCGGCGCTCTCGCTCTTGTTGATGAAGTCGGGCTCGTCGATCGCATTCGCCAAGCAAGCCGCAACCTTGCTGTGGAAGGATTCGGTTCCCGACGAGCTCGCACACGCAATGACGGCCGAGAACGCGCGGCGGCGCTTGCGTCACTTCGAGAATCGCTATCGCAGCTTGGATCGATTGCTGGCCGAGTCCGGCTGCGCCAATGTGCTCGAAATTGGCTCTGGGCTGTCGTTCCGGGGGCTCGAGCTCGCGCGAACGAGCTCGACTTACTACGTGGATACGGATCTGCCCGCGCTTGCCGAGCTCAAGGCCGAGCTGGTCGCGCAACTGCACCCCGCACCGCTGCTCGGCACGTTGCGCGTCGAGGCGCTCGATGCGCTCGATGCCAAAGGGTTCGAACGCATCGTCGCTTCGATCCCCGAAGGGCCGTTGGCGATCGCCAATGAAGGTCTGCTCGTGTACCTGAACGCGCGCGAGAAGGCTCGGCTCGCAGCCAATGTGCGCGCTGCGCTGCTCGCGCGCGGGGGCCGCTGGCTGACCGCTGACGTCTATCTGAAAAACCCTGGCGGCTCGTCCCCAACGGTCGGCTACGGGCGCTCGCGAGAGTTCGTCGACGCGCATCGTATCGAACAGAACAAATTCAGCGATTGGAGCGACGCCGAGCGCTTCTTCAATGATGCAGGCTTCGAGATTGTCGAGCGGCTCGCTCACCAACACCCGTTGCACATCCGCGAGTCGTGGGCGCTCGCAGTTCGACCTTAGACACACCGGGCGCGCGTTCAAATCCGGGAAATCAGCCGAAATCCGAGGTGCGATGCTGGACCGCGATCGCCCCCCAAAAAACGGCCCGCAGCTTCGATACGACGCGCTCCGCTCCGCACGGCGGCTGGTGCTAGGCTCGCCGCGCTCCCAGTCGGTCCCAATCTCTATAGCGAGGCATTCGATGGACGTTCGCGCGGCAGTTGCCAATGGTCCCCAAACCAAACTCAGTCTCGAGACCGTTCAGCTCGACGGCCCTCGCGCTGGAGAAGTGCTGGTCGAAATCCGAGCGACCGGCGTGTGCCACACGGACGCTTACACGCTGTCCGGTCAGGACTCGGAAGGCATCTTCCCGAGCATCCTCGGCCACGAGGGCGCGGGCATCGTCGTCGACGTCGGAGCCGGCGTGAAGAGCCTGAAGAAGGGCGATCACGTGATCCCGCTCTATACCCCGGAGTGTCGCGAGTGCGAGTACTGTTTGAATCCGAAGACCAACCTGTGCCAAGCCATTCGCGCGACGCAGGGCAAAGGGTTGATGCCTGACGGCTCCAGCCGCTTCCGACGTGGAAACGAGGCTCTGTATCACTACATGGGCTGCTCGACCTTCGCCAACTACACCGTGCTGCCCGAGATCGCGCTGGCGAAGATCCGCGAGGACGCGCCGTTCGACAAGGTTTGCTACATCGGCTGCGGAGTGACGACCGGGATCGGCGCGGTGATTCACACCGCCAAGGTCGAGCCGGGCTCGAACGTGGTGGTGTTCGGCCTGGGCGGGATCGGACTCAACGTGATTCAAGGCGCGCGCCTCGTCGGCGCCAATCGCATCATCGGCGTGGACGTGAACCCGGCGCGACGTGCCATCGCCGAAGAGTTCGGCATGACCGACTTCGTCAACCCGAAGGAGCTGGGCACCGACCTCGTGCCGTACTTGGTCAACCTCACGGGTGGTGGCGCGGACTACAGCTTCGAGTGCGTGGGCAATGTGGATTTGATGCGCCAGGCGCTCGAGTGCTGCCACAAGGGTTGGGGTGAATCGATCATCATCGGCGTTGCGCCCGCGGGAGCCGAGATCAAGACGCGACCGTTTCAGCTCGTCACCGGTCGCGTGTGGAAGGGCTCGGCATTCGGCGGCGCGCGCGGCCGCACCGACGTGCCCAAAATCGTCGATTGGTACATGGACGGAAAGATTCGGATCGACGAACTGATCACTCACACGCTGCCGCACGAGCGCATCAACGAAGCGTTCGACTTGATGCACTCGGGTGAGTCGATTCGCACGGTGGTCACCTACTGAGAGTCGGGACTCGGCCAGGCCGCGAGCGGTGCGGCCTGCGCCGGCCCGAGCCCTGGCGGGATCGCAAATCTCTGCCGCCTCGCTATTGAACATGAATTTCATTTTCAATCTCATTTGAGGCGTGTTATGCGAACGACACCGTTGTGGTTTCGTATAAATTTTCGACAAACAGCAGGAATCTGAGCAGAAAACGCGCTTACTTCGTGAGCGGCACCCTGGCCGTTTGGTGCGCCAGCTCGGCGGCTTTTGCCCAACCCGCGGGCAAGGCCCCGCCCCCTGCGCCGCCGGTCGCGCCCGAGGCTCCGCCGCCGGATGCCCGTCCCGAAGTACCGCCCGAGTCGGCGCCGCAGCGTCCCCCTCCGGAAACCAAACCGCCGTCCGAGGCTTCGAAGTCCAAAACCAGCGCCGAAGCACCCACGCCAGCGCCGGATGCCGCTGCGTCGCACGGAGCGGAGCCCGTGCCGACGAAGCCCGCCCCGGACGTGGTCACTGAAGTCAGCATCGTCGGGACGCGCATCGAGCGCACTGCGGGCTCCGCGCACATCATCCGCAACAAAGATCTCGAGCGGATGGAGTACGACGACCCGGCCAAGGTCTTGCAGTCGATCCCCGGTGTGTACGCCCGTGGTGAAGACGGCTTCGGTCTGCGCAACAACATCGGTCTGCGCGGCACGAGCTCCGACCGTAGCAAGAAAGTGGCGCTGATGGAGGACGGGGTGCCGTTCGGCCCTGCGCCGTATTCCGCGCCCGCCGCGTACTACTTCCCGCTGATGACGCGCATGACACAGGTGAACGTCATCAAAGGGCCGGCCGCCATCGTATACGGGCCGCAAACGATTGGCGGAGCGATCAATCTCGTCACGCGACCGATCCCGACGGCGCCCGCGTTCGGCCTCGACGTGGCCGGTGGCAGCTACGGCTACGGCAAAGTCGATGGCTATTACGGCTGGAGCGACGATCACAACGGGGTGCTGTTGACCGGAACGCACCTGCAGAGCAGCGGCTTCAAAGAGTTGAAGGACGACGCCAACACTGGATTTTATCGCAACGAATTCATGCTCAAGATGCAGCATGTGTTCGACCCGCATTCGGAACATCGCCAAGAGCTGAGGCTCAAGCTCACCTACTCCGAAGAGGTTTCGAACGAGACCTACCTCGGGCTCAGCGACGCGGATTTTCGCGACAATCCGCTGCTCCGCTATCCAGTCACTGCGCTCGATCAGATGAAGAATCACCGCACGTCGGCGGTGCTCACGCACGTGATGCACCCCACGCGCAACCTGACCGTGACGACCAACGCATATCGTCATGATTTTCACCGCACTTGGCGCAAAGTGAACCGCTTTCGCGGCGCGAACTTGTTCGACGTGTTGAGCGACGCGGAGAGCTCTCAGAACGCAGTGTATCGAGCGATCTTGGCGGGTGAGGCGGACACCTCGAATCCGAACGAAGTGTTGATGATCGGGCCGAATCAGCGCGAGTTCGTCTCGCAAGGCATCGACTCGCGCGCGACCTTGGCGGGCAACACTGGACCGCTCGCGCACCGCGTCGAGTACGGCATGCGCTTTCACAACGACAGCATCGAGCGCCGTCACAGTGAAGACGGCTTCATCGTCACTAGCGGCAATTTGCTACCCGAAGGCACGCCAACCACGGTCACGGCGTTCAACGAGGCGACGACCAACGCTTTTTCGATGCACGCCATCGACGCCGTCACTTGGCGCAAACTCACGGTCACGCCCGGGCTTCGCTTCGAGCTGATGCGCTCCAAGTTCTTGGAGAAGCTCGGTGACACGCCGACCACCACGTACGGGACCGCGCACGCCCTCTTGCCCGGCCTCGGCGTATACCAAGAGTTGTTTCCGTCCTTTGGCGTGCTGGGCGGGGTGTATCGTGGGTTTAGCCCACCTGCGCCGGGTAGCGAAGGCGTGTCCCCGGAACTGAGCGTCAATTACGAGGTCGGCGCGCGCTACATGTCACGCGCCCTGCGAGTCGAAGTGATCGGCTACTACAACGACTACTCGAATTTGACCGACATCTGCACGCTGTCGAGTGGTTGTGTCGATGCAGGCTTGGACAAACAGTACGACGCAGGGAAAGCACGCATCTACGGTGTCGAGGCCTTCGTGCAGAGTGAGCCCGCGATTGGCCCGGTGAAGTTTCCGCTGTCTCTGGCCTATACGCTGACTCGCACCGAGTTCCAGAACAGCTTCTCTTCCGAAGATCCGGTGTTCGGTGACGTCAAAAAGGGCGACGAGATCCCGTACGTGCCGCGCCACCAATTCAACGCCATGCTCGCTGCCGAGTACGGCCCCGCCAGCCTGTACGGCAATGCGACGTACATTTCCCCCATGCGCGAGCAGGCCGGCAGCGCGCCGCTCGATCAAGTGATCGCGACGGACAAACAATTCGTCGTGGATGTCGGCGCCAGGTACCGCGCGCTGCGCTGGCTCGACATTTACGGGAACGTGCGCAATCTCTTCAACGAGCTCGATCTCGTGTCTCGGCGGCCGTTTGGCGCGCGTCCGAACGCGCCGCGCATGATTCAGATCGGCGTGAAGATCAAACTTTGAACTTTGCCCTGCCGGCGGGGCGTAGACTCTCCCTTCCTCCGCCCAACCTAGTCGCTCCGCCGGCAGAGGGCTCTTCGAGACGTCGGGCGCAATGGGCGCGTTCGACGTGGAGCAACCTCTTCCGCGCAGAAAAGATGTGTTGGACGAGTTTCTGAACCGCAGCTTGTCGCTCGCGCTGCTCAATGTGCATCCGATTGGGGGTTCTGGGGTTCTGGCGCATTGACGGGTAAGCTCACGTACATCCGCTGCGCAGTTGAGTGTGGGACTCGAGCGTGCAGGCAATGCCGGAAAGATCTCACGGCTTCGCTGGCGCAGGTTTAGTATGCGCCGCACTCCGCTGGCGGAAGCGGTGGTACCTGCAGGCTCATCACCCGAAGGTCGGAGGTTCAAATCCTCCCCGCGCAACCGAAGAAAAGCCCGGTAAAAACTGGGACTCTTCGCTTTTGTATTTTCGATTATTTCCGACCACCTCATAGCGGAGCTACTTCGCGCGGATGCGCTCTAGCTCCTCCACGTCGGCGAGGTCCTTGTGCCGACCAGCCGATTTCTTGTTGGCGACGAGGGGGGCTTGCCGATGTACGGAATTGCATGGCCATCCAGGTCGAAAGTCTTGGCGTCTCGAAGAGCCTCGTCGAAGGACACGCCGCTGATCTTGGATCTTGGTAAGCACCTCAATCTTGAGCGGGGCGATGCCGAAACGATACGCCTCGCCTTCGGTCGCGAAGTCGCCCAGGGCGACCGCGTGCGCACGAAGGGGCCGCGCCAAAGCCCTCGAGTGCGGCAATACGCGCCCTGAATTTGTGCGCGAAGGGTAACGTACGAGAATCCGCTTCGGGTCTTGGCCGCTCCAATGACGAGGAGCACGGGAGCATGAAGCACTGGATCGGTGGCCGCGGTAGGGGGTTCAGGCCAAACAATGTCCGCCGGGCCGTTGGTCGCAGGTGACAAAGCAGCGGTGTCGTGGTCAGGTCCAGTCATGGTCGACGCGACTTCAAAGCGAGTCGAACGTCTGGTGGGGTCGAAGCGCAAGGAACTCGCTGCCCTGGATGACGAGTTCTTCAGAGAGGTCGTCGGGGTGGCAGAAGCGATCGACGCCCTGCGCACGGCCTTGAAGCAGATCAGCGCGGCCCTCGATAATCGACAATTCGAGAAGGCGTCCGCGATCGGGTACGAGAAGGTGGCGGAAGAGTCCGTTTTCCTGCAGCGGACGCTCGGCGGCTTGCAGGGAGCCTGCCTACACAAGGAGAAGCTCGTCTCCGATCTCGCGCTTACGCTGCGCCGTCCGTACGAGGATGTCCTGCCAAAGGTCAGCGCCGTGATGCAATCCGCGCGCCCACTCGATCGAAAGCAACGCATCGCGAGCCGGAAGAAGGTTCCGCAGATCCGCGCCGCAATCGAGGCGTTGACGCGAGACTTCGGCAAGGATGCCGAGGCACGGACGGACCGCACGCATCGACGCGGGGGACGCACTTGACGACATTCCGATTCGGCAACTTCGAATGGGACGAGGCCAAGGCCCGCGCGAACCTGCGGAAACACCGCGTCTCGTTCAGTGAGGCCGCGACGTGCTTCCTCGACGCCGAAGCCTTCTCGGCCCCGGACAAGGACTATCCCGACCGATTCATCCTGATTGGTCTCTCGCGCCAGCTTCGGGTACTCTTCGTAGTGTCCGCCGAAGCTGGAGACCGCATCCGACTCATCACCGCCCGAAAGGCATCGCCCGCCCAGCGGAAAGTCTACGAAAATGGCCCGTAAGAGCGAAACCGATCTCAGTCGTTACGATTTGGCCCGCGGCACCCGGGGCAAGTACTTCGAGAAGGCTCGACGTTCCTTCGAGACGATCGTCGTCGATAAGAAAGTCGCGGCCGCGCTTGGTGGGCCCGAGGGCGTTGCCGCGCTACTCGAAGCACTCGTCAAATCGCTTGGGCAGGCGAAGAAGAAGCGGCGGGCGGCGTAGCAGTTGCGGTTGGCGCTACCTCGCTACTGCCACCCAATCGCGATCGCCTGCTCGAATGGCAACACACCTCCGCACCCCCCTGGCTAAGGCGTGACATGAAGCCCCCCTTGTTGGGCCGCTGTTCGAGCGCCTCGAGCGCTTCGTCGACCGAAACACGTTTTGCTGCGCGCCGCTTCTAGAATCAGGCCGATCGTGCCAACCGCCGCGAGCCCGACTGACGCGCATGCTCGGCGCGCTGCAGGGTCGTCCGTTAGTAGCAGCGAGGTTGGGTGCCTCAGGGCAAACGCGATGGCTGGTGTCTCACCCGATTGCAGCGAGAATGCGTCCCCGCGCAACCGCAAAAAACGCGGGCTCGAGAAGCTTCGCGCTGTTCGCGGCAGCCGTCCTCGACTCGCTGAGCTTTGCCGACATCGCTGCCAAGATCGTCGACCTGATCACCGCGACGGCTCCGACGAGCTTTCCCCGTAGTGCAGCGCCAGGTCCGTTCGACCGCGGTACGCTACTCCGCGACACGGCTACGCGCCGACCGACTTGAGCAACTCGGCAATGTCGCCGCGGGTCAAGGTGGCGCCGAAGCGGCTATTGCGGCGATAGATGACTCCGCCTGCGGGGCTGTAGACGGTGACGAACCTTTCCTTTCCCGTGAACGCGCAGTCCAGTGCCAAAACAGAGGATTTCTCGCGAGCGAACTCGGGCCCGAGCAAGTCACCAAGCGCTCGAGGGTCAACCACCTGGTAGTGATACGGGTATTGGGCGAACACCTCCGAAGGGTTCGCGTTCTGCAGTTCAGGGGAGCGTTCGTCCGGCGTCAACGCATAGTCAGGAATGTAAAGTGTGTGCTCTTTCACACTCAGCAACCGAGTACGCTCCGATTTTTCCTCGTACATCGCTCGGCGCAAACCCGATTCGAGATCGCATTGGATCGACCGCAGATAGAGCGCTAGAGTCGACGGATGCCAGTTGTAATACTGGCGTGCTTTGGGCCCCGCACCTTCGCGTTGTTGGACTTTGCTGAGAGGGTACCTACAGTACCCTTGCAGGTTGTCGCTTTCGCCGAGTGCGTCCACCAACACCAGCCCATACTGCTCCGGCAGCCCATTGATATTGTAGAACGTGTCGACGGTGAAGTACTGATGGCGCTTTGAGTCTTTGAACTGGTCCACTTGGTCGGGCATCACGACTTCAAGGGGCGTCATGGTCCAAGCCTGTCGCAGAAGGGAGCGGAAGGAGTCGAGCTCCCCACCGTCACCTGGCTGCAGCACGAACACGGTTGTTTTCGCTTTCAGCGCGCTGACAGTCGCAGGGGCGAACCGCTCTTCGTTGCTAAAACGAGGATTTCCCGAACCAACTCGCCACCCAGAGCAGCCACCCAGTGTTCCAAAAGCCAACACCGATTGCAGCCACTGCCGCCTCGAAATTTCCGCGTTCGTTTTCATTGTTCCTCGCGCGTCGTCTTGCGGTTTCGGGTGATTGAGACCGACGCCCTCTCCTCGCATCTTCGCTCTATTCAGTACATTTATGGTTGTCAACCACACCCTTTGGTATTGAGCTTGGCTCACCGCCTGCCGCAGCTGCCCCGAGCTGAGGCGGCCGCATGCGCCTGCTCGCCTGCTGCAATGTAGCGGCATACGCCGCGTGTTGCGCCCTCGGACGTGGAAGGCGCGCGCGCTTGAGCTCTATCAGGCGCCTGAGTGACAGCACCTTAACACACCCGTCACTTCTAGTTCTTCGCTCGACCCGATCAAATCGTCGCAGAGCTGGCTTTCGTTGATTGAACCGAGCAAGTCGAGAGCACCAGCAAGCCGGCTGACTCCGCGTTTTGATTTGTGGGTTCTGCCGTTGCTACTCGTCGCCGAACGCCTTCACGTCGGCGATGTCTCGAGGTCGCTTTTCGATGAGCGCGCTGCGCCCGATGCACGCCTTCCCCCGCGCGTTCGTCGCGCGGGTCTGATAAAAGCACTATCCCATGTCGCAGCTCCGCAGCCCCGCAAGTCGCACGGTCCTCGCATTTTCGTCCGTGGTCACCGCCGCTTTGTTCCTCGCCAGTTGCGGTGGCGAGTTTCACGCGGGGGGCTCGGCGGGAAAGGCCGGCTCTCCGGCATCAGCCGGCAGAGACTCGAGCGGCTCGGGCGGAAGTGGAGCTTCCGGGGGCGGAGGAATCTCGGGCACTGGAGGGACGGGGGACGCAACCGGAGGGGCGGGGGACGCAACCAAACATCCAGCTTGGCGGGTCCGAGAGGCGCTCTGCGACTGGACCCGCGCTTGTTGCGAAACGGCGGGCTTTTTCGGCGTCTTCGATCGTTGCGTAGCGCAGTCTTCCGGCGACGCCGACCAGTTTCGCGCGAGCATCGCCGCGGGTCGTCTGTCGATCGACGACGACGCGCTGCGGTCCTGCGCCGACCACATTCGCTCGTCATACCTCGGCTGCGATTTTTTGAGCTCGGCTCTCGACACGTTCGCGACCTTCTCGGACTGCGTTGACGGCATAGCCGGACACGTTCCGATCGGCGCGGCCTGCACCCTCAGCGAGGATTGCATCGGCGCCGGCACTGGCCGCGTGAAATGCATCGACGGCTTCTGCGTGGACGGCGCCCCCAACATCCCGGACGGCGCGGCCTGCACGCTCGACGACCGCTGCGACACAAACTCCTATTGCGATGGGACTTGCCGGCCGAAGAAGCCCGTAGGCGCGAGTTGCACGAGCGGCCACGAGTGCGCGCCCCTCCACTGCAATCAGGTCACCGGCACCTGCGCGACGCTGCCGGATCGCGCGGAGTGCCACCCCTGAGCTCTGGCGGTCAGGAAAGTCGAGTAGCGCCCCCGCGCAACGACTGAACCTGGAATCGAGAAAGCGATTCCGCGGTTTGCTCTCGTTCTGCAGTTCCGCGGTATTCTTTGAGCGCGCGATCACGAGCGTCTTGCCGTGCCGCTTCGGCGACGAGCTCGCTCAAGACTGCGGAGGCGCTGCCGTAACACGCAACTCCTGACTCGCCTGTTGCGCAGCGCTCCGGCCTATTCCGGGTTGAGCCCGAAACGTCCGAAGCGCTGCCAGCGCATGATCACGAAAATACGCGCGCCACGACAGAGGCGCACATCATCAGTAAAGGTTGGTAAACGTCACGTATTGCGCGCAGGTACCCCCACCGCCGTTACAGGTGCCAGTGGTGACCGACACGTAATAGTTGTGTACGACGGCTTCAGACATGAGCTTTGCCATTGTAGCGATTTGGTCGGCGGTCTGATAGCGATACAATGCGCTACCGCTGCAGGTCCCGATGGTAGCATTGGCTGAGCACAGGTTGTACGCGCCCGAGTTACTGCCAGTGCAGTTTTGACCGGTGGTGAGCTGCACCAGGATATATCCGTAACTGCCAGCAGTGCTCGAACCAGGGACGAAGGTCGCAGCGCAGACGTAATCCGCTTTGGCGATGCCGCCCGACAACACCACCCCCGCAAAAGCCGCTACTCCGACGATCAGATTCTTAATCATCTGTACCTCGCTCACAATGTTTTGAACCCGCAATCGGATTTGCGACAGTGCATCGCATTCCCGATAACCCGCGAGGAGTATATCGTGGAGCAGAGCAGCGGAGCAACAGCGAACTGGCGATCATGATCGCATTTTCTGCGGGCTTTACTGGCGAAAACCGTCGACCACAACTACCTCCCTTTCACGATAGGACGGCTTCGAGACGAGCAACTGAGTCACGTCTTCGGGCAGCAACCCCGAGTCCGACGGAGCTTCGGCGCGCGAGCAACGTTGGGCGCGCGCCGACGAGAGGTGGCGTGTTGGCGAGTGTCTCGAGCTACGATCGAATCGCGTGCAGCTTGGGCGGCGGCTCGCTCGGCTCAGGCAAAATCCAATCAGCCTTGCCCAAGCCATCTTCGATTCGCGAGAGATCGACATTGGGATCGATCAAGCGGCGAATCGCGCGGCCGTTGAGCGAAACCCAAGTGTCGGCCCGCACTTCGATGGGGCCCAGGCCTTTCGCTTCGTAGTCATCGCGAATGCGGTGCGCGAGCTGCAAGATGAGATCGGGTTGGCTCGACATCTCGCGTTCTTGCAGACGGGTGAGGTATTGATGAGGCGCGATGTAGAAGGTGCGGTTTACGCGCGGCGCGCGCACCACGAAGGTGGTGCTGCCATTCTTCTCGCGCACCATCACCCGCCAAGAAAAGCGCATGCCCTGCTCGTGCCAACGCACCGAACCACCGTACGCTAGAAAGCGCAGCGGAAACGCGACTTGAAACAAGCAGTACGCCGCGGCCAACGCGAACGCGAGGCGATGCCTGCGCCCGGACCGCGCAGTGACGCGCAACGACGGCACGCTCGAGGCCGGCAAGCGTGCCCTGAGTTGAGCCGGCAAGCGCGCGGCAAGCTTGCGCGGCCAACTCGCCGAAAAGAACACCAGCGCGGATAGCACCATGATCACGGGGAACATGCCGATCGGAAACAGCAAGCTCGTGACACTGTGGAAGCCGATCACCACCAGATAGGCGTATGGCCGCACTCTCGGGATCATCAACCACCAGGCGATGCTCGTATCGAACAAGAAGCCCGCCCAGCTCATGACCGGCGCGGCCCAATCTTGCGCCAAAGTCGGGCCTATCAGCGGCGCGTCGGCGCGCGACAAGAGCCAGATGCGCAGAGGCTCCGCGTGAAACAGCCAGTCACCGTGGGCCTTGGCCAAGCCGGCAAAGGTGTACACGACGGCCACCTGAAAGCGGAACAGGTACAGCCAAGCCGCGGGCACCGTATCACGCGCAATGCGGGGCCGAAAGCGAGCATCGAACGACCACGTTTGCCCCGCGGGTGAGCATGCCAGTAAGAGCGCCAACAAACTGGCGAGGTAGTAGTGATTCAAATAGGTCGTCACGTCGAGCAACTGCAGGTACGTGAAGCCGAGGAACAAGCCGAACGCAGCCACCCGAAACATCAGGCCCAGGCTGACCAACGCACACAGCGCTGCCAGCAGCCAAAACAACGTATGCAGCTCGGCCGCGGGCGGCACCGTGACCCAAGAAAATCCCCAGTATTTGAAGTGAAACTGCGGCGCGACGAACAGTTGATCGATCCAGCCGTAGGCCAAAAACCGCAGCGTGCTGGTCAGCAGCGTCAGCCCGAACAGCACGCGGAATGCGGCGAGCCACGCGCTGTCTACGGGAGCTCGAAGCGCTAATCCGCGCGCGCGCAGCTGTTCAATCATTGTCACTGCCCGCGCCAGCCGGAAGCTCGAGATCGAGCACGGTCACGAATTCGGACTTCAACAGATCGGTCAACTGTTTGAGCGCCGTATAGACGGCCCAAACTCGGTCGGTATTCTGAGTAATGGCTGTCTCTAGCGGGGGCTCGAGCGCGTCGATCGCGCCTTGCGCACCGTCGAGCGCGCCGAGCATGCGGCCGCGCAAGTCACTCGCGCCGATCGCATCGAGCCAATCATCGAAGCCGAGGCCGGAATAGTGAGCGCCGCAACCCTGGAACAGCCGGCGAAAGCCGAGATAGTTCTGACGAATGTTGGCGGTCGAGACATTCGCGTAGCGCGACTCGAGGGCCTCCGGGCAAAGCCCGGAGACGCACTCGGAGACACCGAGCGGGATCCCGAGCTTGTAGTCTTTCACCTCTTTCTCGATATAGAAAATGCCATTCCAGACCGCGTTCAGCGCGGCTTGCTCGCTCGGATAGACACTGCTGCTGCCGGGCTGAGTGAGCTTTTGCCTGAAATTGCCGCCCGCCGGGTCCCACGCTTGCAGCAGCTTTTGCGTGTTTTTGAGCACGTCCGCAGCCACCGCCGCAGCGTACGCCCGCTTGCGCGTGACGATCTCGTCGACACCGAGCGCGGCCCAGGTGCCCTTGCTGTTAATCGCCGAATACTCGGGACATTGGTTGTCCGTGCCCGAATAAAACAGCAGATACTCCGCGGCCCCGAGGCCGCGATAGTTGATCAGTGAGCTGCCGAAGCCGCTCGTCGCGTACAGCGTGTCGGCGAGCGCAGTTTCGACCGGACAGCGTCCACCGAAGCGCCAGGCGTAGATTTGATCGCGCAGCTCCTGCGCGCCGGGATCTTGATCGGCGCTGCGGGCAGCGGGACCAAATCGAAAAATTTCCGCCACCTGCCAGCTGGAGTTCGCGCTCAGCCAAGCATCCTGCACCGCGCGCGCAGTCGCTTCCGTCGGCGCGGCCATGTTGGTCTTTGCGGCTTCGTCCAACGCAACCGCGCGGGCTTCGAAGTCGCGATAACGAGCCACCGCGCAGTCGGCGACTTGACGCAAGAAGGCGGCTTTGCTGAACGTTTCCTCGGGGATTTCCGGCTCCAGCGGGTCTGGGTCCATCCCACCGCTGCCGCCACTCGCGTGGCTGCCGCCGGTCGACGTTTCACCGCCGTTTTCCGCGACCGAACCGCCGCCTTGGGCGGAAGCGCCCGCGCTGCCGGGCCGCGCCTGCGATCCACCCACGGCCGGCGACGACGATCTGCCGCCGGCCGAGGAGGAACCACCACGCGACGACGTGGCGCCGGTGTACACGTTTTCGTCGATCACGAAACTCTTGCACGAGAGGACTGCGAGCAGCCCCGTCGTGACGAGCAGCGCGACCCGCCCGAATTGCTTCGGGCGCAACGCCAAGAGTCGTCGCACGGTGTTCACGGCTTGTCGAGGAGCAGGAGGATGCCGTCGGTGTCGTCGGTCGAGCCAGAAGCGTGGCCAGTCAAGCCGACTGCCGCGATCTTGCCGTCCGCTGGTTTCACCGCGCCCGACCAGAAGAAGTCACCCACGCTGCCGAAATCGTAGGCGGTGCAACCATAGGGCGAGCCAAAGCTGGTGATTGGCGCACCGTTTGGCGAGAGCAGCACGAGCACGGCGTCTTGCTGACCACTGCTCAAGCTACCGCCGCCGAGCAGGACCGGACGGTCATCGCTCAGCACGATGGCGCGACCGTTGTCGCCCAAACCACCCACGTCGAACCAAGTGCGACCGGGGGTGGTGGTGCCTGTGACACCGTAGCTCGTGTCGAGCACGCCGGATGCAGTCAAGCGAATCGAAAGGATGTCCGAGGTGGTGTTGGCGGACGTCGCGCGGCCATAGCCGACCGTCACGAGCTTGCCGGCATTGGCGCCGCTCTGAACCAAAGCGCCGTACGCCTCGGCCGCCGTGCCTACCGGCTCGGCGAACACGCCTGCTGCACCAAACGTCGTATCCAAGGCCGAGCCGTTCTCCAGCAGCTTGAAGATCACTGGGCGTTGCGTGCCACCGTAGCTCGAGTACCCCGTGACGATGAGTTTGCCATCGCTCAGCACGCTGGCGGTGCGCACCGACGCGCTGGCCTGGGCGACGTCGAGGGTGAAGACGCCCGTTGCACCCAAGCCGAAGGTCGTATCCTGCGCCCCGTTCTCGGTGAGCCGCACGACCGCAAAATCGGTGTCCGTGCGCGGAGTCGTGCCGTCGGCTTGGAAGCCAGCAGCGCGTGTCGCCGCAGTCACGATGATTTTATTGTTCGACAGCACGTTGAGCCCCCATTGCGCGTCGGCCCCCGAAAGCGACACGGCGCCGGTCGTCGCGTTGGTGACCTTGGTACCCTGGTTCAACGGCAAGATGTGGATACCGGTGTCGTTGTCGCCGAACGTGGTGTCGAGAGTGCCATTTTCGTTCAAGCGCAGCACATACACATCGCGATCGTTGTTGAGCACGGTGTCCGTTTGAGCAGTCGTGTAGGCCTCGACGGTGCCTGCGACGATCAGCTTGTTGCCCTGGAAAGCGAGCCCACGCGGCAACTCTGCCAAACCAGCGAGGCCGGACGCAGTGACCTTCACGTTGACCGTCGCGATCCCGTTCGTCGCCCAAGTCGTATCGATCGCACCGGCTGCGGTGAGCCGAACGACTACCGTCGAGCGATCTTCCAGCGCACCTGTGCTGGGTTGCGTGTAGCCCGCTGCGTACAAGAAGCCGTCTGCGCCCCAGACAGCAGCGAACAGACCATCATTGCCCGCCGACAGCTCTACCTTCTTTCCGGAGCTCGTGTCGCGCACGCAGTTGGGCGTCAACACCACCGGCGCGCCGCCAGAACCCGCCGAGCCGCTCGTACCACCGGAACCGGCAGAGCCACTCGCGCCACCGGTGCCGCCCCCGCCCGCACCAGCCGCGCTACCGCCCGTGCCTGCACCTGCTTCACCGCCCTCGCCGCCCTCACCGCCTTCGCCATTCTCGTCGCCCGCTTGACCGGCAGCCGCTGACGCCCCGCCTTGGCCTGCGCCCGAGCCGCCCGCCTTCCCGGCGTTTCCCCCGCCCGCTTTGCCACTGCTGCCGCCGGCACCCGCCTTCGGTGCGTCATCGCCACCACCATCGCTGTCGCTACAAGCTGCGAGGAGGCAGGTCGCTGCGACGCAGGCCAGGCCCAGCGCGTTTGCTACGTGAAGTCGGCGTTTTCGAGATCCAGACATTGAGAACTCCGTGTTTTTCGTTGAGTGGCCGTTTCGCAGGCCCATGGGCCGGCTCCTTCTTTTCGAGCACAGCCACCACCAAGTGATATTGATAATGAACATCATTTTCAATAAGCGTTGTCAAGACATTAAGAATGCGCGGCTTTCCGACCGTCTGGCGGGTCGCTCGGGCTGCGGACCTTCCGTGGTCGCCGAGCGGCACCCAGCGCGGATGCCTGCGGCTGTCCGTCCGAGGCTCCCAGGCACCCGCACGCTTTGGCTTTCGCCCCACGCGGGCGCGCGCGCCGATTGCGTCCCCACGCGAGCGCCCTACGGCTCCGCGCTCAGCGATCGAAGCGAGCGCGGGCGCATTTCGAAGCTGCGCGTCCCGCGCAGCTCGCGCGCACACTTAGAGACAATTCTAAAAACCCTCCAATCGCCTGCTTGCAGAGACGCTCCGCAATCGTGCGGTGCGCCTCCTAGGTAGGCTCGCTCGGGGTTCTAGGGTTGGCTCTTAAACCGCGATCTCCACGACCGTTCTCTGTTCGAGAGAGCATGGCGCAACAGGCACAGCGAGAGATCGACGAACGCTTCAA
>Ga0164307_10000304_pt1 | contig 22216 bp, 22 predicted proteins | sample Whisoiple_243_MG_FD_110214 | JGI IMG/M metagenome (GOLD analysis project Ga0164307, IMG submission 110214) | Soil microbial communities amended with fresh organic matter from upstate New York, USA - Whitman soil sample_243_MG | ecosystem: Environmental > Terrestrial > Soil > Unclassified >...
AGTGTCGTGCCCAACGGCGTTGACTTCGCCCGGTTCGCCGGCGTGGGCGACGCTCGCCGCGCCGAGTTACGCGCGCGCGCCGGCGTGCGCGACCAGTTCCTGTTCCTGTCGGTCGGCGGCATCGAGCCCCGCAAGGGCAGCGCGTTCCTCATCGCCGCGATGGGTGAGCTGCGCGCCACGCTGACGCCGCCGCCCGTGCTTGCCGTCGTTGGCGGGCAGTCGTTCCAGGACTACCGCGCCTACCGCGAGGCGACCCTCGCCCAGGCGGCCGGGGTCGGTCTCGATCTCGGCCGCGACATCGTGCTGCTCGGCACGGTCGACGACGAGGAGATGCCGCACTGGTACCGCGCCGCGGACGCGCTCGCCTTCCCGTCGACGAAGGAGGGTTGGGGGCTCGCGATCCTCGAGGCGCAGGCGGCCGGGCTGCCGGTCGTCAGCAGCGACCTGCCGGTGTTCCACGAATTTCTCACCGATGGCGTCGACGCGATGATGACGCCGGTCGGCGACGCGCGGGCACTCGCCGCGGCGATGCGCGAGATCGTCGAGGACGAGCAACTGCGCCGCCGGCTGGCAAACAACGGGCACGCCGTGGCGCAACGCTACAGTTGGGCGCAGAGCGCCGCGCGGCACGCAGAGATTTACCGCGCCGCGCTCACCGACGTGTGGTCGTGATCGTGGTCGTGGCCGGCGGGGCGGGCGGCGAGTTCGGCACCGCGCTCGCGCACCCCGGTCTCGGTGACGACACCGCGGGTGATCAGTGAGTCCTCGAGCGCGAGCTGCCAGCACCGGTAATAACTCCAGCATTCGCCAGCGCGAGGGTTGGTCTCCCACTGCTTGATCCGCGCGATGAGCGCGGTGCGGAAGTCGTCCCAATCGAGTAGGCCGGCATCGGTGAGCGCCATGGCCATGCCGAACGTGCGGCTCTCCCACGGTTCGGCGAAGACCAGCTCGCCATTGCTGCGCGGCGGCGCGGCCGGGCCGTCCAGGTCGAGGTCGACCGGGACACTCACGGCGCCGCCACCAGCGCCACGCCGACCATCGCATCGCGCGTGACGAGCTGAGCCAGCTGCTCCTCGGACAGCGACTCGGTGCCGGCCGGCCGCTGCGGCAGGACGAGGAAGCGCACCTCGCTGCTGCTGTCCCACACCCGGATCTCGACGTCGTCGGCGAGGTCGAGGCCCATCTCGGACAGGACCGCACGCGGCTCGCGCACCACGCGCGAGCGGTAGGCCGGGTCCTTGTACCAGCTCGGCGGGAGGCCGAGCACGGGCCACGGGTAACACGAGCACAGCGTGCAGACCACCACGTTGTGCACCGTGTCCTCGTTCGGCAACACGACCATGTGCTCGCCCTGCGGGCCCTTGAAGCCGAGTTCGGCGATGGCGGCGGTGGCGTCGTCAAGCAGTCGCTTGCGGTACTCGGGATCCGTCCAAGCCCTGGCAACCACCTTGGCGCCGTTGAGCGGACCGACGTCCTTCTCGTAGGTGGCGATGAACTTGTCCATCACGGCCGGATCGACCAGACCCTTCTCCACGAGTAGTTGCTCGAGCGCCTCGGTGCGCAGGGCGATCGGCAGCCGCTCCTCGACTGCGCTCATGACGCGGCCTCCAAGTAGCTCTCCCACATGTCGATGTTGAGCGTGAAGTCCTCGGCTTCCGGGCCCCACAGTTCGTGGGAGTCGAAGCGCACCGAGTACACGTGCTGCGCGTTCTCGCCCTCGAAGGTGGCGTGCGTGTCCGGCAGCAGAGCCGACGGCTGGATGCGCTCGATCACGCCCTCGCGGCCTCGCACATAGCGCGGCAGCCGGGTGTGCTTGAGCGCGTGAATGTTTTTGGCGCGCACCCGATCTCCGACGGCGAAGGCCGGCGATTCGGTCACCTCGCGCAGCGAGCCGGCCCCGGTGGGCGCGTAATCGGGTTTGTTCGGCTCGGGCCAGGCCGGCTCCTCGACGTTCTCACCGCGAAGCTTGCGCGTCCGCGCCTCGACGGCGCCGGCCGCGATGATCGACGAGTCGACGAGCAGGGTCTCGGCCGCGTGGCACCAGCGGCCGAAGTAGCCGTCGGCGATGTAGTTCATCGGGCTCTGCCGTTCGAGTGCGTGCCGGAACGAGTCGAGGTTCGTCCCGGAGGTCCGCATCGACAACAGGCCGAGCGCGAACGCCCGCGCCTCCCACTGCTCGCCGAACACAGGCTCGTCGCCCGGTCGCTTGACCGGGCCCCAGCCCTGCATGCCACCTATGTCTGCGATGCCATCCATCACGCCTCCCTGGTCCCCTGGGCCGACCCGCAGAGTCAGACCGTCCAGGTGTTGAGCTGAAACGCCTTTTCGCGCCACGCGGTGAGCGCCGAGTCGAGCACGTCGAGCGGGTTGAATGCCTTGACGCCAGGGATGAGATTGTCCTCGCCGAAGCCGTAGAGGGCGCCCATGGCAAAGCGGCAGGCGTAGACCGTGGCACCCTCGTTCATCAGCGTCTTGAGCTGGTTGTTGATGGCGAGGTGACCCGGGAAGGCCTCCTGGCCCACGTTCGGGTAGCCACGGGTGCCGGACGCGAGCAGCACGCCCGGGCCGTACAGGATGATCGACACGTCAAAGCCCTTGCGCACGAGGCGCGTCGACGTGAGGAGGTTGACCAGGGCGACCGAGCCCTCATAGGGCACGGTGTGGATGAAGACATAGGCTTTCTCCCCCGGCTGGGCCTTGATGTCTTCGAAGAGCTTCTCCTCGCTGTTGAACAATGACTCGCCGGCCTCCGGCAGCGGGTAGTTCACGGTCTTGGGCATGGTGCCGCTTCCTCTCAGTTGTTATGACAGACCCCACGGACCGTTCAGATCGCCGGTCCGGACGCCTCGCTGGGGTATTCCCATGTGCGCCGATGACTCCCGGGCATGCTGCGCATGACGAACTGACGCAGCCGCCAGGGCAGAACTCGGTACATCGGCACAAACATGCGCAGCCAGAAGAACTCCTTGACGCCGCCATCGTGTACGGGGCCGGCCACGCCGTGGCGTTTCGCGATCTCCGACTGCGCCGCCACGACCAGGTAATGCTGGGCGTTAACGCGCAGCCAGAACGAGAACGCCACGTCAACCTCGTCCCACGTTCTCGAGCGCGTTCTGGGCAGCCAGCGCGATGGGCTCGTTCAGTGCACCGATCGCCGGGGAGTAGACGTTCTCCATCGTCGCGAGGTCTTCCAGGGTGATGCCCCTGCGCACGCAAACCGCGAGGAAGTCCGCGCGCTCCTTGATGCCCTCGCCGCCGACCATCTGCGCACCGATGAGCTTGTGCGAGTTGGGTTCGCCGAGCAGCTTGACCCTCACTGGCTGCACACCCGGGTAGTACCGGGCCCGGGAGATGCCGTTGGCCACCCCCATGATGTGCGGGATGCCGAGACTGACCGCCAGCGTTTCGCCGAACGAGACGCCGCCGATCATCTGGTTCGCGGCGAGCATGCCCCACGGCACGTACACCGGCGAGTACACCTTGCGGCCGCCGCCGGCGTTGAAACCGGCGACCTTGCCCTGCGCGTAGGCGTGGCTGCCGGTCAAGCCCTGCAGCGGAACCTGCGACACGCCGTGCACGACCTCGATGCAGTCACCGGCCGCCCAAACGCCCGCGACGTAGGTGGCCATGTCGTTGCCGACGATGATCCCGCCGGTCGAGCCGAGCTTGATGCCTGCCGCGGCTGCCAGCGTGTTGTTCGGCCGTTTGTGCGTCGCCACGACCACCAGGTCTGCGGGCAGGTCACCGCCCGAGGTCCGCACCCCGGTGACCGAGCCCGTCCCGAGGAACGCCTCGAGCTTGGTGTTGAAGTGCAGTTGGACGCCCATGTCGGTCCAGTCCTTTTCGACCGGCGCGACGATGTCGGGGTCGGCGGTGTCGCCGAGCGTCCACGGGTTTGGGTCGACGACGTGCGTCTCGATGCCGCGGTGCGCGAGCGCGGTGATCATCTCGACGCCGAGCGGCGACGCCTCCACCACGACGGCACGTTTCACGTCGTCGAGGCGCTTGTCCCACTGCTCGGCAGCCCGGATGTCCTTGACGTAATACAGCCCGTCGAGGTCACCACCCGGAACGCCGGGGTCCGCATATTCGAAGCCCGTCGCGATGACGAGTCGATCCCAAGTGACGGTGCCCTCCCCGGTAACCTGAATGGTCTTTGCGTTGAGGTCGATCCCGGTGACGGTGGTGCTGTAGTGGATGTCGATGCCAGCCCTGACGTAGTCCTCTTTCGCGGCGAGAAACAGACGCTGGAAGCTGTCGATCTCCTTACCGTGCACGAAGGGAATTCCGCAGGGGCTGTAGGCGATGTCCTCGAACGAGGTATAGACGACGACTTCGTTCTGAGGGTTCGCGGCCTTCGCGCCGCCGGCAGCGCCGGTGCCGGCCGCCCCCCCGCCGATGATCACCGTCTTCATGGGCACCCCGCCACTTCTTCAGCTATTCGCGAGCAACTCGCCATGTCGACTATGCGACGTATTCGTCTACTATACTTAACGAAAGTGGGTAGTCAAGGAATGAGGCAGTTCTGATGGCCCGTCGTGCATCGCCGGCCAGCGATACTTCTGCTCTCCCTGCGGAGCAGCCGCCGGAGCGGCACGTCGAGCAGATCGTCGCAGACATCGGCCCGCGCCTGAAGGAGTTGCGCAGTGAGCTCGGCCTGTCGCTGCAGCAGATGAGCGCGATCGCCGAGGTGAGCGCGGCGTCGATCCACAAGATCGAACGCGGCGACATGGTCCCGACGATCACGACGCTGCTCAAGCTCGCGTCGGCGTTCCGCCGGCCGCTGTCCGAGCTGATCGACGAGCGCCCGGTCGACACGAACGCGGTGTGGCACACCCCGAACGGTGCGGGTCAGCCCTCGTCCTTCGGCCAGGGTGGCGAGGCACTGCAGATCTCCGGACCGGCCACCCGGTTCAAGGCATTCGCTCAGGCCGTCCAGCTGCCGGCCGGCGCCAGCGGCGGACTCCCCCAGCAGCGCGCCGGCGAAGCACTGCTGTTCGTGCTGGCCGGCACGGTCGACGTCACTGTCGAATCGCAGCATTTCGCGCTGCGCAAGCACGACGCATTGCACGTGCTCACCGATCGAATGGTGCGCTGGGTGAATGCCGGTCGCGGCACCACCTCGATGCTGTGGGTCAACCTCACCCATCAGTAGTGGCGGGCGGGCCGACCAAGTCTCCGGTTAGGACAGCCTCCGGTCGAGGTCTCGCATGGCCTCAGCGAAGCACTCGACCGGCGCTGTGGCGACGCCCGCGCCGATCTGGCCTATGCCCGCGCTGACGTGCAGCACGCCCGTGTTCACCTTCGGGGTGATGCCCAGCTCGACGATGTTGCGGACGTCGACACCCACCGGCGTGCCGCGGAAGTCCATCGTGGGCAGCTTGAACCGGGTGCTCGGGCCGGCGCAAATCTCAATCATCTGTTCGGTCGCCTTGCGGGCGTCGGCCATCGTGCCGCCGAGAAAGGCCGCCACGGCGGGCGATCCCGCCGCCGCCGGACCGCCGAGGCCGACAAGTTCGAGCACCGCGCTGTCACCGATGTCCTTGGCCGCGGTCTCCGGCCCGTAGCCCGGGTAATAGAGCGCATCACCGACTGGCGGCGCCTCGGTGACGTACCAGTGGTCATGCCCGGCGAGCTTGACGCCGAACGTGGTGCCGTTGCGCGCCATAGTGGTGACGATGCTCGAGCTCGGCACCCGCTCGGCCCACAACGTGAGCGATTTCGCCGCCGCCATCACCAGGTTCAGGAAGAACAGATGGTTCCCGGACAGGTAGACGCCGAACTCATGCCCCTTGGTGCCGACGTGATCGATGATGTGCGGCAACAGGTTTCGGATGAACAGGTTCGTCGTCGCCTGTGTCCGCATGTGGATGTCGTCGCCCATCGCGATGCCCTGGCTGGCCAATGCCATCACGTCGATCGGGCCGCTGGCCTCAACGACGCTTCGCAGCACCGGCCCCGCCACCTCGCGCAGGAACCGCAGCCGCTGGATCGCGGCGTCGGTCTCGCGCCCGAACCAGGCGACCTCGCCCGGGCCCTGGTTCAGCGGGGCGAACGCACGGGTGCCGCCGTCCTCGTTGTCGACCACCCACACCGGCATGGACGGGCCGACGGCACTGGCCATCGGCACCACCGCGCTGTGCTCGTTCGCCGGTTGCAGGATCACCTCGCCGTCGGCGAGCAACCGGTCGGCGCCGGCGACGTCCTCGGACCAGCCCTCGGCGACGACCGCGGCGCGCATCGAGCGGCGCAGCGGGTCGCACACGTCGGTCCACGTGATCGCCGGCCCGCAGTGCAGCAGCGTGCGGTCGTCGACGTCCGGCACGACATCGCGCACAGTACCGACCGAGGTGAGCATCGGCACGCCGGTATCGAGCCGGCGGAAAACCTCGGCGTTGGCCGCCGATACAGCGTCGTGGTGCACGCCGTGCAGCCGCGCGAGCGAGCCGACGGTGGCCAGGTCGCCGTCGGCTGGGATGCGCCAGTCGACCTGCATGACCGGACAGCCCTGCTCCGCAACCGATTCGGCGAACAGGGAGAGCCCGATGTTGACCACCTCGACCTCGTTCGGCAGGTCGACGATCGGCTCGCTCGCGGTCACGATTTCTCCTCATCGAAGGCGGCACCGCCCGCGACGACCGCTACGGCGCGGCGGAGCAGTGCACTCTCGGCGGTGTCGAAACGCTCCAGCCGCTCGGCCACCTGACGGCCCAGGTCGCCGGCCTGGGCGCAGGACTTGGCGACGGCTTCGGCGAACGCCTCGGGCGCGGCGCCGCCGGTCGCGGTGCGGGTGGCGACGACGCTCGAAGCGCTGAGCACGTGCGCGATCTCGTCGTCGGTGACACCCCAGTGCGTACGAGTCTGTGCGAACGCGGCTTCCTCGACCATCGCCGCGGTGATCGCACGGCCCGGGATGCCGGCGCGGCTCGCATCGCGCACGACGTTGCCGACCACCACGTATGCGGTGCGGTAATCGATGTGCCTGCTCACGGTCAGGTACTCGGCAAGGTCGGTCGCCTGCGCGTAGCCGCGGTCCAGTTCGGCACGCATCCGGTCGGGGTGCACCTCGAGGGTTCGCACGACGCCGCTCATCAGCTCGGTAACACGCAGCGACAGATCGAGCGCCCGCGGCACCTCGCCGTACGCGAAGATGAAGTTGTCACTGCGCGCGGACGGGCTTTTGGTGACGGCGAGGAAGCCGGACATCCGGCCGATCAGCACGCCGGACGCGCCGCGCACGATCGACAGCGAATACGGGTTGCGTTTCTGCGGCATGAGCACGCTGGACCGGCTGAACGAGTCGTCGAGGTCGACGAAGTCGAACTCCGCGGAGGAGAAGATCTCGAGGTCCTCGGCGAGCTTGCTCTGATTGGACGCGATGCTGGTGGTCGTGGCGAGCACGGCGATCAGGTCGTCGACCCGCCACATCGCATCGCGGGTGTGCATGATGACCGAGTCGAAGCCGAGCAGGTCGGCGAGGTGGCTGCGGTCGTCCTGAAGCCGCGTCCCGTTCACGCATCCGGCGCCTCCCGGGCTTGCGTTGATGTTGCGCAGTTCGCCCAGCAACCGCTCGGCATCGCGCAGCGCCGGCTGTGCGAACGAGAGCAGGTAGTGCCCGAACGTGGACGGCTGCGCCTGCTGCAGGTAGGTCTGGTCGGCCATCAGGGTGTCGGCGTGTTCGCGCGCCCGACCGCACAACTCGCCCGCGAAGCGCACGACCGCGTCGGCGAGTTCGGCTACCTGGCGGCGGATGCCGAGGCGCAGCGCCACACGCGCCGCCTCGCGCCTGGGTCGTCCGGCGTGCAGCCAGCCGGCCATGTCGCCGAGCCGCTCGGCGAAGTAGTGCTCGCGCGAGTTGTACGGTTCGCCGAGCTCCGGGTCGTAGCGGAAGTCGGCCGCGTCGGTCTCGACCAGGTCGAGCAGCAGCGCGAGCAGCGCTCGTTCGGCATCCGCCGGGATGATCCCGCGCCGTGACAGGTCGAGCACGTGCGCGATGTCCGCGAGGTTGAGCCCGTCGTGCAGGTGCGCCGCGTCGTCGCTCTCGATCTGGAAGCCCGACCGCACCAGTTCCGGTGCGGCCCGACCGACCGGCGTACCGGCGACGCGAACCCGCTCAGCCATCGCGCTCCTCCACATCGAACAATCCGGACACCGCGGCAAGCGTGCCCCCGGTGTGCCAGAAAACGGTTGCCCGGTCACGGTTTTCGGTCGCGTGCCGCACCGCCACCTCTAGCGCCCTTGCCGTGTAACTGGCCTCGATCAGCAGGCCCTCATGGCGATACGCGGTCAGCGCCAGCTCGCGCTGAGCGGCGCTCATCACCCCGTGCGGCAAGTCGGTCGCATCGACGAGGGTGAGGCCGGATAGGTCGGGCGCCGCGCCGCCGCGCAGCCGGGCGCATCCGGTGGTGAGCTCGGCGAGGTGATCGGTCAGTTCGGCGATCGGACGGCTGACCGAGACGCCGATCAGCCGCCACGACGCCGCGAGCTCGGCGCGTCCGACAAGCAGCCCGGCGCATGAACCACCCGACCCGAGGGCACACACCACGGTCGCGTCGGCAATCCCCGCGGCCGTGAGCTGATCGGTGATCTCGCCGGCGGCATCGGCGAATCCCATTGCACCGAGCGGGGTCGAGCCGCCGCGGGGCACCGCGTAGGGCGTGCGGCCGGACGCAGCCAGCTGATCGGCGTGCGCGCGGATCGCATCGTCGATGCCGCCGCCGCCGGCCCGCACCCAGACGATCACCGCACCGGACGACTGGGCCAGCCGGAGGTTGGCGCTGAATTCGGGTGTGCCAGAGGCTGTTGCGATGACGAGCACGCAGGCGAGCCCGGCTGACCGTGCGGCGGCTGCGGCCGCGGCGCAGAAGTTCGAATCGGCGCGGCCGCCGGTGACGAACACGTCGCTGCCTGAGCGCAGCGCCCCTGCGACGAGGTACTGCAGCGGGCGGGTCTTGTTGCCGGCCAGGCCGAAGCCGCTGAGGTCGTCGCGCTTCGCGTAGAGCGGACCGAGGTTCATGGCGCGCTCGATGCGATGCAGCCGGGTGAGCGGGGTGGGGAAAGCGCCCAGCGTGTAGGTCTCGACCATCGACTGTGTCATCGTCGATTCCGGCGTGCGCGGGACAAGACAACGTCGACCATCGCCGCCGCCGAGCCGGTGCGCGGCCGCGAAAGCCATTGGCCCACCTCGGCTGGCGAGAGATCCTGTGAGGCGACGGCATGCACTGCCGTCACGACCTGTTCCTCGATCGGCGTGCCGTAGTCACGACCCGCGAGCAGGTCCTGCAGCAGCGCCTGCGCGCGGTGCTTGCCAAGCCGGGCCGAGAGCTCGACGAGCAACTGCTCGGAGTACGCCGACAGCCCGGAGGCGCGAATGTTGTGCTGCATCGCGTCGGTGTCGACGATGAGGTCGGTGACGACATCGAGCGCGGTCGACACGGCGACCATGGTCAGCTCACAGACCTCCGGCAGCGCGAGCCATTCGACCTTCCAGCCGCGCCCGTCGCGTTCATGCTGTTGCTCGATGCCATCGAGCAACAGCCCGGCCTGCGCACGCACGAGCCGGGCGAGCGTCACCAGGTGCTCGCTCGATTCGGGATTTCGCTTGTGCGGCATTGTGATGCTGCTGACGCCGGACGCGCTGCGCGGTTCGCACAGCTCGCCGATTTCTGGCCGCTGCAGCTCGTAGACCTCGTTTCCGATGCGCGCCAAAGTGCTGCAGATCATCGCGAGGACGTTGGCGAACTCGGCGATCCTGTCGCGGCTGGTCGTCCAAGAGATGCCCGGGTCGGCCAGGCCCAGCTCGGCGCAGAACGCGGCGCGCAGGTCGATGCCGCGCTCGCCGAAGAAACCGAGTACTCCGACCGCCCCGGCGAGCTGGCCGACCGCCCAGCGTGCCCGGCCCTCGTCGAGCCGCTGCCGGTGCCGGGCGAGTTCGTCGGCCCAGCTGGCCGCCTTGTAACCGAAGGTGACCGCCGAACCGGGTTGGCCGTGCGTGCGGCCGAGTTGTACTGCGTCGCGGTGCAATTCGGCCAGGTCGAGGACGGCCTCGGTGATGGCGTCCAGCCGGTCGCTCACGAGGTCGGCGACGTCGCGCATCACGATGCCGAACCAGGTGTCGGAAACATCCTGGACGGTGGCGCCGTAGTACACCCACTGCTCGACGCCTTCGGGCAGGACCGCCTGGAGCCCGCGGATCAGCCCGAGCGTCGAGTGCGATGTGGCACGGGTCTGCTCGGCGACGAATTCGAGGTCGAGATCCGCCGCGCGCAGCGCGCCGATCGTCTGCGCCGCGTCGGCGGGAATGATGCCGAGCCCGGACTGCGCTCGCGCCAGCGCCTGCAGGATGCCCAACCAGCTGGCCAGCCGTGCAGGCTCGTCGAACACGTCGGACAGCTCGGGCGCGGTCCAGAGGTGCGCGTACATGCGCGCGTCGGTCATGCGGGTTGCCATGCCACCTCGCTGAGCTCGGCAATCCGGTCCAGCGCCTCGGAGACGCGTCTCAGCGACGCGCCCCACGGCACCGACACCCAATTCGGCCCCCACTGCAGCGCGTCGTCCTGCAGGCAGCACTTGGCCAGCACGAGGTCGGCCGTCACTGGACGTTCCAGCGGGCACAGCGTCACCGACTCGACGTCGTCGCCGTAAAACGCGCGGTGGATCTGCTGCGAGCGCGTACAGCCGATCAGCACCCAGTCCCGGCGCTCCGGATGTTCGTCGAGGAAGCTCACCTCGGCCGTATCCGACTCGAATCCCGAACCGCGGCAGGGCAATGCGTAGTGTCCGGCCGGGTGCGCGGCGGCGAGGTCGACGAGGTCGACGACCTCGGGGACGACCTCGATCGGGGGCAGGTCCTCGCGCACGTCGAGCACGCGGGTGACCTGGTCGACGAGCTTGGCCGGGCTCGGCGGGACGACGTCGCGCACCCGGAGCCGCACCGGCTGCGGGTCGATGATGAAGCTGACGTGCTCGTACCGGCCGTGCACCACGACCGCGCGCCGACCGGGTGCGAGATCGCGTGCGGCACAGGCGAGTTGGGTTGGGATGCCGGTGTCGACGTCGGGCGCGCGCACCATCGCCGTCTCCCCGGGCGCGGCCAGCATCGTCACCCCGGCGATCGGCACGAACAACTCCGTGTCATCGGCGGTATCGGCGCCGCCGAGCGTGTGGATGCGCAGAATGCAGACGTCGGCGCCGCCGCTATGCACCACGGCGAACCGGGTCTTGAAGTAAGCCGAGCGTCCGACGAAGTGTTCGCGCAGCGCCGTCTCGTCCAGCGCGCAGTCCACGCGGGTGACCGACACCCCGCGGTACGTGCCCGGATGCATATTTTCGGTGCGGGGACGGGAGCTCACGTCTTTCCGGGCGCGTATGCCCCGACGGTGTCCGCGCGCAGGCCGAGGCGCAGTGCCTCGACACCGAGGACGTCCTCGTAGGCCACGTTGGCCAGGTTCACGTCGACGCCGAAGTGCCGGATGAGCCAGCTCTGCTGATCCTTCTTCGGTGCCTCGAACAGGATCCGTTCGGCGCCCTCGACCGATGCGATCGCGTCGGCGACGTCGACACGCACGCGGCCGGACGGATCGTAGAGCCCGACCGTACCGCTCTCCCGTCCCTCGGCGACGACCTTCCAGGATCCGGCGTCGAGATCCCGCGCGACCTCGTCGCGCCATTCGGCCGCGACGACCGAACACGCGGGGTCCTTGCTGCCGACCTCGCTGACCGCGACGAGTTCCTGTGCGGCGTAGGCGATCAGTTCGGCTTTGTCCGCGGGGGTCATCGGCGCGACACCGCGCGAGATCTCGGCCATGCCGAAGCCCGCCTCGGCCGCCCACAACAGGCAGTCCTTTGCTCGGCCCTGCAGCCACGCCACCTCGAGCAACGTCCCGCCCAGGCACGGTTGCACACCGTGCCGGCGCAGAAGCGTGATCTTGAGATCCAACTCCGGATCGAGGTAGGCCGTGCCCCATCCGAACTTCCAGATGTCGATGACATCACCCGCCGACCGCAGCAGCCCTTCGGCCATCACCGCCGGCATTCCCTTGTCCAGCACGTGCGTGATGCCGAACGAGCGAGGCTTGGCCGGCCGCGGCGGCAAGGTCAGGAATGCTGGCGCAGGCACACATCGGATAGTATGTGGTACGTTTACGATGCGCAACGCACTGGCCGTCGCGCGGGACAGGGGTGTCACGTTGGGGCACGACATAGGGCCCCCTTCACCAGCGGCACTGCCCAGCACATTGCCGCAGCTCGCCGACCATCTGCGCGTCTACGCGGGGCTGCATGCAAAGAAACCGATCGGCATGGTGTCCGACGTCTTCGGCGCCACCGATTGGGTCAGCGGCCCCGGCGACGACGGCGCAGCGCTGCCGTTCGACGATTCGTTCGTCGTCGCATGCGGCGAGGCGTTACTGCCGCGCTTCGTGCAGCACGACCCGTTCGGCGCTGGCATCGCCGCGGTGCTCACCAACATCAACGATCTGGCCGCAATGGGTGCGCGCCCGATGGGCATCGTCGACACGATCGTCGCCGACGAGCCGACCAGCCGCGAAATCCTTCGCGGCATGCGGCACGGCTGCGGGCTCTATGACGTGCCGCTGGTCGGCGGTCACCTCACGCTGTCCGACGGTCCGCCGGCACTGTCGGCGTTCGGCGTGGGACGGGCCGAGGCGGTGCTGTCCATGACCGCGGCGGCGCCCGGTCAGGCGTTGCTGCTCGGCTGTGCGGTGCAGGGCGAGATGCGCACTGACTTCCCGTTCTTCCGCGGCTTCGACGAGCGTGGCAGCCGCGCGGCCGGCGACGTGCGCCTGCTGCCCGAGCTCGCCGAGAGCGGTGCGTGTGTCGCGGCGAAGGACGTCAGCATGGCAGGGATCATCGGTTCGCTGGCCATGCTGCTCGAACACGGCAAGTGGGGCGTCGAGGTCGACCTCGACGCGCTCCCGCGTCCCAACGCTGTCGCGCTCCACGAATGGCTGACCTGCTTCCCGAATTTCGCGTTCCTGCTGGCCGGTCCGGTCGACCGGGTCGACGAGGTGCGCGCGGCGTTTCATGCGCGCGACCTCGAGGCCGAGGTGATCGGAACCGTCGACGACACCGGTTCGATCCGGATCGCGTCAGGCGGGCAGCGGGTACCTGTCCTCGACCTCGCCGCCGAGGCGATCACCGGGCTGCGCTGACGCCGGCGGACTCAGCTACCGCCGGCAGCCGCGAGGACGGCGTTGCGCTGCACGCGCTGTGCGCCGATCGCGACGTCCGTGGCCACGCTGAGCGCGCGCTCGGCGAGATCGGCATCGGTCCACGAGTGCGCGTGCGCGAACTCGACCCAGCGGTTCGGCGGGATGAGGGTCCGCTCGGAGTAGTCGAGCTCGCCCCAGGTCACGGCGAATTCGATCAGGTCCAGCATGCTTTCGGCGTCGCTGAGCACCTGCAGCAGTTGATCATGGTGAGCTCGACTGCGTTTGATGAACCGGCAGTGACAGCTCCGGCCGGTGTCGAGATGGTGCACAGTTGCCTGTTCTGAGGTCATCACGTGCCCTTCCACTCGGGGGCTACCCAACAGCACAGTTCAAGCACGGGCTGTTGCACCGTTGTTGCACGGAGCCGGAGCTGGCGCAACTCGTTACGAATGCATCACGTCCACGGTGATCGTCGGTGGATTCCTCAAGGTGTTCGTCACGTAGCAGACCCCGTGCGCCGCCTGCAAGAGCCGCGGCCGCGCGTCCGGGTCGACCCCAACGAGCCGGACGGCGATGCGCAGGTCGGAGAACCGCGGGCCGTCGTAGGTGCCGGTCACCTTTACGTCGATGCCGTCGGCGGTGAGGCCCAGTTTGTTCACCGAATACACGAGCGCGAGCGTGTAGCAGGACGCGAGGGAGGCGAGCAGCAGGTCGGTGGGTTGCGGGCCTTTGCCCGTGCCGCCGGCGCTCACCGGCTCGTCGACAAGGATCTCGAAGTCGGGCTGGATGGACACGTCGCACTGCAACGGCCCGGGCATCCACGACGCACTGACCTCTCGCTCCAAGGCCGCCACCTATCATCCACGGGTTGGCAGTTCTGACAGAGTACGTTCCGGGGTGGTGTGAGACTAAGCGCGTGGCCATCCGTCCAGTGCGCGAACTCGACCTCGGGTACGCGCGGCTCGGCCTCGAACGCGTGGCCCGCACGGGCGGTCCCGAAGCGTTGTTCGCGGGATTGTCGAACCCGGCGAGCAGGTGAGTGAACCCGACGATGGCGGCCAGACGCCTCTCCCTGGGCAGACCATTTCGATGTCGGATCACCTTGCGGTGTCTTGAAACTCGTCTATTTCAAAACAGCGTTCAGTTCCGCTCGGGCCTGGTCGATCTGGTCGTAGGCGTAGGTCGCCATGGCGGCGGTGGTCATCGTTTCACCCTCACGCGCGAGGGATTCGTAGTTATGCGAGACCCTGGCCGACGATGGCGAGATAGAAAACGACGACGAAAACCGTTGGCCAACTTCGGGGATGTCTCTCCGCCCCGCCCCCGAGGAAGATCCATGCGGAGACGCAGGGCAGGATGCCGGCGGCCAGCGGCAGCCAGGCCACCGGCCACCAGTGCTCCGCCCACCGCCACGGCGTGGTGACCGACAACTCGAGCAGCACCGCGAGCATGCCGAATGCCCAGGCGGTCTTCGCACTGGCCGATGCACCGATCAGCTGCGAGTAGGAGTGCGGGTCCCCCGCGCCCGTCCGGCACGTCTTCCTGGCGAATTCCAGATGCAGGAATGCGCTGGTGAACACCACGGGCACGGCGAGGAGGCGTCCCCAGGAATCACCGACACCTGGCTGGCCCACCATCACGAACCCGGTGACCAGGAACTGTGCCGGACAGATCACCACGAGGTTGACGATGGGGTTGTCCCGCACCCATGACACGTGCAATTCCATCCACCACAGCGCGAGGCCGTAGCCGAGTGCGGCCGCCAGCACCGCCGCCGCCGGAAGCGAAACCGCCGCGGCGAGAACCAAAGCCACTGCGGCTGTCAGGGCCATCGCCATCCGGAGCTCTGCGTGGGTTATCCGGCCCTGCACCAGCGGACGAGTGGGATTGTGCAGGCGGTCGTAGTCGAGATCCTTCTGGTCGTCGACCATCCGCAGGAATGCGCCGGCCGCAACAAGGGCCAGCGCCTTCAACGCGGTGTCCCAGGTCGGGTGCCACGGGCCGGCGGAGTCGGTCACCACGGCCGTCATGCTCTCGACGGCGACGACCCACAACGTCAGATAGATCGGGTAGACCGGGAGGTACCGTTCGACCAGAAACGCCCGGATTCCGCCGGTCCGTTCGGAGACCGTCATGCCGAAGGCGACATTCCGTCACCGCCGTCACCGGTGGTGAATGTCAGCTCGACCGATGCCCTTGTCTGGCCGGACTGTGTCACCTCGCCCCGGAATGACAAAGCGTCCTCAGCGGCCGGTGCCACGGTGACCGTGTTGGTGGTATCCAATTCGGCGAACGAATGAAAGTCACACCGCAGCCAGGCCGGGCCCATGATCGTCGCGCTGCACGATCCCATGACCGCCAGCGAGAGTTGGCGACACGCCTCGATCATCAAACCCCCGGGCAGATGGTCGAGAGGGTGGTCGAAGATCGTGGGATGGCTGACGTCCACCACGATGGGCGCGCTCGCCGCACTGCCGCCAAGCGGGACCGGTTCGCCGATCACCACGTTCTCCGGACGTGTCCGCCCGACTATCTGCGGATCGGCCGGGGACGCCTGTGCGCCCGCGTCCCAACTCGCACCGCCACGAAAGGCCTCCCACTTGGCGAGGGACAACCAGCCGAATGCCCCCGACAGCTCCATGACCTTCTTCCCCTCGTGAATCACGACCGCCGCGACGTCGAGCCCTTGCACCGGGCCGTCGCCGCCCCGCCGGAACTCGTTGCGCACGGCGATGTCGAGCTCGAGATCCAGCGCTTGCGGACCACACTTCAGCGTGGCCAGATCCAGGATGGACAGCTCGTAGTAGCGCACGGTGTAGCGCGCGTCGAGAGGCACGTCGTACGAGGCGTGACTCGCGGCGATGCACGCCTGCCGGAACGCCTCCAGGACCAGTAGCGGGTCGTGATAGGCGCTCTGCTCGCCCGTCGTGTCGGTGTGAAAGCTGTGTCGGCGCGGCAGCTGCGCATGGCAGATCCAGGTCGCCGGAGTCGTGGTGACCGACGTGATGAACACTTCCGCGATGGAGCGCTTGTGCACCAGCTCTCGCGCGATGGTCTGGGAATAATTGCCAGCGTTCACAATTCACGTTGTTTCGTCTGTCGGTGCATGGGGAGATAGGCCGATTCGAGCACGATGCGGAACCACAGATCGACGGGGACGTGGTGTCTGTCGGCCTGGTCGATGGCCGCCACCCACTCCTGTCCCGTCCGGGGCCTCACCGTTGCGCCGAACGCCCGGAGGTGCTGCCAGACCATGTCGTGCGTGACCGCCAGGTCGCCGCTCCGGCGCTCGACGCCGGACTCGATGTAGTTGGCCAGTCGGATGGCATCGGCCGAGGCGTCGGCGCCGGCGGCACACGCGGCGATGACCTCGCTGAGTTCGGGGTTGGCGAAGTAGATGCTCAGCTCGCGCAACACGTCGTCGGGATCGTCGGGCGAATGAACCTGGTTGAGCAGGTACGTTCCGGCGGCCAACGCGTACCTCAGCTGGCCGGGAGCCCGCTGCGCCGGGTCGGCGGGGCCCTTGTCCGCCGTCAGGCGAACGGAGGCCGGCACGCTGTCGTCGGGATGGGTGACCACCAGCACGAGTGATGCGGACAATCCAGCGAGTTGGTCGGCAAGCCGCCGCCGCTCGGGAGTGGCGCGGTGCCAGTTGAAGTACCAGAGGGCGCGCAGATGAAGGTGGGTGAGCGCCACTGCGTGCGCTCCCACTATGCGGTAACCGTGCTCGGTGAGCCAGGTGATGGCCCGCCGCATTCCCCCCGTCACAGCCGCGTCGGGTTTGAGGAGCAGCAGCGCTGTGCGGCAACCGAATTCATCGGGATCGATGGACAGCCGCTCCAGCGCGTCGCGCGTTTCCAGGAAGTAGGTATCGGACCCGTACCTAGTTGGACTCCGTCGGTGAGTCCCGGGTGGCGCCAGCGTGGCGACTTCGGTGTGGATCATGCGTGACTCCCCCCTCGTTGTAACACGGCCAGCACTTCGGCAATGGATGGCCCCGATCTGCCCAGATAACCTGTGCGCAGGCATGAGTCGAGAATTCGGCGGACGTAACCCGCGCCGGTGGCGGGCGGAACGATGCCGAGCCGGTCGCGGGTGTTCGAGCTGTCGAACTCCAGCCGGCGCATGAGGTAGCTCGCGTACAGCGTCCCGACCTTCTGGAAGTACCCGCGCTCGATCTCGTCGAGTTCGTCCACGCTGAACGTGCTCGGCGGCACGAAGTCGGCCACCCGAAACGATGGGTACTCGGCCAGGATGTCGGAAATCGTCTGGAGTGAAACACATTTCGCCCCGACGGCGTGGAAGGTGCATCCGACGTTGTCGGAGAACCTCTCCGTTGCGGTCGCGATGGTGTCGGCGACGTGTCCGACGGGCGACAGCGCCAACGTGGCCGCGTAGTTTCCCGGCAGCGTCCGCAACTTGCCCTCGACGATCAGTTTGAGCACCTGATAGATGTGCTTGTGTTCACGACTGCGACCGGTGCGGTGTTCGCCGGAGACGATGCCGGGTCGTACGACGGCCCATCGCAGGCCCGAGGCACGCACCAGGTGTTCTGCCTGGTGCTTGCTGCGCTCGTAGCCGTTCCCGAACCGTTGCCCGACGTCGAGCTGATGTTCACCGAAAGTCCCGTTGAACTCACCACATACGTATGCGGTGCCGACGTACAGGAATCCGCTGTCCCAGCGCCGTGCCAGCTCGAGCGCGTTGGCGGTACCCGCTACGTTCAGCTCGGCGTACCGCTGTTCGGGTAGGCCGAAGTCTGTCACCGCGGCACAATGGACGATCACCGCAACCTGCGCCGCGAGCTCCCGTATGACATCCGCGTCGAGCCCGAAATCCGGGCGCCGGACGTCACCGCGGAGCACGCGTGCCGGCCGGACCGGACGGCCGTTGTTGCTGACGATGTCGAATCGATTGTGCACCAAGGCGACAACGGGGTGGCCCCGCCCGACCAGCCGCGCGACGACTTCCGCGCCGACGTGCCCGGCGGCCCCGGTGACGAGAACCATCCGGCGCGCGTTCATGACCTTCCCTTCTGCGTCTGAACGAGATCAACCAGATCGCCCACTGTGCGCACGCGGGCCAGCGCGTCCTGCTCCAGCGGTGGCAGTGCGAACGCACGCTCGACGGCGATGCACAGCTCGAGGAGCCGCAACGACGTGTAGCCGAGGTCATCGATCAACCTGCCGTGCAGGTCCGGCTCGGCCGCCGGACCAGGAGCCAGCGCAGTCACCAGCGCCAGCACGTCGTCCTGGACTGCGGTCATGCCGACCCCACGGATTCCGAGTCCGACCGTGCAGTCCTGGCCGACGGTTGAGCTCCGCCACTGGACAACAGGTCCCTCGCTTCGTCCAGTTCCAGATACGCGTCGAGGTATCCGCCCATCCTCAGCCACTGGTAGCCGTACCTGAGAGTCTCCCGCCACTGTTCTTGCGAGGCGAACGACGAGGGGAACATCTCGGCACCGCTCGCGGCCCGGACGTCCGACACGAACCGGTCGATCTCGGCCCGGGCGTCGAGTGCCTCGTCGTCATCGTGGACGGACAGGCGCACGAGCCGGCCAGCGGTCGCCGCCAGCTTGGCGTGCTCGGGTATGAGCGTGGCGAGGCCTTCGATGAGCACCGGATCACCCGGCAGCGGCGTGACGCCCCACGCGCTCGTCAGGATCCGGACCGCCATGGTGACGATCCGGCGCCCGCACAACGATGCCACCTGCCACTGTCCGTCCTTGACCGCGCCCTCGAAGTCTTCTCGGGCGTTCTCGAGTACCATGTTGGCCAGCATCAACGCACCCGCGCACTCGGCGAATGGCTTTGCCGCCAGCGGGGATCGAGCGATGTGCCCATCGGCGATCGCGCCGTTGATCGTGATCACCGGGCGACGGGTGGACGGCGCCGGGGTCAGCGGCCGAGTCGGGTCGCACATCGCGGCCACCGGCCTGATGGTTCCCGCGCCACGCCAACCGAGTGCGATCAGACCGTATCGGACGAACAGCGCGATGTGTGTGCTCGCCGCCCGGGTGTCGGCGAGCGTCTCGCCGAACACCACGTGGCGCCAGGATTCCGCGCACTCCGGCGAGAGCACGAACACGTCCGCCTTGCCGCGTACGACATGTGTGGTGGACCTGATCGGCCAGGTGGTCACGCCTGGGACGCGTCGCAAGATCACTTTCGCCGGGTCGAGGGTGGCCGTGGGCGCACCCAGTCTGGCCGAAAGCGCTTGTGCGCGAACGACGAAATCCCGGGCTCCGACCTCGCCGGTCTGCGCGTACTCGAGGGCCTGATATTCGCCGAGCAGGGCCGCCACGTTCCGGTCACCGCAGGTGCGCAGCCGAGCCACCTGGAGAGGAAGCCATTTGACTTCCACGTAGCCTTCCCCGCGCTCGGCAAGAAACGCCTTCATGGCCTGCGTGACGCCTTCCTGCGCCCAGTGCGCTGCCTCGCGGTCGTGATCGAGAAGGGCAAGGGCGGCGGCCTGGCGCAGACACTGCCCGGCCCGCCGATGCCACCAAGCGGCCAGCAGGCTCGTCAGTTCCGGATAGGACACGACGTCTCGGAGTTCTGCGTACCGCGGCCCGATGTGCAGCACGGTGCCCCGGAGGAATCGCTGGACTCTGTTGAGCAGGTCCTCGGTGATTCCGCTCATCGAACCCGTGTCGGCGGCGCGGCGAATCCGTTGCAGCCGTTTATGTATCTGGTCGTGCGACTGGACACGGATCTCGACCCGGTGGCCGTCCACGAACAGAACCGTGGGCATGACCGCTTCGGTGCTGGCGCCAGGCACCAACAGGAGCAGGTCGATGTCGGAGCCTTCGTTGCCGAAACCTTCGGCGAGTGACCCCTCGAAATGCACTGTCGCGTCGTCAGGTATCACCGCCAGTTCGCGGGTCCGCTCGAACAGCGAACGCACCTTTTCGAGCAGGCCCGGATCACGGTCCGGACCGGACATCGACAGGAGTTCGGCGCCGACGAGATGCCCCGCTCGCCACTGCTGCCACATGTGTGCCCGGCGGGGCTTTGCGCTCGAGGTTCGCGACAGGCCGCCGCGCGGAACACCGATGAACCACACCAGTGCGTCCTCCCCGACCTGAGCCTGCACTGCAGTGCGAGCGGTGGCGATCTCCCCGGCAAGGAGTTGACGTGCCCGCTGCTCGACGAACAGGGCAACCCCCGGCCGGCCGCTCTCGTTGACCGCGGCGGCGATGAGCCGACTCGGCGCTACGCCCAGCGCGGCGGCTGCAGTCACGTCGAGATCTTCGGCGAAGACCGTGCGGCCGTTCACTTTCAGGCTCGTCCCCATCCGGCCGAGCACGAACAACTGCCCGTCCAGGATGAACCCGGCGTCACCGGTGTGCAATTCGCCGTCGATGCACCGTGTCGCGCTGTCCGGGCTTCCGCGGTATCCGCCGAACACCGATGGTCCGGACAGGACGATCTCTCCGAGAATCCCCTCCGCAGCGGCCGAACCGGACTCGTGGGCGATCCGAACGTGGTGGCCCGGGATCGGGACGCCGACCGACATCACCCAATCGGTTCCGGATTCGGCCGTCATGCAGTCGGTGGCGGCGGCCAGGACATGCACCGGTTGCCCGTGACGCAAGGCGGACTTGTCGATCCGGACCATCCGGTGCGGTTCACCCACGCGGTGCGCGGTGGCCAGCAGCGTGTGCTCGGCGAGACCGTATGAAGGCAGGAACGCGCTGGGCGAGAATCCTTGAGCGGCGGTCAGTTCGGTGAAGGCCTTGAGGTGGTCCGGGTTGATCGGCTCGGCACCCACCACCACGGTGCGCAGCCGCGAGAGGTCGATATCCTCGATGTCCTCATGCGTCAGTCGACGCGCGGCATACGCGAGCCCGAATGACGGCGAGACCGTGTTTCGTGCGACGGCGGCCGCCCGCAGCCAGCGAGCCGGGTCGCGGACGAACTGATCGGGACGCATCAAGTACAGCGCCCGCTGCCGGGTGATGGCCTGAAAGATCCCCCCGATCAATCCCATGTCGTGATACAGAGGAAGCCACGAGGCGGAGGCGTCATCCGCCGCCCCCTTCTCTTCGCATGCCGCGTCGATGGCGGCGAGGTTGGTCGCCAGGTTGCGCCAGCTGATGCGCGCTCCGCGCGGCAGGTGCGTGGATCCCGAAGTCATCTGCAGCAGAACAGCGGTTGCGGGAGAGGCTAATTCGATCAGAGGCGGGTCTGCAGGCACCCGGTCGAGGACGATCATGGCAGGCGCCTGCGACATGTCGGCGGCCGCCCGCGCCACCGCGTCGACGAACCCCGACGAGGTGACCACCGCACTGGCCTGCGAGCTTTCGAGGACCCCGCGAAGGTGCCGTCGGTACTGTTCGTGACTGCCGAACAGTGGGGGCGCGATGGGCGTCAACGTCGCCCCCGCCGCCAGCACCGCGAACATCGTCGCCAGGCATAGGTGCGAAGTCGGCATCAGCACGCACACGGTGTCCCCGGAACCAACTCCTTGCGCCACGAGCAGACGTGCCACTCGTCGAACCTGGTCGGCCAGCGTCGCATACGAAAGGAATTCCCAGCCGCCGTCGTCGGCCGCCAGATGCACGCCGGTGTACTCGCTGGGTGAGGTCAGCCACCCGAGGATGCGGACGACATCGGCCTCGGCGGGTTCACGCATCGGAGCTCTCCAGTTCGGGCTGGTCTACCAGCAGGGTGATGCGACCCCTGGCACCGTCCACGCTGACAGTCATGCCGGTCCGGATCGCGGTGGTCAAACCGTCGATCTGCACGACGGTCGGCACTCCCAGTTCGCGGGCGATGATCGCGACATGGGTGAGCGGCGATGCGCGTTCGATGAGCAGCGCGGACGCGAAGGGAAGTGCGGCCACCCAACCGGGATCGGTGCGATAGGCCACCAGGATGCCGCTGGAGAAGTCCTCCGGCTTCTCGACGACCACCGCGCGTCCCGTCACAACCCCGGGGCAGGACGGCGTGCCATTGAGCACTGTCCCGGCCGGCGCCTGTGCCGCGTCGCCGGACAACCGCCATCCGGCCCGCGTCAGTTCCTCCGGGGAGTAGTCC
>Ga0164307_10000305_pt1 | contig 22205 bp, 18 predicted proteins | sample Whisoiple_243_MG_FD_110214 | JGI IMG/M metagenome (GOLD analysis project Ga0164307, IMG submission 110214) | Soil microbial communities amended with fresh organic matter from upstate New York, USA - Whitman soil sample_243_MG | ecosystem: Environmental > Terrestrial > Soil > Unclassified >...
ACAGCGCAGGAGAGCGGTCCCAATGGCATCCGATAAGGTTCATGTTTTCAACGACCTCAACTTCGAGCAGGAAGTCCTGAAATCGACAGTTCCGGTCCTGGTGGATTTCACGGCGACCTGGTGTGGCCCCTGCAAGCAACTCGCGCCGATCGTCGATCAGCTCGCCGACGACCTGCACGGCTCGGTGAAAGTTGGCAAGCTCGACATCGACGACTCCCCGATCACCGCGGGCAAGCTGGGCGTCCGCGGCGTCCCGACCGTGATGGTGTTCAAGAACGGTGAGCGCTCTGCGCAGCATGTCGGCCTCACCACCAAGGCCAAGCTCGCTGACTTGGTGAAAGCCTGAGCGAAGCCGTTCCGAGCCCGGGCCACGCCAGCACAGTGCGTCGCTCGGGCTCGAACGCGTCGAGACGCTTCCGCCGGCGCCTGTACTGGCTGCCGATGGGGGTGATGGTGTGCGCGAACCTCGTTTTTGCGCTGGCCTTGGCGAGGTATGTGCCCTTCGCAGCAGCGTTCGGCGTGAGCGCAGCGCTCTACTTCACGACGCTGCGCCGATTCATCGCGCAGATGCGTGACCAACCGCGTCCACGTTGGGTGACGCTTTGGTTCGATCAGCCCTTGTTCGTGCACTTTGGCGCGAGCACCTTTTCGCTGTTGGGTAGCCCCATTTCCGCGTTGCTGGTTCTTCCGCTTGCCTGGACCGGTTTGGGCGAGCGCGCCGGCTTCAAGTCGTGGCAGCTGATCGAGAGCTACGTGTACGCGTTCGGCGCACTGCTGTCGGTGTGGGCCATCTGGATCGAGCGGCGCTTCGTGCGCGTTCGGCGCATCGACGTTCCCATCAGCGGGTTGCCGGCTGCGTTCGAAGGCTACCGTATCGCCCAGCTCAGCGACTTGCACGTGGGCAGCTTCGACCCGAAATCACGTGCGCTCGAGTGGGTCGCGCTGAGCAACGCGCTCGATCCCGATCTGGTTGCAGTCACGGGTGACCTGGTGACGAGCGGGCGCGGCTTCTATCGTGACGTGGCTGAAGCGCTCGGCGCGCTGCGCGCCAAGGATGGCGTGTTCGTTTCGATGGGCAATCACGATCTGTCGAACAACGACGAGCTCACGCGCCTCGTTGCCGAACACGGGCCGACCGTGCTCCGCAACTCGGCGCGCATCATCCGTCGGGGCGATGCACTTTTGAACGTGGCAGGCGTCGATGCCCGCATCGCCAGTCCGTCCGAGGTGACCGATTCACTCAGAACGTGCACGCCGGATGCGCCCGTGCTGCTGCTCGCGCACTACCCATGGATTTTCGAGGCTGCGGTCGCGAGTGGCGCCGATTTGATCTTGACCGGTCACACCCACGGCGGGCAGCTCGGCGTGCCATTCTTTGCCCAACGCTGGAACTTGGCTCGCCTGACCGGTCAACGTTCGCGGGGCTTGGTTTTTTCCGGGAAGACCGCGATGTACGTGAACGCGGGTCTGGGCACGACGGGGCCGCCCATGCGTCTTGCGGTACCTCCAGAGATCGCGTTGCTCACGCTGCGGCGAGCCAACGAGGCCTGAGTGCCCTCCAGTGCACCCCTCTCCCGGCTCGAAGCGTGGCGACCGCCCGCCGGTTCGCGTGCCATTTTCCGCAGGGACCGTCGAGGCCCCGCCGCGGTTGCGATAGCAGGTGTCGATCGTGTGTCCGTCCCGACCGTTTCCGGATAGCCTCACTCGTCCAACGCGCGCCGGATGGCTCGCGCGAGATCGGAGCGGTAAACGATGTGGATCAGAATGGGATCGTTCGCGGTCAAACCCGCTGAGGTCGAGCGCCTGAAGCGCACTTACAACTCGCTCGCAGTTCCGAAGGTGCGCGCGTGTTCGGGCAATCTGGCGTGTCTCTTGCTCGAACCTGCCGTCGAGGGCGAGGCCTTCAGCGTGATCACCGTCTGGGAAACGCGAGCCGCCGCCGAGGCATACGAGGCCAGCGGCTCTGCCGCAGAAGTCGTCGCGCTGGTGCGCGATTGCTTTGCAGGTCCGCCCACCTTGAACAGCTACTCGAGTGAGAGCCGCGAAGGGTTGCCGGGCTGAATTCGACCGCACCGTGCTGCGAATTGCGCGGTGAAGTGCGGTCAGGGCTGAGTGTCGCTTGCGAGCGCAGCGGCAAGGCCGGCTTCGTCGAGCTCGTAGATGGAGCAACGGAATTGCGGCGTGACCTTTGCCGGCGAGCGGAAGACCGGCCGAAAAGCGCGCGGATACCGTTCGAAGCTTTGGAACGCGAGATTTCGGTGTTGAACGGCAACCAAACGCACTCCCCGCTGGTAGAAGCGTTGCATCGCCAGGAGGCGCGGTCGCTCTGCGCGTGATTGACGAATCGTGGTCACGTCGTCGAAAATCGGTCGATTGGGATAGAGGAAGTAGTGGCTCAGCGCCTGAACCACCACCACATCCGGATCCTCCCAGCGCAGCGTCAGGTAGTCGCCTTCGGCGATGTTCAAAACCGGAGGACCGCGGTGAGCAGCCAAGACGGGGCGGGCCCCTTCATACTGCGCGTGGGGTAGATGCTCGCCCAACAGATAAAAGGTGTCCGGCCACTTCGTCATGAGCAGGACGCACACCGCACTGCCCAGTAACGGCGTTGCGGCCTTTCGCAGTAGCGGGGTCTTCCAAGGCCATGGCGGAACCGCTGAGGCAAGGAACATCACTGCCCAAGGGACCGCGTACTCACGCATGCGAATCGCACGGGCAGTCAGCAAGAGCCCGGCGAGCGCGGCACCGAGTAGCACGCTCGTCGCGTAACTCGGGCGTTGGCCACGAAACACTCGAACCACGACCCACGCGGCGGTTGCAAGGAGGCCGACGGCAGCCGCGATGAACTCTGGATTCGCCAGCAAGTGCTCGAGCGGAACTGGACCGAACTCGCGCAGCCCCGGGTAGAGGCCAGCAGGATCCAGATTCATATATGCGACGTGAAACCAGACGAACCGGAACGTGGCTGCGTTGCCGTTCATGTACGGGTTGACCAGGAGTCCGAGCGCAAGACCGAGCGCTGTGAACAGTGGTTCTGCCAGCTGCACTTTCTCGAGCTTGTCGCGCCGCAGGAGCCAGGCGCTGCACAGCGCGCCCAGATGCAAGGGCAATAAGATCAGTGCACCTTGATACGACAGCATCGCGAGATAGCCGACCAGGACGAGGCCCAGCCATCGACCCCGTTTGCCCTGGGTGAAGAACGCGATTTGAAGCAACGCGATCGACAGAACGACCAACCAGTTGCCCCCGCGCAGCATCAAGTACCGCCAATCCTGATTGGCGAAGAGCAGCGGAAGGAAACACCACGCCCATGCAAAGCGCACCCCGCGCTCGCTCAGAAACCAGTAAATGCACAGGGGAACGGCGCAGAAAAACGCCAACGTCGCCGCCTTCAGCCCCCAAATCGCGCTGGGCAGGGCGGCAAACGGCGCGAGTAAGAGATGGAAGCCGAAGTAATGGTCGACGGGCCATCGCTTCAAAATCGTCCACGGCACGCGATCGACGAGTTCGCTGCGGAAGTTCCCGTGTGCGATCTCGCGCGCGACGGCGAAGTGATAGTAGCTGTCGGCGCTCGCTTGGTAGTCGAACCGCGCCAAGATCAGTGACCCGCCGTAGACGACCGAAACCACGCTCACGAACAGCAGGCCGAGCAGCTGTTCACGCCGACGCCCTTTGGCAGAGAGCGTTCCAGCGGGCGAGCGTTGCCAGGTTTGCGATGTCATGTCAGCGCACCGGTTCCTCGTGCGGGCCCGAGTCTCGGCAGGTGTATGCCCCTCGAAAGCGCGATTCGCTGGTGTTCAATTTCCAAATGGCGCGCCAGCGCTCGAGAGACCAAAGGTCGGCTCGAGTGACGAGCCAGATCAGCTTGAAATACTCGCGCAAGGACGCATCGGCCAAGGCGCTCGGTCCGCGGCGCACGGCCTCTGGATAGCCAAGGGGAATGCAGCGCCGCGCATGCCCGGGCTTCCACGGGCCGTACCTGGGATCTGGCGGTAGTCGAGCGATCAACGGATCGGACAAACCGAAATAGTCCACGATGAAGATATCCGGACCGGCGAAAAAACCTCGGAAGCCGATTGCACCAGCGACGCGGGTCTCGTTGGGCATCAGGCCATACGTTAGTCCTCTGATTGCCCAGGGGTGCGAGGGGCTGGCGGTGATGTCCGAATGGCGCCAAGTCGTGAAAGGGCCGTAATACGTGCGCTCGTTGCAAACGCCGTCCAGGCAAGTCTCGGAGAACTCCTCGAGCGGCGCAAACATCGGTGGATTGGCCCAGACGGGAGCAAGTGGCAACGCCGCGAGCCCGATCGCAGCGGCACCGATCGCGGCTTGAACCGACAGCGCGGGCACCGGTGAGAGCTCGAGCAACGCAAGCACGGCGACCAACACGGGAGTGGATAGAAAGCGGCCCGCCATGAAGTCGCCTCCGATCCAAACCACGTAGCCGATGTATAGCCCCGCGCCTGCGCAGAACGCTCGCACCAAGTGGTTCCCACGGGCGAGGCCCAAGGGCAGTCCCAAGAGCAACAACACCAGGCTGATCGGATCGTTCCAAGTCGGCTGCAGGAGGTAGGCAAGCCCGTGCTCGAGCAATGTGGCCCTAGGCAGTTGGGTGCCAAGCTTCGCGATCGCCGTGTTCGGCACTAGCGAGCCGTAGTACACGAGCGTAAACGCGTGCCACGCCACGAGCGGAGCGAACGCGAGCACTAGGGGCAGGCAGCGCCGGAACCAGCCGCCGGGTTGCGCGGTAAGCAGTACGAGCAAGGGTGGTGCGAAGAGCAGCAACAGATCCAAACGATTGAGCGCCGCCAAACATGCGAGAGCGGACACCTTGAGCAGCGAGGGGTTTTGTTTGCGCAAAGCCTCGCGCCACGACAGAACCAGCAACAAATGCGTGAGCGGATTTTCGAGGCCGGAGCTCGAGAATTCCACGAAGCTCTTCGACAAGGCGAGCGTGCCCGCGATCACGGCCAGAAAAGCTTCGGGGCGCTGATTCGTCCAAACGATGGCGGCGACGCACAGCGCGCTCGTGCCAAGGCTCAGGCCGAGCAATGCCCAATAGGTGTCGTGCTCGAAGCCGCGCGCGACAATCATCAACAGCAGCCAGAGCGGATGCGTATACGCCTGCACGCGTTCCGGTGGATTCCAGCGCAGCCCGCGCAATGACAAGAAATTTTTGACGACGCGCGCGCTGATGAAAGCGTCGTCGCAAATCCAGGCCACGTGGACGATTGCGAGCAGCATGACCGCCGCAAATGCCAACCAGGCACAGCGGCGGGGGTCGAAAACGGCTCTCGCTAGCTCAATGACCCCGCGAGTTGGGCCGCGAACGGTGCGGGACGACATGCTGGTCGAAAACGGCGTGAACGAGCGGTGCGCTCGATCGGCACCTCAGCCGGGCTTGTGGCAACAGGCTTCGATGTTGTGACCGTCGGGATCGAGCACGAACGCACCATAGTAGTCGGCGTGATAATGCGGGCGCAGCCCAGGCGGACCATTGTCCCGGCCGCCAGCGGCCATCGCGGCCTTGTAAAAAGCGTCGACGGTCGCACGATCGTCTGCTTGGAACGCCACGTGCAGGTGCGGCTTTTGCGGGGTCCCCTCGTGGATCCAAAAGTCGGGTTTGGGGGGAACACCCAAGCCGAGGACCACAGCGCCACCCGTGAACTCCGGTGGCACTTCCATCAACACCCGGTAGCCAAGGGGCGCCAGCGCCTGCTCGTAAAAGCGGCGGCTCTTGGCAGCATCACTCACGTCGAGTCCGGTGTGATCAATCATGATTCCTCACTAGCACGAAGCCGCGCTGCGCCGAAACGCGGGAGTCGCCGCTTGACCTGAGTTTTAGATCGATTAACCCCGAACGAGTGCGGAGCATCGAGTGGCGTTGTACCGTGGTGTGGCTGTTGGCGAGCGCGTGTCGTCCGTCGCCTGCTGCCGCTCCGCGCGCGAGCAGTCACGCGCCGGTCGTGCAGGTTTTGCCGGAAGCGCAAACCGACAGCGTCGTACCGAACCGCCTCGGAATCGGCGGGAATACGCGGGGGACAGTCGCCTGCGGCAGTGCGCGCTGCAACGCGCCGCGTGAAGTCTGCGCGCTGATGGAGTCCGGAAGCGTGCTGACCTGGCAATGCGTCCCGAGCGAGCGTGAGGTCGACACTGAGCAGCGCTACGCTTGTGACGACGAGTCCGACTGCGGCGACGGCCAAACTTGCTGTCTCGGCTTCGAGTCCGCCTTCGTGCACTACGCTTGCAGCGCGCGCTCCGGCGCATCGGCGAATTGCGCGCTGGAGAGCTGTGTCCCCGGAGGAGCACCATGCCCCGCGCTCCAGCTTTGCAAAGCGGGCTCGTGTGCTCCGAGCGACGCGCGTGCCACTTGCAATCAGGGGCAGCGCTGTCCGGCGTCCACCCCGATCTGTCAGTGGGCCCAGGGCATCGCGACGTGCGTTAGTGAGCCAACGCACGGCGACCAGGATGAACTCTCGTCGAGTCGGCTGCTCTTGAGCTGCACTTCCAGTCGAGATTGCGGCGTCGGGCTGCAGTGCTGCAGCAACGCAATCGGCAGTGAAAGCAGTTGCCGCGTCGGCTGTGATTTGGCGAACAACCAGCAACTCTGTGAGCGCGACGCTGATTGCGCGAGCGGGGGCGCGCAGAAGTTCGTCTGTCTGCCGGCCGAGCAGCAAAACCCAGGGCATTTCCCGCCCTGGGTTCGCGTATGTGGAACACCTTGAGGCCAGCCCTGCTCAGTTCGGGCTTCCCCCGCGCGGCACGAGCGTGCCAGCTGCTCGATAGACGTCGCTCGGCACCTCGAGATCGGGCTCGAAGTGGCACTTCATCGTCCGGTACTGGACGGCATTCGTCTCCGCAATCGAGCGGAACAGCCAGCTGTGCTCCAAGTCATCGAGCAACAAGAGCGCGCGTTCGCGGCGCAGTGTCGCATTGTCGAACGAGAGCTCGTCGGCGTCGAACGCCGTCGCGCAGCTGTTTTCGGCAGTTCCGTACAGCACCGCGCCGGAACTCAAGAAGAGCCGAGGCGGGTCGGAGTTGTCCGTCACCAAGATTGGATGGCGGGTGCCTGGCAAATAGCCAGCATCGATGCGTGGGGTGGAGGCGATCGCGCTTTCGCCGCAGCGAGCTGGGCGATCCGCCAAGCTCGCTTGCGTGGGCACGGAGACAATTGGTCCCATCACGTCGCCGGTGGCGCGAAATGCACGGTACCACGCGGAAGCGCGTGGGCCTTCACCGAGCTGCGCCTGCACGTAGAGCCCCGAGGTGTTGCCCAGGTAGGCAATGTTGCTCACGGCATTCTGCCCGAACGCGCTCGGGTCGGGTAAGGCGGTCGTCTCTGCGTCGAACTCCCACTCGCTACCGACGCGCCTCGCGCGCGCGACCGCTGTGCCGCGTCCGAAGAGCATCAACGGCACGTGCTGCCCCTCGGCGCGAGCCATCTCGGTGCGGCCGCGTACATTGCCGACAATCGGCCATTTCACCGCCGGAATCCGCGTGCTCGTTCGGCCGTCGAAGAAGAACGTGTCTTGCGCGTCGCCGGCCGTATGGTGGAGGCGCAGATACAACCCGCCTTCACCAATGCTGAGCAGATCGGGATCGGCGCGCTGTCCGAAATCACCCAACTGGTAGTCTGCGGGCGCGACCGGTCCGCCATCCGCCAGACGCGCGTGCCCGACTTGGCCCGAGAGCGCGTTGTCCCAACCGAGCTCGATGTTGCGCAAGTGGCTATCTTTGGCTGGATCTTCGGGCAGCCGGTAGCGCAGCGCTGCGGCCCCTTCCACCTGATCCAGAACCAAGGTCGCATAATCGCGCGGACGGTCGACGGGCTTCAGCAAGCTCACGGTTCGAAGTTGGGGACGTGCTCCGCCGACGGCGTGAATCATCGTTGCAGCGGCGTGCGCGGGATCGAGCGCGAGCGCGATGAAGCTCGCCTTGCCGAAGCTCGCGTCACGCGCATTCGGAACCTCTCGCACGCCGGGCAAGGTCTGCCATGGACCGTCGTCGAGGGTGCAGGCGACTGGCGCGCGGACTTTGCGCTCGGTGAGCGGGCGTGTTTCGCGGCCTGCCGGCGGGAGTGTCTCGAGTTCGTCCTCGCTCTGACCCACCCAGCCGACGCGCGACACTTCACTGCCAATCACGCAGCCGATCGGGGCACACTGCAGCTTGATATCGCAATCACCGCCCGCAGCACACAGGGCGAGCGGAAAGCGAGACAGACTTTGCCAGGTGACGCCGCCATCGAGCGACTCCCAGGTCTTCCGTGCTTGGGGGGAGAGCGCGAAGGCGCGCATCCCCACCGCGGCCACGAGCGCTCGCTCGTCGGGCGCTTTCGAGCCGGAGAGCAGGCGCCCCTGTTCATCGGTGACGATCAACGTGCGCCCTCGCCGATCGCTCAACACGACTGAAAGCGAGCCATCTTCGGCTGCAGCAAAGGATTCGACCTTGACCGAAGACTGAGCATGCTCCCAATACTGATCTTCATCATCGGAGTCCGCGCGGACCAGATCCAGGTCGTGGACCTCGAAATTCCTGCCGCCATCGCGCGAGACGAAGGTCGCCAGCGCGCCGGTCTTCGAGCGCCGCCCGACAGCGTACGCCAATTGGCCGTTCAACGAGAAGGCCAGCCCGAGCGCACTCTCTGCCAGGGTCGGCGTAGCGGCGGCAAACAGCTCGAACTTGGGCGGTGGATGCGAGACGTCCGAAGAACGCCTGCTCCGCGGCAGATCATCCGTTGCCTCTCGACGCACGAAGATGCCACCGGTGCTGCAGCCTGCGCTCGGTGAGCCACAGAGTCCGGTGGCTAGCAGCGCACCCGACGCGCCGAGTGCAAAGCGGAAGCCCGCGTGGGTGCCAAAGCTCATGAATGGCTCGGCTTCGAAATGCGCCCCGCCGTCTTCGCTACGGAAGAAAGAAATCGGTACGCTCCCCGTGTCACTCGAACCCTTCAGGCAAGCCAGCTCGAGGTAGTGATCGAAACCCGCGACGCGCGCGGCGCGACAGCCTTTGAGCATCGGCAGCGCACTGGCTTCGAGCTTGCCGTCGAAGGAACCTTGCCAAAGCTCGTAGTCGCTCGGTCGACCCGCGGCCGCTGCGACCTCTAAGTAGCGCGCGCCGAGCACGATGGCTCGACCGTCGCTCAGTGCGGCGGCGTCCGGGCCACGGGGGGGGGCTCCCGCCGGCAAATCCGGAGCTGCGCTGGGCTCGCTCCCGGGTTCTAGGCGGGGCGGCGCATCGGCGAAGCGATACGATCCGAACACGGTGTCCACGCGCACGCGGCCTTGTCGGTCGCGAGTGAGCCCGTACGCGCCGTGTGTTTTCCCCGGCAGAAGGGCCCAGGTGGCGCCTTCGTCGCGCGTCAGCCAAATGGCTTCGGGAATGGCGAGCGCGAGCCCGGTGCCGTCACTCGCGATCTCGACATCGGCGAACGAAGCGTCCTTCGGACCTACGCGAGTGAAAGATGCTGCGCCGTCGGCGCTCCGGACCAGCGAGCGATCCGCTGGAACGCCAACGATGGAGCGACGGGCAGCGCTGACTCGAAGCAGCGATTCGAGCGGCGCGCTAGAACGAACGAAACGACCCAGCGGATCGCGAGCCTCGTAGCTCGTGCCGCTCTGACCGACGAACCAAAAACCACTGTCGGCGTCGAGCACCGCAATCAAATCTTCGGGCGCGAGATTCGCGCCTGGCGTCAAGCCGTGCGTGACGGGATCGAGCAGCCAGCGCTCGCCTCGTTGGCCCGCGAGCAAGACTCGACCATCGCCCAAGTGGCGTTCGGCCTGTACCGGCGCTTGCCGAAGTGGGTGATACTGAAACGTGGCCGGGCTTCGATAATTGACGGAGCGTTCCACGCTCGAAAGCAGTGAATTTTGGGCGGGTACGGCGGGTTTTTGCGGCTCGCTGCCGCAAGCGCACGCGAGCAGTCCGAGGCAAACGAGCGGGCCAGCCCGTCTCACTTGACCTCCAGCTTGGCCGCGTGCTCGTAGTCACTGGCTGCTTTCTCGATCAGCGCCGAGTCGCGCGCTGCCTTCTCGGCTTCGGCATCGAGGGTCGCGGTGAACATCGTGAGCCCCCAGATGCCGTTGTCACGCCGGCGAAATGGATAGCGTGTGCCGTGCGCGGTCTGCACCGTCGCGCGTTCGCCTTGGACTTCGATGCGAGCAATCCCCGACATGTCTTTGCGCAAACGATTCATCCAGCCGTTCTGCTTGGCGTAGGTCGCGAGCACGTCTGCTCCGTCGGGCGCAGCCGCAAGCTCCGCGTATTCCGCGGCGAGCCGCGAGCGCTCCGGCTCGGGGAAGCTCTGCAGCACGCGCTCTCGCATCTTCTTGCGGTAATCGCGGATCGAGTAGCAAGCATGCTGAGCGCGGGTCTCGGTGTACGCAAAGAAGTCTTGCGCGCGCCCGCGGTTGACCGCGATAACGACACGCAAATACGCCCCTTCGGGAGTGCGATCGCTCGGGAAAGACACATGCGCCCACACCAGCGCCAGCATGAGTACCGAGCCGAGACCGGTGAGAGTAAACAGGAGCGCGCGGCGCGTTCGCATCGTTGGCGCGTACCTTAGTACGTCTCGCGACCGAATCTTCCTTTCCAGCTCCTCTGGAAAGTGTTAGCCGACGGGGCATGTTTCAATCGGCGAAGATCGCCGTGGTCGTTCCTTGCTTTCGCGAAGCGCGTCTCATCGCACGGACCCTCGCGGGCGTGCCCGCTTTCGTGGACCTGATCGTGGTCGTCGACGACGCCAGCGACGATGGCACCTCCGAAGTCGTGCGGGCCGCTAGGGATCCGCGCGTCGAGCTCGTGGTCCACGAGCAAAATCGGGGTGTCGGAGCCGCGATCGTGAGCGGCTATCGCGCCGCATTGGCCGCTGATTGCGACGTGCTGGTGGTGATGGCCGGGGATGCGCAGATGGCGCCCGAAGACTTGAGCAGGGTCGTCGAGCCGGTCGCGCTGGGACGCGCCAGCTACGTGAAGGGCAACCGTTTTTGGCACGCGCGCAAGACGGACATGCCGTTCGCGCGTCGCGTCGCAGGTCGCGCATTGGCGCTCGCCACGCGCCTCGCTACCGGGCTCTCGGTCGACGACTGCCAATGCGGCTACACGGCGATTTCGCGGACGGCCGCGCTCGGTCTGCCGCTCGACGATCTGTGGCCGCGCTTCGGCTACCCGAATGATCTGCTCGGCATGCTGGCTGCACGCGGCCTGTCCGTCGTCGAAGTCCCGGTGCGACCGGTCTACGGCGACGAACAGAGCGGCGTTCGCGCCTGGCACGCGCTCAGCATTTTGGTGCTGATTTTGCGCCGTTACGTGCGTGAACGCCCCGTGCGCCGCGCGCTGACCTCAGGCGCGGATCGCCCGATCGACGATTTGCTCAGCGAAGCGGAGTGAGTGCTCCAAGTCGAAGCACTCATCGAGCTCAGCCCCCGAGAGTCGCGCAGCAACGTCCGTGTCGGCGCCGAGGAGAGCGCGGAATTGACCCTCGCCCTGGAAAGCTTTCATGGCGTTTCGTTGCACCAGCACGTAGGCTTCCTGACGTCCGAGCCCTTTGCCAATCAAGGCCAAGAGCACGGCTTCACTGAAGAACAGCGAGCCGCTGCGTTCCAGGTTTCGCTTCATGTTCTCGGCGTATACGACCAGGCCCTCGACGAGCCCGGTGCAGCGCTCGAGCATGAAGCCGAGCGTCGTGGTCGCGTCCGGCGCGAGCATGCGCTCGACGGACGAATGCGAAATGTCGCGTTCGTGCCAGAGCGCGACGTTCTCCAGCGCAGGGGTCAGCGCGCCGCGCACGACGCGCGCCAAGCCACACAGGTTCTCGCTGAGCACCGGGTTACGCTTGTGCGGCATGGCGCTCGAGCCTTTTTGCCCGGCAGAAAAGCGCTCTTCCGCTTCACCCACTTCACTCCGCTGCCAGTGCCGCACGTTGGTCGCAAAGCGCTCGATGCCCGCAGCGAGCAGCGCCAAGGCCGCAAAGAAGCTGGCATGGCGATCACGCGCCACGACTTGAGTGGAGACCGTTTCCGCGCCCAGCCCCAAGCTCGACAGCGCGCGCTCCTCGAGCTCCGGCGACAAATGCGCGTAGGTTCCGACCGCACCCGCGATCTTGCCCACTGCGACTTCTTGCCGAGCGCGCGCGAGCCGCAAACGACCGCGCTTGATCTCCGCCAAATGACCGGCGAGCACGATGCCGAAGCTCACCGGCTCCGCGCTGATGCCGTGTGAACGACCGATCTGCGGCGTGCGGGCGTGCTCCCTGGCGCGCGTGGCCAACGCCGCGATCAGCGCGTCGGTTCGCTCGAGCAGCAAATCAGCCGCGCGCGCGAGCTGGATCGCGAAGCTCGTGTCCAGCACGTCGCTCGAGGTCATGCCGCGATGCAGCCAGCGCGCCGGTTCCCCTGCGAGCTGCTCGACGTGCGTCAAGAACGCGATCACGTCGTGGCGCGTGGTGCGCTCGATTTCGTCGATCTTGGCCGGGTCGAGGGCGATGTTTTTGGCCCGAATACTGGCGGCCGTGCCCTTGGGAACCAAGCCCTCGGTCTCCATGGCCTGGCACGCGGCGAGCTCGACATCGAGCCAAATGCCGTAGCGAGTTTTGTCGGACCAGAGCTCTGCGAATGCCTTGGGCGTGTAACGCGGGATCATCTCCCGCGCTGCCTAACAGAGGCTCGCCCCTGCCGCTAGCGGGCGCCCGTTGATTTTGGGGTTGATGGTCGCCTCGCAGCGCCGCGTCGCGTCGCAGCCTTCGGCGACTCCGTTTCGGGAACTTCAGCGCGGTTTGCGCTGTTTGACGTCGGCGTAAGATTGGCCCGAAGGTTTGCCTTTGCCCACCGGGAGTGCGGTTCGGCTCCAGCCGGGGATGGCACGGCCAAAGGCATCTTTCCCGGCATCGAAGCCGGCGATCTGATCCGATAGGCGTGAAAACCCGGCCTGCGCCAGCATTTCCGCGGCTCGCTTGGAGCGGCCGCCGGCTTTGCACCCGATCACCAGCGCTTCGTCCTTGCCGAAAGCGCTTTCCATCACCGCCAGGAACTCGGGGTTGGGCACGAGGCCGACCGGTCCCGCGTTGAGCAAGGGCACGTTGACTGCGCCCTCCGGGTGCCCCGCCTCGAACTCGGGTTCGCTTCGGACGTCCACGTACACGTGGCCCTGGCTCTGCAGTTGGGCGGCTTCTTCAGGAGTAACAGCTTTGATTTCTGCCACGTTAATGCTCGCTCACACGATGCTCGTTGGGGGAAACAGCCAGGCGAAGCTCTATCACCGGGCGATACAACTGACAAATGCCGAGGCGCGACTCGTGCTACACCCGGGAGTTCCTCAGCTAGGCCCTCCAGCGTGCAATTTTCCCCAAGTTTGGCGCCCGATTTGATTCGTATCATCCCCCTCGGTGGTTTGGGGGAAATCGGCATGAACTGCTTCGCGCTCGAGCAAGCAGGCGGCATCGTGATCGTCGATTGCGGTGCCTCCTTCGCCGACGATGACGTGGGCATCGACGTTTGGCATCCGGACTTCAGTTGGCTCATCGAACAGCGCGATCGCTTGCATGGCGTCTTTCTGACCCATGGCCACGAAGATCATCTGGGAGCGCTCCCATATCTGCTCTCCGAGCTGAATCTCCCGGTGTGGGGTCCGCCGCACGCGCTCGAACTCGCCAAGCGTCGGCTCTTGGAGCACCAGTTCGCGGTCGAAGAGCTCGACCTGCGTGAAGCGCACGCGGGCCACGAGTACCAAGTTGGTCCGTTCACGATCGAGCCGGTGCGCGTCGCGCACTCGATCATCGAGGCCAGCGCGCTCCACATGCGCACGGCCGCCGGCAGCGTGCTGCACACGGGGGACTTCAATTTCGATCCCGATCCGCCCGACGGCGAGCCGACCAACGAGGCGCGACTCACGGAGCTCGGAGATCAGGGAATTTCCCTACTATTGAGCGATAGCACCAACGTGGACGTGCCCGTGCGCGCGGGCTCCGAACGCGCAGTGGGCGCGGCGCTCGAGGAGCTGGTCCAGAAGGCGCCGGCGCGCGTCGTGATCGCGATGTTCGCCAGCAACATCCAGCGCTTGATCCTGCTGGGCGAAATTGCGCAGCGCACCGGCCGCAAGCTGTGTCTGCTCGGCCGCAGCTTGGAGACGCAATGCGCCGTCGCTAGGCAGATCGGGCGGCTGTCCTGGCCGAGTGATCTGCTCGTTCCGTCCGAACAAGCGGCGAGCGTTCCGCGTGAGCGACTCTTGGTGCTCGCAGGCGGAACCCAAGCCGAGCGCAACTCCGCGTTGAAGCGGCTATCGGTCGGGCAACATCCGCGTCTGATGCTGGCCGAGGGTGACACCGTCATCTTCTCGAGCCGCATCATCCCCGGCAACGATCGCCCCGTCTTCTCGATGATGAACGACCTGTTGCGAGCCGGAATCGACTTGAAGACGCGTTTCAGCGATCCGGGGGTGCATACCAGTGGTCACGCCGGTCGCAGCGAGCAAACGCGCATGATCGAACTGTGCCGGCCGCAATGTTTCGTGCCCGTTCACGGCACGCTGCACCATTTGCTCCGCCACCAAGACTTGGCTCGAGATCTGGGCGTCGCCGAGACGCTCGTGGTCGAAAACGGCACGCCCGTCGTGTGCAATGGGCAAAAGCTCTGGAAAGACGAGCGCGTGCCGCACGGGCGCGTGGCCATCGCCATCGGTGGTGAAGAGCTCTCGGCCCAAACCCACCAGCGCCGCCTAGAGCTCGGTCGCATGGGCATCGCCTTCGTTTCGTTGGCTTTCGATCGCTCGGACAAGCTCGCCGCGGCGCCGGCAGTGCGCACCCGCGGCGTGCCCTTGGTCGACAATGATGAACCAGCGCTGCGCGCGGTGGCCAAGGAGATCGCGCGCGCTGTCGAGACCTTCCGCGGGGGGCGCGGCCTCGGCTTGGCCGAATTCGTGCGCCGCGCCGCGCGCCGCAAGCTCGAAGATCTTTCCGGCACACGGCCAATCGTCGAAGTCGAGACACTCGAGCTCGATTAGGACGTCTCGAACTCATCGGCGCGTGCCCGCGCTTCGACGCGTGGGCACAGGCGCGCCCCGAGCGAAGTCTGACGCGAATCCGAGCTCTGTGTGAGCCGTCGAGCGTCGGGAACGATGCCGGGATGCGGGGTGCGATGCCGGATCGAGATCGCCCAACCCCCTGAGACTGCGCCACGGCCAAATGCGTCGCAGCTTAAGAGCCAATCGACCTTCAGAGAGCGCTCGCGAGCGCTTTGTCGGGCGTTGGGCGCGCGCGTGGTTGATTGACCGCGCGGGGGTGATCTCGTAGATTTTCCGGTCCATATGAAGCGACTCATGCCGTCTGTTCCAAACTCCTTGAGCCTCACTCTTGCTGCCATCATGGCGCTGCCGCTCGCGCTTGCCGCGTCCGGGTGTGAATTGATCGCCAGCGTCGACCGCTCGCTGATCCCGAGCGGGGAGGGCGCAACGGGTGGCTCGGGTGATGCGGGTGACTCGTCGATCGCGGGCTCGACGGCGGGCGTCGGCGGTCAATCCCACGCTGGCGCGGGCGGGCAAGCGTCGGGAGGCGAGGCAGGGGATGCCGGTGGCGATTCGGGTGCCTCGGGTGCCGACTCGAGCGCTGGCGCTTCGGGCGAGGACACCGGCGGACACGGGGGTGCTTCGGGCAGCGGCGGTGTCTCGGGCAGCGGCGGTGTCTCGGGGAGTGCCGGTTCTGCCGGCAAGGGCGGGGTTTCGGGCGCTGGCGGCGTCTCGGGCAATGGTGGTGTCTCCGGCAGTGTCGGTGTCTCGGGCAGCGGCGGGAGCTCCGGCGGTGCTTCCGGCAGCAGCGGTGTGTCAGGTAGCAGCGGCACTTCCGGCAACAGCGGTGATTCCGGCACGGGAGGCACCTCCGGCACGGGAGGCACCTCCGGCACGGGAGGCACCTCCGGCACGGGAGGCGGTGCCACGGACAAAGTGATCTACCTCACGAGCGCGCCGAAGAAAGCGAATTTCGGCGGCATCACCGCTGCTGATGCGTTGTGCAATGCGACCCCGCCAATCCCCGGAACGTACAAAGCGTTGCTCGTCGACGGCACGACGCGCGTCGCGTGTACGAGTGCCTCGTGCGTCACGAGCGGCGCCGCCGAAGGCAAGGACTGGGCTCTCGCGCCGAGCACGAAGTACGTCCGCGCAGACGGCACGACCGTGATCGGCACCACTAGCGCTGCGGCGATTTTCACATTCCCACTCACCGCCAGCTTCGGCACTTCCGGGATCTCGTATTGGACGGGCCTGAGTGCGGATTGGACGACGAGCGCGGACACTTGCACCAGCTGGAGCGAAGTCAGCGGTGTGTCTGCGTCCGTGGGATTGGGCGACACCAGCGATAGTCAGGCCATCGCCGGTGCGATCGATAGCTGCTCGACCCTCGCGGGCAATGTTTTTGCCTGCGTTCAGCAATAAGAGCCAAACCTAGAACCCGCGACTGGAGGGTTCTAGGCTGGCCCCATGACCGTCAGCGAGCGCGGCGCAGAAGCGGCCCTTGAGGGCTATCTTCGATCGCAAAGCCGCGCCGCAGTAGCTCCACGCGTAGAGCGTCGGCCTTGGAGAAGTCGCGCTCGGCGCGGGCGTGTTCGCGCGCTTCGAGGAGTTGGAGTGCCTCCGATCCCGCCTGCACGTCGCGATTCGTCTTCCAAGCGAGCCCGAGCACGCTGCCGAGCTCTGCGATCAAGCGGGCACGTGCGCCCGCCGAGAAGCTCGCGTCTGCGAGGATGCACCAGAGCACGGCGAGCGCGCGCGGCGCGTCCAAGTCGTCGTACAGCGCGGCGAAGAACAGGCGCCTCCATTCGGCGTCGCTCGCTTCGGCGACCGATGCTGACTCCTCCACGTGCAGTTCGACGAAGTGACTCATGCGTTCGAAGCCGGTTTCGGCAGCTCGCAACGCTTCGAGGCTGAGATCGAGCGGCGAACGGTAGTGGGCGGTCATGAGGTAGTAGCGAAAGGCGGCTGCACTCACGCCGATCGCGCTCAGATCATCGAGGTTCGGCGCGAGCCCTGCGGATTTGGCGATCTTTGCGCCTTCCATGGTGAGCCATGCCCCGTGCATCCAGTACTTTACCCAAGGGCGTACGCCGAGTGCGTGTTCCGCCTGCACGATCTCGTTGCAGTGATGGACGGCGACGTGATCGATGCCGCCGGTGTGGATCTCGAAGCGATCGCCCAGGTATTTGCTGGCCATCGCGCTGCATTCGATGTGCCAACCGGGAAAGCCCACGCCCCACGGACTCGGCCATTCGAGTTGACGGCGGGGACCGTCCTCGGGGGAGAACTTCCAGAGCGCGAAATCGGACGGATTGCGCTTGCCGCTCTGATTCGCTCCGATTCGGCCGTGCTCGGCGCTCGCGCGCAGTCCGGAAAGTTCGCCGTAGTGAGGCGCGCGACTCGTATCGAAGTACACGCCGTCTTCGGTTCGGTAGCTGAAGCCTCGCGCTTGCAGTTGCTCGATCATCGCGATCTGCTCGGGGATGTGCGCGCTGGCTTTGGCCCACACGTCCGGCGTGAGCACCGACAAGCGCTGCAAATCGGCTTGAAAGAGCGAGGTGTAGTGCTCCGTGATCGCAAGCGCGGAGGTGTTGGCTCGGCGCGCCGCGAGCTCCACCTTGTCCGCGCCTTCGTCCGCGTCCGAAGTCAGGTGTCCCACGTCGGTGACGTTGACTACGTGTTTCACGGCATGCCCTGCCGAACTCAGCGTGCGCCGGAGCAGGTCGGCGAACACGTAGGGACGCATGTTTCCCAAGTGCTGCCTCGCGTATACGGTGGGACCACAGCTGTAGATGCCGACCGGGCCATCGGTCAGAGGTTCGAAGGTTCGAACGGAACGGGACAGTGAATCGTAAAGTTTCAGCTCGACCATGGTTTGCTCCAGCAATCACGAATGCGCGCCACGAAGCCCTTCTCGGCGAAAGGCCGAGCGGCGTGCGGAAACGCGGCGTGACGCCGCCGACCTAGGCCGCCCGAGTCAGCGAGAGACGACACCGACAGCTCACGATCGCGACACGCGATGCGGCTACGGGATCACTCGAGACTGAGCGGGCGAACACGACCAAAACAGGCTCTCACAGCTTTCGAATCCAGTCAAACCACGACCGAGCGCAAGGTTTGCGCTCGTTGTCCGGGCGACTCGGCCGAGGGCAGCGGCGAGACGAAACCAAACGGCGATTGCCTTGTCCGAGGAAGTCCGCTAGTTACGGGCCCACGAAGTATCGGAGAGCTTAATGCGCTTTGGGCGGGCTAAATATCTAGGTCTGGCGATCGGACTGGCAAGTGCATTCGCACTTTGCCGCTCCGCGAACGCCGCGGAAGAAGCAAAGTCCGCAACTGCTGCAACTCCTGCTGCTAGCGGAGTGAAGTCGGTCGAAGAGGTCGCAAACCAGAAGGGGTTTCTGTATTACCCGTCTGCGCCTCCGGCCGGCAAAATGCGATTTTCGCTGGGCGCCACGTACGACGCAATCGACCCCGCCGTGATGTACGGCATGTCGATTCGCTTCCCGCAGCTGGCGCTGGATTTTCAGGACTCCTTGGGCAAGGGGTTCCTGTTCAAAGCGCACATCAATACGATGCTCATTACCAACGAGGCGTTGGTCGGCGTTGGTTACAATTGGCATGGCGCAGGGCCTTGGTCGGTCGGTGCGGCGATCAACGCGGGCGTGTTCCTGGGCAAGCTCTCGGGCTTGGGCTTCGACGCGCTGACGATCGGTGCCGAGTACCGGCCCGAGGTCACGGTTGGCTACTCGCTCGGTGACGTTGCGCTTTCGCTGCGAGGCTCGCTGATTCTGATTGGCCCCGAGCGGGCCCGAGTGGGTGATCTCTGGGGCGGCTTCGACAACAACAACTTGTTCGTCGGTCACAGCGAGATCCTTTACGTCGAGAACACCACGCGCAGCGGTTCCGTTTGGTATTTTGGCGCGGGAGCCATGACCACTCGCGCGCACTACGCCTTCTGGCTCTTGTTCCCCGATTCGCCAGGCCTTTACACCTATCCTCGTGTCGTGGCGGGCTATGAATACTAAGATTTTGGCATTTGCTTTGGCGATCGGCTCGCCATTCCTCCTCGCTGACTGCGAAGAGGCGATGGATGTGTCGATCCCCGGTTTCCCCGACGGCGGGCTCCTGCGCAGTGGGGCCGCCCTCAAACGCGAGCAACTCAAGACCTCCTTCGAGGGCATGTTCAAGGTCGGCAAGGGCAACTCGCTGCTCGGCGATCAGGCCTCCGTCATCACCAAGCCAGGCACGGTGTCCGTGCTCACGGACAAGAATGCCGGCTTCGCGGTCCTCGGTGCGGCATGCTTGTCGGATCAACCGGTCCAACGGGTCGTCGTCGAGGGCTACTGGCAGTACCCGACCCGCTCGGACGCCGGCCTCGTCCGCTTGTTCGTCGATCCTCCGGAGGTTGCGCAGGCGCTGTGCAACGGTGAGAGCCCCGCTCCAGACACCGGCCTTTCTCTCGTCGGCACCTACGGTGACGGCAATGACTTCCCGACCACTCCTCTCGAGCTTCATTGGTCTCACGAGTTGAAGCCATGGCGCGGGCGCTTCTTCACCGTGGCCCACCACGGTGCGTGTGAGGCGACCGACCATTGCGGCGCAAGCCCGAACAGCATCGAGACGATTCGCCTCGCCGAGCGTATCGGCTCGAACGCCGCTGAGTTGGATGTTCGGGTGACACGCGACGGGATCCCGATCTTGTTTCACGATCCCACGCTGTCGGCCTCCCTCGTCCGTGGCTTGTTCTGCAACGGATTGGTCAACCAGTTGTCGTTCGCGGAGCTGCGCGGCAGCTGCATGATGCGCTACGGCGAGCAGATCCCGACGTTGAAAGCCGCGCTCGACATGATGGTCAACGAGACCGAGCTGGAAGGCGCGTATCTCGACGAAAAGACACCAGAAGGCGTGCTGCCCTCCGCCCGCCTCGTTCAAGCTTTGGACGCGGATCTGAAGGCACGCAACGAGAACGACGATCCCTCCGATGATCGCAAGTTCGGCGCGCTGATTGGCATCCCCAACGATGACGTGCTCGAGGCTTGGCGGTCCGCCAAGGCAACGCTGCAAAACGAGAACGAAGACCGGGTGAAGCAGGGCTTGGAGGAACTACCGATCCCCAAGTGCTTGCTCGAGTATGACGTCGACAAGGTGATCACCGAGGATTGCGTTGCCTGGGGGCCGACCTGGACGGAGGGCCCACAGCCCGAGAACGTTCAAAAGCTTCGCGAGCACGGCATCGGCACGATCTTCTGGACCATCAACGAGAGCGAGTTCCTCGAGGGCTTCTTGACGACGTCGAAACCGGACGGGATCATCACGGCGCGCGCTGCGACGCTGTTCCAGCTGTACCAGCAGCACGGTACGGTGCCTGAGCCGCGCGGAGAACAGCCGTGAAGCACATCGCGTACGCTTTCGCGCTAGCCCCGGCGCTGTTCGCCGCTCCCGTTCTTGCACAAAGTCCAGCGGTTCCGCCCGCGCCGGGTGCTGCTGCCGCTCCAGCGGCACCCGCACCTGGTCCAGCGGCACCCGCACCTGGTCCAGCGGCACCCGCACCTGGTCCAGCGGCACCCGCGCCTGCTCCAGCGCCCAACTCTGCGCCGGTTGCGGTGACAGAACCCGCTGCGACCCCCACGGCAACGGACGCGCCCGCGTCGGCACCCGTCGAGTCGGCGCCAGCAGCACCAGCAGCAGCTCCTCCGGTGGATGCTGCGCCAAAGGCCGAGCCGGCATCGCTCGAGCTGTTTGGCGCCATTGCACCCACGGTCGTCCAAGGCGACCCCGCGAACCCACGCCTCACGAACTCGTTTCGTCGCGTGGGTTTCTATGGTGAAGCCGGCGTCGCCTATCGCTCCAAGTACTTCTTGGATCCGTTCATTTCCTTCGGTTACGCGACGCTCGCTTCCGGCGACACGACGCTGCCTGATAACGAGTACTTTAGCGGTGGCACGTTGCACCAACACCTCGGCACCTGGGTGCTCTCGCCCGGCGTCACCAGCGACATCTGGCGCTTCCGCCTGCGCTTCGGAATCGGCATTGCGGTCGTGAAGCAGAGCTTCCGCTTTCACGGCGAGAACAATACCGCTACTCAGCTGCCGCTCGTGTGGGAGGCTGGCCTCGGCTTCAACTTCTACAAGGCTCATCGCTTCCGTTTGGACGCAGAGGCTCGCTTCGTCGAAGCCAAGGGCGCGGACGTCAGCTTCTGGATGCTTGGCCTCGGCGGTCGCGGCGACGTGGTGACCTTCTAAAGGGTGGGCGCTCGGTCTTTCGGGGCTCGATGCGTGTTCCACCAATCGGCGGCGCGGTCCTGATCCCAACGCTCGACGAGCGGTACCCGTTCCAAGCGACGTCGTACCGCTTCGGCATCGCGCGGACGATCGCTCGGCTCTTTCGCGACGCACTCGAGGAGTAACGCATCGAGTTCTGGCGGGACCGCGAAGTGACTGTGGCGCGAGCTGCTCGGTGGAGCGTCCTTCAAATGAGCGCGCACCATCGCCATCGGCGATTCCTCCTCGAACAAGAGTCGACCCGTGAGCAGCCAGAAGCCAACGGCGCCGAGTGCGTAAAGATCCGCGCGACCGTCGACGAACTTGCTGCCTTTCACGCTTTCCGGCGCCAGGTACGCGGCCGTGCCGAGCACGGCCGCCGGTCGTGTAATGCCCGCGTCGTCCCCGCGTGCACTCCGCTTCACCAGGCCGAAATCGAGCGTCTTGAGGAAGTCGAACTCTCCGCCATAGCGGCAAATCATGAAATTCGCTGGTTTGATGTCGCGATGTACGAGCCCTTGCCCGTGCGCTTCTTTGAGCGATGCGCACGCTTGAAGCAGGAGATAGACGACGCGCTCCGGCGCGAGTGGCCCGAACTCGCTGACCGCCGTTTGCAGATCGATGCCGTCGAGTAGCTCCATCGCAAAGTAGAGCTCGCCGCTCGGCATCGTGCCAAAGTCGAACACTTCGACCGTGTGTGGACTGCTGAGGCTCGAGAGGACACGGGCCTCGCGTTCGAAGCGAGCCTTGTCCTCTTGATCGATGCTCGCTGCCTTGATGCGCTTGAGCGCGACTTCGCGATCGAGCTGGCGATGCCTTGCTCGCCAGACCTCGCCCATGGTGCCCGCGGCGAGCTTTTCGTGAAGGTCGTAGGGGATGTCGCTTGCGCCGGACCTGGCTGCGGTGCTGGCCGCGTCTCGCTCGCGCCTGCCGCCAGCACTC
>Ga0164307_10000306_pt1 | contig 22169 bp, 18 predicted proteins | sample Whisoiple_243_MG_FD_110214 | JGI IMG/M metagenome (GOLD analysis project Ga0164307, IMG submission 110214) | Soil microbial communities amended with fresh organic matter from upstate New York, USA - Whitman soil sample_243_MG | ecosystem: Environmental > Terrestrial > Soil > Unclassified >...
ACCTGTTCCTGTATCGACGGAACGGATTTGCATTCTCGTCCGCCACGCCAAAATCGCTCAGCGATATGGCCTGGGATTACTTCTGGGCCTCGCCAGCATCCAAAAGGCTGCATCGCAACCCCAAGGAACGGGATGAGCTCAGTCACGTCTTTGCCGCTTTGGTCAAAGGCATGGAGGACAATTACGCCTGGTTGGGCGTGCACTGGCCGGATAGCCGCTATGCCGTGATCAGCCTCAACTTTGATGCCCAGGGGGAGGACAAGCCCAAGCCCTACATCGAGGACTGGTGGTGCGCCTATGACCTCAAAACCGGTACATTTTCGGTGCCGGCCAGCTTTGCCGAGCACAACGCCAAGGCCTACACGACCCCTCGCCCCAGGCGGCGATAGCAGCGTCGGAATCGTGATTTTCGGGCCATCGGCAATAACCCGGATCGGCGGCAAAACGCTGGTATCGACGGACAAAATCAGTATGTTGCAGCCCGAAACCGCCTCGATGGCCGAAGGACACAAATGTCCGGACAGGTCGGAGGCCAGAAATTCAGGAAAAACAGCTTTGAAAGTCATCGCCAGTTCTATTCGCAAGGGCAACGTCATCGAGCAAGACGGCAAGCTTTATGTGGTCCTGACCGCCGAAAATATCCATCCGGGCAAGGGGACGCCGGTGAGCCAGATCGAAATGCGCCGAATCAGCGATGGCGTGAAGATTTCCGAGCGCTACAAGACGACCGACCAGGTCGAAAAGGCCACGATCGAGGACCAAAACTTCAGCTACCTCTACAAGGACGCTGACGGTTTCCACTTCATGAACGCGGACAATTACGATCAGGTCCAGGTGCCGGAAGACGTGATCGGCAGCGCTGCGCCCTACCTTCAGGAGAACATGGCCGTGAAACTTTCGATTCATGGCGCAACCCCGGTGGCGATCCAGATGCCGCAGCGCGCAACGCTGGAAGTTGTGGAAACCGAGCCGGTCACCAAGGGACAGACCGCATCGTCTTCCTATAAACCGGCAGTTCTCTCCAACGGCGTGCGCACCGCCGTGCCGCCGCATATCTCCACAGGCACGCGGATCGTGGTCATGACGGAGGACGGCTCCTACGTCGAGCGGGCAAAGGGCTAGGCAACATCGGGCATGCGTCGGGGGCGGTTGAGAACAAAGGCAGTCGGCAGCCGTCCTTTCCGGCTGTTCGCGCCGATGCTGATATCTACCCTGTTACTCGTCGCCGGCCAGTCCACGCTACATGCTGATGAATTCAGGACGCCGGCGATTTCGGCGGTGCATGTCGAATGGCGCGCGGTTCTCGATCAGCTCCGCTCCGAGATCAGCGCCGCCCCTTCTGTCTTTACCTTTTCAAGCCAGCGCAGGGTGCCCGCATCCGATCCGCGCTCGACCCCGGCGTTGATGCAGCTCAATGCGGTAACGTCGAAGATCTTCGAGGGCATCGACCAAAGCCCGATTCCGGTGCTGTTGCCATTCGACACGGCCGCGTTTCTCGATGCACAGGCCAACGGCGCGCCGGCCGCCCCCTCGCTCGCGCACTACCAGGCCGGTTGCCGGCCCGTTGACCTGTTTGACGCGGGTCCGGCCGGCTACGACGCGGTTTTTTCGCTCGAGCCAGCCGCCGGCGACGGCATGCCGCAACGAATCTTCATCAAGCCTGTCGAGGTCCAGATCACCGGCTCGATCCTGACTTACGACATCAACGATCCGCTCGGCAGCAAGGGCGAGCCGGTCAAGGGGTTGCAGGCGCAATTCCCCGATCTCCGCCGCTTCATCCGCGAGGGCTATGTTCGTTACGCCTTCACGCGTTTCGGCGTTCCCTATGTTGTCTCGATCCAGTGCCTCGACAGCGCACCCCGCGAACGGCGGCTGGCTTGCCGCGAGGCCTATCCAGTCGCCGAGCGCTTTCTCAAAGCGCTGCGCATCGCCGGCGGCGAGGCCTCACGGGTGCGGACGGATATACCCTCCGAGGTCGTCGAACGCCCGACGGAATGGTCGACCAACTTTACCTACCGTCCAGTCGGCGATCTCATCGCCAACAGCGGCTACCACAAGCAAAGCGGGCGCGTCGACCTGACTGCCTTTTCGCAAATCCGGTTTCCGCTGGAGCGGACGCCCGCCTTTGTCCGTTCGCAATCCTTTCGCAAGCACGACAAGGCCGACCAATCCTCGGGCGCCTACCCCTGGCGCGACAATTTCTGCGAATCCCGTAGCTTCAGCGTCGGACAATGTCCTGGCGGAATCGGCCATCAAGGTGAGGACATCCGGCCGGCGCCATGTCCCGGAAGCAGCGGCGAGGAGCGTTGCGATCCCAAACACCAGGCTGTCGTAGCGGTGCGCGACGGCATCGTGATCCGCTCGCCGAAACAGCAGTCGGTGACCTTGCAGATCAACAACAGCAACGAACACATTCGGTTTCGTTACATGCACATGAATCCGTCGCGCATGGATGCGGACGGCTTGGCCAACGGCCGACACGTCGGGGAAGGCGAGACGATCGGCGTGGTCTCGAACTATCTCGATCATCCCAACGGCACCACGCGGCATCTGCATTTCGACGTGCAGGTATTCACCCGCGACGGCTGGCTCTGGGTCAATCCCTACGTCACCCTGATTTCGGCCTATGAGCGCCTGATCCGCGGCCGGGGTCGCGAGATCGGCCCCGAAATCGCAGCTTCTCCTGCCATGGCGCATGTTCTGCCTGAGGATGTCGTTCATCCCGACCCGCAGGAAGGCGGCGAGAACTAGTTTAGCCCAGCGAGTTGATGATTTCCCGATAAGCTGCCTCTGGAAACGCTTTCAGCGTGCGCGTCCGGACGTTTCCCAGCATGCCCATCTGCAGGCTGAAACGTGCTGCCACAGCGTCGTCCGGAGCTTCGAAGATCGCGACCATGTCATAGTCGCCCATGGTCAAGTAGAAGGATTTGAACTCGCCGCTCATATCTTTGAGGGCTCTCTTCGCAGCATCCAGACGACGTGGCGATTCCTTCGCCTTCAGAATCCCTTGCTCGGTCCAATTTGCAAGCATGACGTAGGTGGTCATGATCGTCCTCCTTCTGGGTCCAGCCCCGATAATCTCCGGGGCAGGCTTGCTCCTCTTCGGGACGGAAAAATGCTACCAGACCCCCGGCAAATCGGTGAGCAGCAGATCGATCATCACGACCTTTTCGTCCTTATCGCCTGCAGGAGATCTCGGCTATTGCACAATTCGCAACCATGGCCTCGCTCCTGTATCCGAGAGAGCGCGCGCCGCGGCCAAGCTCTGCCTGGGGACGAATTTGGCCACATCCACCCTCGGACGCCCCGTTGGCGACACCCGCATGCAGGCACGCCTTTGTCACGCGCGACTCTTCAGCTTCAGCTTTGGTGCGGCCCGCGCATGATTTTCATTGCGTCTTCGACATACCTCCAGGTTCTGGCCAATTCCACCTCGCCCCTGGCTTCAAGGTCAACGGCATTCCGGGCGGCTTCGGCAATAGCCTTCGCGCCGTGCGCTTCCAGCAACTGGCGTGCGTAGTCATGAATTTCGATTTCTCGCATGGCGCCATACTCCTTAATTCTGCACGACCGTGAATTCCAGCCGGACAGCAGAACCGTAGACATCCATCAAGCTCCACAGTCTGCATCCAGACTCGGCACGTTTGCAAGAGCTCTCTTCCAGGTCTTGGCCGCAAAAAGCCGGACGCCGACATACTCAACGGGGATGTCGTAATTCCTTTGTGCCAGATCAAGCGCAGACGCTACTGGCGTGCAACAATTGCCGTGTCCGCAATTTGCACTCCTTGGGTTCAGAGGTGTCGCAAGAATGCACCTTCCGGGTCTTTAGCGGATTGCCGGCTCATTTTTTCCAACATCATCTGTTGTGTGGCGGAGGAATTACGCCAGGCGACTTCATGATAGCCATGAGTCCAAGGTGGGCGGAGCGATCTAAGCGCTCTACTACAATTGGTTTCTCAGGGACTATAAGCGGACTTTCAGCCCATTTCACCGCAGGGTCGTCACAGCTTATGCATTGGAGGTCGGTGCGGCCGGAGATGGTGACAACCGACGTCAGTCGTTTTCCGCACTTCGGACAGCGCGTTGTTCGATCCATGAGATCCTCCCGAGTTTTCCACCCCCCAAACTCACGACTGGCACTTGTTCCATCCGAGCCTTACGGCCGAAAAGGGGATGCTGTCGATTGCGTCGTGGTCGTGTAGACGCACGCCCTAATTTAGGCCGGCGGAAAGGCGGCGCGGCTGGATACCTCGTTCCACCGTCAGGTTCCGGCTTTGCCTTGCTTGTCGCGGGCGAGGCGGAAGGCTTCGGCGAACGCGCCGCCGCCTGGCTCATCCTTCGGCTTGCGCGGCGTCGCCGAAGTCATTGAAGCCCGCGAGATATCGCGCGGCTTGTCTTGCGCCGGCCGCTCACCTTTGGCGCCAAGCTCGTCATCGAGCCGCAGCGTCAGCGCGATGCGCTTGCGGGCAACCTCGACCTCCAGCACCTTCACCTTGACGATGTCGCCCGGCTTCACCACCTCGCGCGGATCCTTGATGAATGTCCGCGACATCGCCGAGATGTGCACCAGCCCATCCTGATGCACGCCGATGTCGACGAAGGCTCCGAACGCCGCGACATTGGTCACGGTGCCTTCGAGGATCATGCCACGCTTGAGGTCCTTCAGCGTCTCGACGCCTTCCTTGAATACCGCCGCCTTGAAAGCGGGGCGAGGATCGCGGCCGGGCTTTTCCAGTTCATGCAAAATGTCGGTCACCGTCGGCAAACCAAACGTGCCGTCGACGAAAGCCTGTGGATCCAGCCGACGCACGACCTCGCCGTTTCCAATCAGCGCCTTGATGTCGCTCTTGGTGGCGTTGAGAATCCGTCGGACCACCGGGTAGGCCTCCGGATGCACCCCGGATGCATCGAGCGGATCATCGCCACCATTGATGCGCAGGAAGCCCGCACATTGCTCGAAGGCTTTCGGTCCGAGCCGCGGCACACCCTTCAGCGCCTTGCGTGATTTGAACGGGCCATTGGTGTCGCGATGCTGAACAATGCTTTGCGCAAGACCCGAGCCGATGCCAGACACCCGCGCCAGCAATGGCGCCGAGGCGGTGTTGGCGTCGACGCCGACCGCGTTGACGCAGTCCTCCACGACGGCATCGAGCGAGCGTGCCAGCTTGGTTTCGCCGAGATCATGCTGGTATTGCCCGACGCCGATCGCCTTGGGATCGATCTTCACCAGTTCCGCCAGCGGATCCTGCAGACGCCGTGCGATCGACACCGCCCCGCGCATGGTCACGTCGAGCTCCGCCAGTTCCTCGGATGCGAATGCCGACGCCGAATAAACCGACGCGCCGGCTTCCGAAACGACGATCTTCGACATTTTCAGGTCCGGCAGCAGCTTAACAAGTTGGACGGCCAGCTTGTCGGTCTCGCGCGATGCGGTGCCGTTGCCGATCGCGATCAAATCAACGCGATGGGCGACCGCCAGTTTTCCTAACGTCGCCAGCGCTTCGTCCCAACGTTTTTGCGGTTCGTGCGGATAGACCGCGGTGGTAGCCACGACCTTCCCTGTGGCATCGACGACCGCGACCTTGACGCCCGAGCGAAAGCCGGGATCGAGGCCCATGGTGACGCGCGCACCGGCCGGCGCCGCCAGCAACAGATCGCGCAGGTTCGACGCAAACACGCGCACGGCTTCGGTCTCGGCTGACGTCCACAGCCGCATCCGCAGATCGATGCCGAGATGCACCTGAATCTTGGTGCGCCATGCCCATCTTACGGTTTCCACCAACCAGCGATCGCCGGGACGACCCTGGTCGGATACCGCGAAGCGCAGCATGATCTTCAGCTCGTATGAGCCGGGAACGCCATCGGCCGGAGGCTGTGGCTCAGGCAGCAATTGCAAGTCGAGGATATCTTCCTTCTCGCCGCGGAACAGGGCCAGGATGCGGTGCGACGGCAGCTTCGGCAACGGCTGACGAAACTCGAAATAGTCCTTGAACTTCTCGCCCTCGGTCTTCTTGCCGGTGCGTACTGTGGATACCATCAGCCCGGTCGACCACATCTGCTCCCGCAGCGCCCCGATCAGGTCGGCATCTTCGGCAAAACGCTCCACCAATATCGCGCGGGCGCCCTCAAGCGCGGCAGCAACGTCGGCCACTTTCTCGCCATCGACAAAGCCGGCCGCGACAATCTGCGGGTCGTGTTGCGGCTGCGTCAGCAACTGCTCTGATAGCGGCTCGAGACCGTTCTCTTTGGCGATCTCGGCTTTGGTGCGACGCTTCGGCTTGAACGGCAGGTAGATATCTTCCAGACGTCCCTTGGTATCGGCAGCCAGGATCGCTGCCTCCAGTGCGGCGTCGAGCTTGCCCTGTTCGCGTACGGAATCCAGAATGGCGATCCGGCGCGCTTCCAGTTCGCGCAGATAGTTCAGGCGCTCTTCCAGCGTGCGCAGTTGCGCGTCGTCGAGCCCGCCGGTGATTTCCTTGCGATATCGCGCCACGAACGGCACCGTGGCACCGCCGTCGAGCAATGTGACCGTCGCCTCGACCTGCTGTTCGTGTACGCTGAGTTCTTTGGCAATCTGCCGATTGATATTTACCACGCAACAACTTTCTGGAACTCATGGCGGCTATCGATCGGCCGCAATCACCACGCTTATGGACCATCCTCGATCGATTCATCAACCCGCCGCATTCAAAGAAATAGAATTGTGGATGAGCCCGCCGCTTTTTGCCGCGCCGGCGGGACCCAGCAATTCCTTTTGGCCCACGCGTGCCGCGCCGTTAGACTTGCCAGATGGAACAGTTCGATTCTGTCTCCCGCCTTACCCGTCGGGCAATCCTCCGTGCTGGCGCCGGTGTCGGCGCGCTGTTCGCGCAGCCGATCGTAGCCTTCGCGCTGCCAGCCGGCTTCGAGCGATGGCGTGAGGGTTTTCGCGCCCGCGCGCTTGCAAAAGGTATTTCGGAGGCAACCTGGAACCGGGTCATGGCCCGCATCACACCTGACATGACCGTGTTCAAGGAGATGGACGACCAGCCGGAGTTCAACGAGCAGATCTGGCAATACATCAATCGCCGGGTCTCGGATTGGCGCATCATCGCCGGCAAGGAAGCGCTGCGAAAGCACGAGGCGCTGTTCGCGCGGATCGAGCATGATTTCGGCGTCGAGCGCGGCACTTTGCTGGCACTGTGGGGCGTCGAATCCGCCTATGGCGACCCGCAAGTGCAGCGGAATCACATGCGCCCGGTATTTCCCGCACTCGCCGCGCTCGCCTGGAACGCGCCGCGCCGCAGGGCGTATTGGGATTCCGAGCTGATCAACGCGCTGAAGATCGTCGATCGCGGCTGGTCGACGCCTGAGGAAATGCGCGGTTCGTGGGCCGGTGCGATGGGACACACCCAGTGGATGCCGGAAGTCTGGCTCCATGTCGGAATGGACTACGACGGTGACGGCAAGGTGTCGCCATTCGGCAAGCCCGACGACGCGCTGGGATCGACCGCGCGCTTCCTGGTCGATCGCGGCAAGTACCATCGCGGCGAACATTGGGGCTACGAGGTGCGCGCCACGGGCGCTTCGTCGAGCCGCAATCGCAGCTACGCCGAATGGTCGAGGGCCGGCGTTGCCCGCGCCGACGGCAAACCTTTTCCCCAACTGCACGCCAGCGCCAAACTGTGGGTGCCGGTGGAAGGCGGCCCGGCGTTTTTGCTGGGTCCGAATTTCTACGCGGTGCGCAGCTACAATCCCTCGATGAACTATGCGCTGGCGATCTGTCATCTCGGCGACCGCATCCTGGGCGGACCGCCGTTCATCCAGCCATTCCCCGGCTCGGAGCGGGCGCTGACTCTCGCCGAGGTGCAGGAAATGCAGACCCGCCTGACCAAGGCCGGCTTCGATACCGGCGGCACCGATGGCCGCGTCGGCAACGACACCATGACGGCGGTCCGCGACTACCAGACCAAGGTCGGGATATCGCCCGCCGACGGCTATGGCGGGCTGCAGGTGCTGGCGCGGTTGCGGCAGGGGGGCTAGTTCTAACGTCCGCATGACTAAATCGCGCTCACGCCCTTCTCGGCCTCCGTCAGAACCTTGCCCCAGATCGGCGTATCGCTAACGCCGAGATGAACCGAGTTGACGCGGAAGCGGCACCTGTCACCAATGCGACCTTGCCCTGCCCCATTGCTAATTCTTTTACTGGTTGCTCGTGTTCACCTGATCACCGCCGGTCCCTGATCGGGCACGGCGACGTCGAGCACGCGTAATTGAACGCGTTCATTGCCCTGATAGCGATCGACCGAGAGCGAACCTGCGACATGCAGGGGCTGACCGCGGTGCTCGGTCAGCGCATGGCCGAGCTTCTGGCCAACAGAGCGAAACGCGATGCCGTTGACGATCGCGCCGTCTCCGGATTTGAACCGCACGCGCAGATGCGCCTGCCCTACCTCATCCGCATACACCAGTTGGTGCGACGGCAGCGCAATGACGGGTTCGGGATTGCCGCTGCCGAACGGACCAGCGCGGTTGAGCGTAGCCGCAAGCTCCGCCGTCACCGCGCGCGCGCTGACCGCGCCGTCGATGAACAGCTCGTTCTCGTGCCGCGAGGCGGCGACCTCTTGCGCCAGCGCGCGCTCCATGAAAGCGCGAAATTCCGCCAGCCTTTCCTTGCGCAAGGTCACACCCGCGGCCATCGCGTGACCGCCGCCCTTCATCAGCAATCTTTCCTTGATCGCCTGACGCACCGCCTTGCCGAGATCGACGCCGGAGATCGATCGTCCCGAACCGGTGCCGACGCCGCCGGGCTCGAGCGCAATGGCAAACGCGGGGCGCGAGAATTTTTCCTTCAACCGCGAAGCCACAAGTCCAACCACGCCGGGATGCCAGCCCTCGGACGCCGTAACGATGACGGCGCCCTTGTCTTCCAATCCAAGCGAGGCCAACGCCTCGGCCTCCGCTTGCGCCTCAGCCATCTGCTCGATGACGCGGCGCTCGGTGTTCAAACGATCGAGTTCGGTCGCGATCCTTGCTGCTTCCGACACGTCGCCTTCCAGCAACAGCCGCACGCCGAGATCGGCGCGGCCGATGCGGCCGCCGGCATTGATGCGCGGCCCCAGCATGAAACCGAGATGCCAGGCTTCCGGCGGGCCGTTGAGCCGCGACACGTCCATCAGCGCGGTATGGCCGACATGATCACGGCGGCGCATCGCGATCAGCCCTTTGGCGACGAACGCCCTGTTCAGTCCGATCAGCGGCGCGACATCGGCCACCGTGCCGAGCGCGACATGATGCAGCATGCCGAGCAGGTCCGGCTCCGGCATCTCGCTGGTCCAGAAGCCGCGGCCGCGCAGCTCCCGGTTGACCGCAACCAGCGTGACCAGGACGAGCCCGACGGCGGCGAGATGGCCAAGGCCCGAGAGATCGTCCGGTCGGTTCGGATTGACCAGCGCATCGACCTCGGGCAGTTCGTCGCCGGACTGATGGTGGTCGATCACCACCACCGACATTCCGAGCCGTCTCGCCTCCTTCAGTGGCTCGAGGCTGGTAGTACCGCAATCCACCGTCACCAGCAGCGTCGCGCCCTTGTCCGCAAGCATCCGCACGGCCTCGACATTGGGGCCGTAGCCTTCGAAAATCCTGTCGGGAATGTGGATCAACGGATCGAGGCCGCAATGGCGCAGATGCCAGGTCAGCAGCGCCGCCGACGTCGCGCCATCGACATCATAGTCGCCAAAGATCGCGACCCTCTCGCGCCGCTGCGCGGCGTCGGCGATGCGCTTGGCCGCGACCTCCATCTCCGTCACGGTGTGGGGATCGGGCATCAGCTTGCGTATGGTCGGATCCAGGAAATCCGTCACCGCATCGATCTCGACATCGCGCCCGGCCAGCACTCGCGCCAGCATTTCCGGCAATTGATAACGTTGCGTGATCGCAAGCGACCGCGCCGCCCCCCGCGCATCGAGCCGGTCGCGCCACACCTTGCCGGTCGCGGATTGCGACACGCCCAGGAAAGCGGGCTGTACTTCGACAGGCAATGCGGATGCAGGAAGCGCCATAATGTCCGCAGCAGATAGGCAAGCAAGCCATGAGATCAATGATTCGCGCTGATTTTGCGCTACTTATGCCCATCATCCCGCGGGGGCGGCGCAGGCATAAAACAGCTTCGCAATCTCGCGGCACAGCGTGCCCGAAGTTTTGCAAAACGTGCGCCCGTGAGGGCGCGGGGAATGCCGGGTGCCCGATGCACCCGCGGCCCGTGTGCAAAGGTAGTAAGCACACGGTAGCCACACGGTCGCGCCGGAACACCCGACATTCCCGCACGCAATGGTTTTAACGGCTTATGCCGCGCTCTTCCCGGCGACGAATTCCTTTTGTCACCGTCGTCCGCGAACTCCCGCGCAGCGCAATCCGGTTGGACTTCGCAGCACGTCCACGAACTTGACACCAGCAACGGGTGCCAGAACCACACGGTTTTGCCGTACGCCGCTGCGCCGTTCGTCCACACGCCAGATGACCGCTCACAGATTGCCCTGCCCTACGATCGCCTCGCGCGACGACGCTGCCACGTCCACCGCATCCCATCCCAACGTTCGTGACGATCGCGATACGCCCCCTCGTGGGGGATGAGACGGCGGGAATAGAGAGGTGATTTGGGTTGAAAGGAAATCGGAATATTTTTCTGACGTGGTCTGGACAGGCCAAATCAGCTTGATCCCGTTGGATAAATTAGCGCCACCGCGCGATGGTTTCAGGGCGAGTCTGAGGTCGCTGTGAGCCTGATAACGGGCGCGGCCGCCTTTCGCCAGCCAAATGTTCGATCAGTTCGTCACGCGCTGGCTTTTAGAGGGTTTCGCGAAGCCGCGGTCTATTGAGCGATGCCCTCGACCGCAAAAATTCGCAGTTTGGCGTACTGATCGCCGATCTTCCGCGCTTCCAGATAGGCCGGTGAGCTGTAAGCCTCTTTGGCCTTTTCCAGGTTTTCGAACATCGACACTACGATGCGCGACGCTGGCGGCGCTCCAGAAAGCGATATCATCTTGCCTCCCGATACGAGCCGCTTTTGGCCGCTATCCGCCAGCGCCTTGTTTGCGAGCGGCACGTATTCCTTCGCGTAAGCGTCCGCGTTGCTCACGTCGATTTCTGAAATGACATAAGCCGGCGGTGATGCTTGAGCATGAAGCCCTTCCACAACTCCAGCACCGAGACCAAAACTCGCAAACATTCCTAAACCTATTTTGTAAGCTTTCATGACGGCCTCCCAGCGTTAACTCGCGCAACACAAATAAAAGCAGGAACATAGCCGGTCAATGTGAACGGGAGCATTGAAAATCCCTTGCCGTGCGGCATCGCCGAGATCGGGAAGCCAAGGGTATTTTCGCGCCATGTCTCCGGCACATCGTTCGCCGGCTCCGGTATATTCGGTCGGCAAAAATCCTCATGCCACGCGTTTCGGACTCGGCGCGACGCCGGAAAAAGCATTCGACGATTGCAAGTCGCCCGGTTTCGATTGCAATCCGCCGAAGGGAGGATGCACATCATTGGATGACTGAGAGCCCAATGCGTTGCAATGGGCGCCGGCCGATACCGCTATGACTTGTCGGATTGACTTGGAAACGGCCGATCAGGTGATGGCTGCTTAGCGCGAGCCCATGGGGTTTGAGGGCGGCTAGCGGTCTATCATCTGGCCGGCGCCGTGCGCAGTTGGTTGATGGCGGTCGACAGCGCCTCCGATGAGAAGGGCTTTCGCAGCACCGGACGATCCTGAAACCTCTTCGGGCCAACGCCTTGCCCATATCCCGCCGTAAAAATAAATGGCAGCCCGCGGGTCTGGATCAGATCCGCCATGGGAAAGGTCATCTGACCGCCGATGTTCAAGGCGAGTACGGCGAGGTCGAACTCGCCCGACCGTGCAAGCGCCATCGCCTCGCGAATATGGCCGGCTTCAGCAGCGATCGAATGCCCCATTGCCCGCAGCATGTCCGCGACCGCCATCCTGATAGTGGCCTCGTCCTCGACGAGAAACACCTTCAACCCGCTCATTGGATACATCCTCGTTTATGGCTCACCCTTTAAGGTGTGCTGCGCTGCCAGGTCAACCATGGGCGCGGACTTGAACGCGCGCAGCTACCCCCGAAGGCAACGCCGACCAGGGGCCCCGACGTGAATTTCCCACAACTAGAATGGCAACCTGCCGTAATCGGTCGTGAGCGCTGCCGGAACCCGGTTCCAGCCCGTATCAGTTGGGGCAGTCAAGCTTTCGCCTTCATTTGCGCCCGTATTGCCGTCGGACTGTGGCGCATGCCGACGAAGCCGGATCATGGGGAAAGTTTCATGAGCGTTTCGAAGTCGAATGGATCAACCACCAGAAAACCGATTCTCTGGATGGTGCCTGCACGAACCGGACGGAAAAGTTCTTCTGCCGTTTGCGCCGTGCTGAAATCGGCCTCCACTATCACATTGCGGGCGCGTACCTCCTCCGGGACGCGCAAGAAATTTCCGAGCGTGAAGATAACCGCCATGTGAGCAATGGCGCTCAGGTGAGCCGCGCAGAAACGCTGGCGGTGAAGTGCGGCAGTCGGTGGACTTCGCCGGCTACTGTCACCGCTGGCCTCAGGTCCTGACTCAAGTCGGTAGAGCCATTCCGGCAGAGACAAACGCCAGGGAACGGAAGGCAAATGCCAGCGACGGCATGATCAGTGACAGGCCCGCGAACAGCAGAAGCACCAGCACGGTCTTTCGGAATGTCTCGTCGTCGATCTTTCCAAAAAATTTGAAGCCGGACCAAAGACCGGCGAACATGAATGGGACCCCCCATACGTACAACGCCAGCGTTTCGGCGGTGATAGTACCAGCAACGGCTTGAGATATCGAGATAACCACAAACGCCACAAACAGCACCGGCTGAAACACCGCGCGCTGCACGTCTTTTGGCCAGCCGCGCCATTGGCACGAGATTGTCGAGATCACGCCGCCGAGTCCCGTCAGACCGCCAAGGAAGCCGTTGGAGACGCCAATCGCAATGTCGGCTCCGACTCCGATCTTCATCGGAGCGAATACAGGCCGCGTCAGGCCGTAGATCGCGTAAAGCACGAGCAGCACACCGACGCCGAACCGCAGATATGTCGGGTCGAGGTAAGCGAGGGTGCTGACGCCGATCGGTATGCCGATGATCGTCCCAAGCGCGAGCGGCCAAGCCTTCTGCAAATCGAGGGTATGGCGCAGTTTGAATATGCCGTAGCCTTGCGTGAGCAGGCCATAGCCGGCGATCAATGTCGCGGTTTGCATCGGCGTGATGATGTGCAGCCATACGCCCGATACGACGAGGCCCATGGCGAAGCCGGAAAAGCCACTGACAAAGCCGCCCACGAAGGCGGCAAGCGCAAAGAGAGTAAAGACAAGTCCATTCATAGTTGGCTCCCCCCGAACGAGGCGGCGCGCACCTGGATGGAAATCCACCTGATGGGGAGACTGCAAATCCCCAAGGTCTTGAAATTTGCTATGACAAGTTGTGCGGCGGCTAATGCACCATCACCCAGCCCGGTTGCAGGATTGGATAGGCGACCAGACCGATGACCCCGGTCGTTACGACGAGAAGCGGGTTACTGACTTTCCAGCGAAATAGCACCGCCAGCGAAACGATTCCGATTAATGCGGTCAGCCAATCGCCGATCGCAATGCGTCCGAGCAGGATGCAGGCGCCCAGGATCGTTCCAATCGCGGCGGCATAGGCGCCCTTCACAAAACCCTGCACATTCGGGTTGTCGCGATGCCGCGCGAGCAGAGGCGCTGCGATCAGCACAAGCAGGAACGACGGCAGGAAGATACCGATGGTCGATACCAGGGAGCCCCAGAAGCCCGCGACCAGGTAGCCGACAAAAGTTGCGGTGATCACCACTGGCCCCGGGCTGATCATGCCGATCGCGACCGCGATCAGGAACTGACGCTGGTCGAGCCAGCCGAACTGTTGCACGATTCCCTGTTCAAGGAACGGCACGATCACAAGACCGCTGCCGAAGGTAAGCGAGCCTGCCTTGAGGAAGAACAGCAGGAGCTTGCCCAAGACCGAGCCAGAAGCATTCGGAGCGAGCTGGGCCAGCACCGGCGCGGTTACCGTAAGCGCCGCCGGCGTGCGCCTGGACAGGCTGCCGTAATAGAGAATGCCGACGATGCCGGCGCCGATGAACAGCAGCGCCACTTCCGCCTGCAGGATGACCGTGATGGCAAGGCAAACCGCCGCGATCCCCCATTGCAGCCAGTCCTCCATACCTAGTTTCGCGAGCCGGTAGCAGGAATGCAGGATCAGTGCGATCACCGCGGGGCTCACGCCATAGAAAATGGCGGTCACAGGCTGCAGGTCGCCGAGATAGACGTAGAGCGCGCCGAGTGCGGCGACGATGACGAAATTCGGCAGGATGAAGCACCAGCCGCCGGCCCACGCGCCCCAAAAGCCGCCGCGCAGATAGGAGACGTAGATGCCGACCTGGATCGCGAGCGGCCCAGGCAGCGACTGGCAGATGGCGATGGCCTCGCGCATCTGCTCCTTGGCGAGCCACTTCTTGCCGTCGACGAGCTCGCGCTCCATCTGTCCGACCAGCGCCACCGGTCCTCCGAAGCCGAGACAGCCAAGCCGCAGGAAGTAGCGCATCAGTTCGCCTATCCGGCCGGACTCGGTTGTCGTTGTCGTCGTCATCCGCCCCTACCCGTCTTCAGCTTTTTCTGCTTGCCGTCTTGTCGAGCGCCGCCGCACAGGCCCTTCGTCGTACCGAACGCGAGCAAAGCAAAACGGCGTATCATCGGAGTTTGCTCATGGCTTCACCTTGTTGGTTGGCCAATTGTGGAGTTCGTTCGTCGCGTCCCGACACCAGCGGTAGAACGCGTCGTAGAGCAACATTCCCGCGCTCAACTGTTCGAGGTCGTCGTCATACATTCGCGACAGGCCAAGCGAAGCGGCCAGCAGACCCGGTGCTTCCGGGGAAAGGTCGAGCCGCGCTGTATCGGCCGCGCGCACCATGGTAGCGAGCCGCTCCAGGGGCCGCGTTGACAGGCCGAACTCTTGCACCATGACGTCGAAGGTGCAGAGTTCGCCGCGGTGGCTCCAGAACACGTTATCGATGTCGAAAGGTGCCGCGTTGAACCGTTGTGCAACGGCTTCGACCTCCGAAGATGTTACGAAGAGAAAGACCGCTGCGGGGTCGATGAAACGACGGATCAACCATGGACAGGCGATCCGGTCGATCTTCGGGCGCGATCTGGTCACCCAGACGGTGCGGCCGCGGCCATCGCGCTTCGGTAGCTTGTCGGCACGGACGGTCGGTAACTCGGCCTGCGTCCAACCCAGATGACCACCTTCGAGCACCTCGGCAGCGATGCCGCCGACGCGAAGCCATGCGGCGGTTCCTTCGCTGAGCTTCTGGCCCTTCTGACAAACCACGACCACTGACTGCCCGGTAAGCCGTGGGCCCCAGTCCTGGACGTCCTGATGGGCTCGCCGGCTGGCACCCGGGATTAACCGAGGGTCTGCCGCGAAATCTTCGTCGATGCGGACGTCAATGAGCGTTGGTGCGTTGGCGGTGCCGACGAGACGAGAAAGTTTTTCAGATGAGATCGAAGTATATGAAGACATGCTGCGCCCTTGTTGAGAGGACGCGATTCTTGGGCATGTCGCCTCGCGGGGAGATCGCCGATCCCCGTGTCGCAAATAAAGACCCGGAGGCCTATTTTGTCAACCGGCCGAGGGATTGGAATGGAACAATGAGCGGCTTTGCGACGCCAGTTCGTAGGCTGGATTGCCAAACTTCTGCCTAGCAGCCGAGCTTGTCAGCCATGCCGCCAAAATCATCGGCGACGATGTCCCATTCGCCCTCGGGCTTGAAATCACGGCTTTGCAGCGGACCATATTCGGTCGGCCGCGGCACGAAGGCGGTTTTCAGCCCCTGCTGCTGCGCGGCCCCGAGATCGCTGTTGTGGGCAGCAACCATCATCACCTGTTCAGGCTTCAGGCAGAGCAACCGCGCGGCGCCGAGATAGGTTTCGGGATCGGGCTTGTAATGCTCGAACAGCTCCGCCGACATCACAAGATCCCACGGCAGGCCGGCGAATTTTGCCATCTCGGTCAACAGCGCGATATTGCCGTTCGACAACGGGCTGATGATGAACTTCTTCTTCAGCCGCGTCAGTCCGGCGATGCTGTCGGGCCATGGCTGCAGCCTGTGCCAGCCCATGGTGAGATGATGCAGGTCGGTATCGGTCAACCCCGTGATGGAGAGCTGCGCGACCAGTTTTTCCAGCGACTCCCGGTGCAGCGCATCCAGGATCTTGTAGCCGCGCTCGGGATGTTTTCGGACCTCGTCCATCGAGGCCTGATAGACCGCGCGCCAGCCGTCGACCAAAGCGGTCCAGTCGGCCTTGATGCCGCGGGTCTCGCTCCATTTGGTGAAATCCGCAATCAGGCTGGTGCGCCAGTCGACCACAGTGCCGAAGACGTCGAACACCAGGGCTTTCACCGCGGAAAAAGCAGGCATGCTCGCCTCCCGATTCCGGCACACTCGACTTTGTTGTTCTTGACCGAACCGGTGCCCGCCGGGCGCGGTTAGTCCAGGTGGAATTTCTCGAGCTGCCGGTGTTCGGCCTTGATATATCGCACCGTGCCGGTAACGGAGCGCATCACCACGGTCTCGGTTTCGATCACATCCTTGCGGAACTTGACGCCCGAGAGCAGCGAGCCTGTGGTCACGCCGGTCGCCGCAAACAGGCAGTCACCCTTCGCCATATCCTCGATGCCGTAGATCATGCGCGGGTCCGTCACGCCCATCTTGTGGGCGCGCTCGCGCTTTTCCTCGGTGTCGAGGATCAGCCGACATTGCATCTGGCCGCCAATGCAGCGCAGCGCCACCGCCGCCAGCACGCCCTCGGGCGCGCCGCCGATGCCGAGATACATGTCGACGCCGGTATTTTCCGGATCGGCGCAATGGATCACACCGGCGACGTCGCCGTCGGTGATCAGGCGCACCGCTGCGCCCGTCGAGCGCACGCCCTGAATGATGTCGGCATGGCGCGGCCGATCGAGCACCAGCACCGTGATCGCGGAGACATCGACACCCTTGGCCCTGGCGAGCCGGCGCACATTGTCGGCGGGCGTGGCATCGAGCTCGACCACGCCCTTGGCGTAACCGGGGCCGACCGCGATCTTCTGCATGTAAACGTCGGGAGCATGCAGCAACGTGCCGCCGTCGGCCATCGCCATGGTCGCGATCGAGCCCGGCATGTTCTTGGCGCATAGCGTTGTGCCCTCGAGCGGATCGACGGCGATATCAACCTGCGGGCCAGTCTTGATGCCGACCTGCTCGCCGATGAACAGCATCGGCGCCTCGTCGCGCTCGCCCTCGCCGATCACGACGGTGCCTTCGATTGGCAGCTTATTGAGCTCGCGGCGCATCGCATCGACCGCAGCCTGGTCGGCCGCCTTCTCATTGCCATGCCCACACAACCGCGCCGCCGACACCGCCGCGCGTTCCGTTACCCGCACGATCTCGAGCGTAAGAATGCGCTCGAGCAAGAGCTGCGGCGGAACGGAAATTTGGGTCGACATCGGCTGGCTCTCCCTTGAACTTGAATCTGATCTTGGACCTTTCGGCCCGTCCCGAACGTTAGTTCTTCTCGATCCGTATCACCTGCGGCCGGCCGCTGATCACCTTGTCCCGCTGCACCGCCTCGAGCGCATGATGGACCGCGTCCTCGCTGGTCGCGTAGGTAATCAGGATAACCGGCACCGGCGAAGCTTTGCCATTCCCGGCTATCGCGTCAACGCCGTCAGGATGACGCTGCACGATCGATTCAATGGAAATCTTCTGCTGCGCAAGCCGGGTCGCAATGGTCGCGGCGGTGCCCGCGAGATCGCGCGCCATCAGGCGGATATAATAGCCGCCTTCATGCCGCTCCATCGGAGCTTTGCTGGTGGTACGCAATCGCTCCACCGGTCGCCCGAACGGCTTGGCGCAGATGCCGCGCGCGACATCGACAATGTCGGCGACGACGGCGGACGCGGTTGCAGCTCCTCCCGCACCGGGTCCGACCAGCGTGATCGGCGGGATGCCCTCGCCATCGATGGTCACGGCGTTGGTGACCCCCATCACCTGCGCGATCGAGGATGATTTCGGCACCATGGTCGGATGCACGCGCTGCTCGATGCCCTTGGCGGTGCGCACCGCGACCCCAAGCAGCTTGACGCGGAAGCCGAGCTCCTCCGCCGCGCGAAGGTCCTCCGGCTTGATTGACGAAATGCCTTCCACATATACGGCCTTCTGCGCGACCTTGGTGCCGAAGGCGAGGCTGGCCAGGATCGCAAGCTTTTGCGCGGTGTCATGGCCGTCGACGTCGAATGACGGATTGGCCTCGGCGTAGCCATGCCGCTGCGCATCCTTCAGGCATTCGGCGAACGACAAGCCTTCCTGCTCCATCCGGGTCAGGATGTAATTGCAGGTGCCGTTGAGGATACCGTAAACGCGCTTGATGCCGGTGCCGGCAAGGCCCTCGCGCAAGGTCTTGATGACCGGGATCGCCGCGCCGACCGCCGCCTCGAAGTTGAGCGCTACGTCATGTTGCTCGGCCCATTTAGCCAGCCGCAAGCCATGCCTGGCGATCAGCGCCTTGTTGGCGGTGACCACCGATTTGCCGGATTTCAGCGCGGCCTCGATCGCCGACAGCGCGGGATCGCCGGAGCCGCCCATCAATTCGACAAAGCAGTCGATGCCGGGATCGCTGGCGAGTTCCAGCGCATTTTTGGCCCAAATGACGCCGCGCAGGTCGAGACCGCGCTTTTTTGCCTTCGATCGCGCGGTCACCGCGACCACGCGCACGCCACGCCCGCTGCGCGCCGACAAGACGCGGGCCTGCTGCTCGATGAGGCGGACGACTTCGGTGCCAACCGTGCCGAGCCCCGCAATACCCACTTTCAGGGGTGCGACCATGACGAGAAAAACCTGCAGGAGAAAAGGAAAGATGGACGAGACAATAGACGAGAGCGTGTATTCAGGCATGACCTCTGTTTGGGATCATGCCTAACGCCGGTTGGCGAGAGGAACCACGTTGTGCAACGTTTCAATGCCGCTTTCAAGGAAGCGGCGCACGCCGCGGGCGGCCTGACGGATACGCTGCTCGTTTTCCACCATGGCGACGCGGACATAGCCCTCGCCATGCTCACCGAAGCCGACGCCCGGCGAGACCACGACGCCGGATTTCTCCACCATCAGGGTCGCAAACTGCATGCTGCCGAGGTCGCGGAACGCCTTGGGCAGCGGCGCCCATGCGAACATCGAGGCGGCGGGCGGCGGAATGTCCCAGCCTGCCCGGCCAAACGACTCAACCAGGGCGTCGCGGCGCCTGCGGTAGGTGTCGCGCATCTCGCGGATGCAATCGTCGGGACCGTTTAGCGCAGCCGTCGCCGCCACCTGGATCGGCGTAAACGCGCCATAGTCGAGATAGGATTTGACCCGCGCCAGCGCCGCGATGATGCGCTCGTTGCCGACCGCAAATCCCATGCGCCAGCCCGCCATCGAGAACGTCTTGGACATCGAAGTAAATTCCACCGTCACGTCGATCGCGCCGGGAACCTGCAACACCGAGGGCGGCGGATTGGCATCGTCGAAATACACTTCCGCGTAAGCCAGATCCGACAGGATGAAAATCTCGTGCTTCTTCGCGAATGCCACCAGATCCCTGTAAAAATCGAGGCTCGCGACATAGGCGGTCGGATTGGAGGGATAGCAGACGATAATCGCCAGCGGCTTCGGAATCGAGTGGATGATCGCGCGCTCGACCGCTTCGAAGAATTGCGGGGTCGGCTCAGAGGGCACCGAGCGGATCACGCCGCCCGCCATCAGGAATCCGAAGGCGTGAATGGGATAACTGGGATTGGGGCATAGCACGACGTCGCCCGGCGCCGTGATCGCCTGCGCGACGTTGGCAAAGCCCTCCTTCGAGCCCAGCGTCGCCACGACCTGGGTTTCCGGATTGAGCTTCACGCCGAAACGCCGCGCGTAATAGGCCGCTTGCGCCTTGCGCAGGCCGGTGATGCCGCGCGAGGCCGAGTAGCGGTCGGTCCGTGGCTTGCCCAGCGTTTCCTTGAGCTTTTCGATCACATGCGACGGCGTCGGCAAATCCGGATTGCCCATGCCGAGGTCGATGATGTCGGCCCCGGCATTGCGCGCGACCGCCTTGGCCCGGTTGACCTGTTCGAACACGTAAGGCGGCAGGCGGCGGATGCGGTAAAAATCTTCCATGGTCCTGGCTCCGGCAACCGGGCGGGCAGAATCGCCGACAGCGTGGCGCCGAAACGGAAAAAGCCCGTCCAGAAATCGCGCTCAATCAGTGATTTAGCGAGAATTCAGGCGCAAAAATGATGTCTCGACCCGATTTGCGGTTGAATTAGGTTCTTTTAGCACGGACGCCCGGTTGCGCCAGCGTTGATCGTGATTCGAGGCCGAGCCCGGTGCGCCCGGACCGAGGCGACACCGGCGGTCACTTCGTCGTCTGATTTGCCACATCCTTGGCAGCGGCGGAGGCCTGGCGATCTCGCGCGGCGAGCAATTCGGCCTTGATCTTGGCCTGGTCCGCCGGCGGAATCGCCGCTTCATCGCGGTCCGGAGGCAAATCTTCCACCGGAAGGTAGTTGCCTGCTTCCCTTGGACGAGCTGGAGCGCCAGCGGGTGTGCCGATCACAGGCAGGTCCGCAATCGAGGTCGAGCAGCCGCCGAGCGCAAGCGCCGACAACAGCAGCGCGCCCCGGACCAGCGCCCTCTTCTCTCGATCCACCGACATCCGTTTCCGTTATCCCACCGCCAACTTGAATCGTTAACGTGAACCCTGCAGCTATTTCATCAGCCGCCTGCACAGTTCAACCCCGTCGCCAGGAACGATTAATACATGAACAACAGATCAGACCGCTGGGGCTCCAATATGGCCAAACCAAGATGACTTGTCGCAGTGCAGCAAGCGATCTGGCGAGATTAACCTTCGCCGCCGAGGCCTTCGGTTGGGCGCGGTGACGAACCCTGAATGACCCTGTAGTGTTGCGAACATGAGCGACGTCACCACCGAAACCGCTTCGAACAAGAAGTTCGACCCCGAGGCCTTCGCGATGAACCTCGCCAAGGCAATGGAGAGCAGCGGTCAGGCCCTGGCGGCCTATCTCAAACCGCGGGAACAGGGAGAGCCCCAAGACAAGCCGCCGAACGAGCTCGGCGAGGTGGTCAAGACCTTCACTACAGTGGCGGAATACTGGCTGACGGACAAGGAACGGGCGACCGAACTGCAATTGAAGATGGGCAAGGCCTATCTCGATTTGTGGGGTTCCGCGATGCGCCGGATGGCCGGCGAACAAGGACCGCCGGCGATCGAACCCTCGCCGCGCGATAAACGCTTCCGCGACCCGGAATGGAAGTCGAACCAGTTCTTCGATTTCGTGATGCAGCTCTATCTCCTGACCACGCAATGGGCGCAGGATCTGGTGCGTAACGCGGAAGGCCTCGATCCGCACACCCGCAAGAAGGCCGAGTTTTACGTCCAGCAGATCACCAACGCGATTGCGCCGTCGAACTTCGTACTGACCAACCCGGAAGTGCTGCGCGAGACGCTGGCCTCCAGCGGCGACAATCTCGCACGCGGCATGAAGATGCTGGCCGAGGACATCGAGGCCGGACACGGCACCCTGCGTATCCGCCAGTCCGATCCCACCCATCTCGTCGTCGGCGTCAACATGGCGACGACGCCGGGCAAGGTGATCTATCAAAACGAGTTGATGCAGTTGATCCAGTACAGCCCGGCTACGGAAAACGTGCTGCGCACGCCGCTCCTGATCGTGCCGCCATGGATCAACAAATTCTACATTCTCGATCTCAGGCCGGAAAAATCCTACATCAAATGGTGCGTTGATCAGGGCATCACGGTATTCGTGATCTCCTGGGTCAACCCGGACCGGCAACTCGGCCAGAAGACCTTCGAAGACTACATGAAGCAAGGTCCGTTGACGGCGATGGATGTCATCGAGAAGGTGACCGGGGAGGTGAAGGTCCACACCGTCGGCTATTGCGTCGGTGGTACGTTGCTCGCTTCAACGCTGGCCTGGCTCGCGGAAAAGCGCCGGATGCGGGTGACGTCGGCGACCTTGTTCGCGGCGCAGGTCGACTTCA
>Ga0164307_10000307_pt1 | contig 22006 bp, 20 predicted proteins | sample Whisoiple_243_MG_FD_110214 | JGI IMG/M metagenome (GOLD analysis project Ga0164307, IMG submission 110214) | Soil microbial communities amended with fresh organic matter from upstate New York, USA - Whitman soil sample_243_MG | ecosystem: Environmental > Terrestrial > Soil > Unclassified >...
TGCAGACGCTCGGCGAGGTACTGATCGAGCGTGGGTTGTGCTGGGGTGTAGTTGTTCTTGGTGCCCTTGTGCGCCGAGAGCGCCATGGACGGCATGTGGATATCGACGCAGACCCCTGAGTGATCGATGCCCGTCACCGCCGTGACGTCCTGGAACGTCGCGTCACCTGCCGGCCAAATCCCTTCCGCGGCAAAGCCACCGAGATCTCGTAGGCACTCCGGCAAGTTCATGGCGGTGAGTGCGCCCGCAGCGGGATTCCACTTTCGGGGATCGGTGCCGTTCGGATAGAAGAAAGCAACGAAGCGTCGAACCGGCGCGCTCTGCGCCGCTGCGCGTTCGGTGCTCATGATTTCGAGCAGCGGCAACGCCAAACAGGCACCGGCGCCGCGCAACAAGGTTCTTCGAGGGAGGGAGATCGCCATGGGTTCTCGGGTGCTCGGGTTCGAATTCGCTCACTCGCTGCGCCGCAGCCGGAAGGAAGGGGCGGCCAACAGCGCCCGCAAAAGGCGGGGGAAATTGCTGGATTGAGCGACAAACTGCTGCTCGGCGCTGTGCGTGGCACAGCGGTCGGAAGCCGCTGGCTCGCGGCCATTCACGTACAAGAAGGCGCGGCTCGTCAGGCAAGCAGTGAGCTGCGGCATCTCGCGCAATTTCGCAGCAAGCTCTGCAACTGAACCGAACGCGGGGCTTGGCGCATCAGGCAACGCAGGGGCGATTCCGTACTCACTGATGTCGAGGCTCTCGTCGTAGCGCCCCGCGCGGTCGAACTGTGAGAGGCCGACACCGATCGGATCGATGATCGAGTGACAACCTCGGCACTCCGCGCGGCTATTGCGCTCCTTCACGATCTGGACGCGGGTCAGGCCGACCAAGATCTCACCGAGTTGCTCCGCGACAGCGGCCGGCACCTGCATGTGTTGGCACAAGAAGGTCTCGCGCAGCCAATCACCGCGTAGCGCGATCAGGTCACCGTCGGACTTCGCGCCGAGCAGGCTCGCATGCGTGAGTAGGCCGGTGTTGGCGCGAACGTGCGCGCTCGGGAACGTCACTCCGCCATTCGCATCGGGCGTCGGCAGCCCGTAGAAGGTGGCGAGTTCCTGGCTGACGTTGCTGTGATTGGTCGTGAGCGCGTCGAGAAAATTCAGCCCGCCCCAGGCGAACTCTTTCATGACCGCGTCGGTTTCCGCCTGCATCGCGGGCAACAGAGCGTCATTCCAGCCTTTCACCGTCGTGGTGGGAGCGCGCACCGCCTCATAGCCGAGCCACTGACGGAAGAACCCGGAGTAGAAGCCTTGTGCGCGAGCGTCGGAGAGCAGTTGGTCGACGACCTCCGCGAGTCCTTGTTCGGTGTCGAGTGCACCCTGCTCGGCCTGATCCAAGAGCACGGCGCTTGGCGCGCGCCCCCAAACGGCGAACGAAAGCTTCGCGGCGAGCTCCGACCCGCTGAGCTTGGACAAGCCCTCGGGCGTCATGCCAACCTCGGTGCGATACAGGAAGTCAGGCGCCGTCAGCAGGACTTCGATCACGAACTGAAAGCGATCGTTGCTGTCGAGCGCATCGCGTTCTGCTCGCGCGGTCAGCGCGTCGATCTCTTCGGTGGTCAGCGCTCGGCGGTACGCCAAGCGCCCGAATCGCGTCACGAACGCCTTCAAGCAATCGTTCGCGCTCGGTTCGCAGCCAATGACTGCCTGGCGCCGCGTGCCGTCGCTCATCAACGCGGCGCCGAGCTCCTGTGCCTTGGCCAAGTAGCTCCGCAGGTGCTGTGCGGAAACCGTTTGCACGTCGGCGTAGACCTTGAAGCCGTCCTTCTCCGTATCAGCCGGCAACCCATCGAGACTCGGCGGGGTTGGCAACTGAAACAGATCTTGGAGCGTCAGCTGATACTCGAGCGCCGACAGACGTCGCAGCACGCTGCTGCCAACATCCGGCGTCGTGCTGGCACACGTCGCGTCGGGTGAGCCCATGCCGCTCGCCTCGCCCGCCCCGTTTCCGCCGCTGGGTCGAACGGAAGCGCCACCCGAACCCACGCCGTCGTGGTTCCGAGTTTCGGCGCTGCACGCGGCCGACAGCAAAGCCAACGAGACACCGAACGAACACCACGCTGAATGCGAGCGGGAACTCGACATGAGCTCTTTCCCGGGGCAAGGCAGAGAGACCACCACGGCTCTCCACGAGGTCATTGCAGAGTACCGACCTGCGAGCCTGCCACAAGATTAAACCTGCGTTACAGGAATGGATTTTTCGGCTAGAATTCTGCGATAGCCGGAGTCTTCGGGCCCGACAGGATTCTGGCTCGCGTCCAGTACTGAATGACAGTAGATGAGGCCTACGTACGGAAATCGAGGCGGGAGGGACTTTTGAGTCAGGACGAGCAATCGCTGAGACTGCGGCTTGCGACGGGGGGCGAAGTGCAGGCACGGCTTCGTTCGCACCCTGATCGCGCGAGACCAAAGTGTCTCCTCCTTCACGGAAACCCGGGCTCACTGCTCGATTGGGCGCGCCTCGCTCCGCGGCTGTGCACCGCGGCCGACGTAGCTGCGATCGACTTACCCGGCTTTGGCCAGAGCCCAAGGACGGATGCCAGCCCCGAGTGCATGGGCCTCGAGCGCCTTGCCGAGTCGGTCATCGCAGCGGCAGATGCGCTTTCGTGGCGCGAGCCGTTCTATCTCGTCGGTCACAGTCATGGTGGCGGCGTGGCTCAGATCACCGCTGCACGTTATCCAGAGCGCGTCGCAGGTCTCGTTCTGGTCGGCACCCTCGGCTTTCCGGCGCACCTCAGTTACCGCTTGCTGGCCCTGCCGGGAGCGCAGCGCGTCGCCCAATTGTTCGGGGTGATGTTTCGCCGAGGCAGTTTGTGGCCGCTAGTTCGAGCTGTGCTGCGACGAGTGATGCGCGACATTTATCATCCCGAACCGGTCGGCTCCGAAACGCTCGCTCGCGAATTCGCCTCGTTCTCCGCGCGACCTGAACTCCTCGTCAGCATGGTTCAAGTCAGCCTCGGCAGTCCCTGCAAGCGATTGCTCGAAGCCGCGTCGCAGATCCGCTGCCCCACCCTGTTCGTCCACGGCGCCCAGGATGTCCTCGTGCCCATCGCCTGCGCACGGAATATTCATGCGCGCATCGGGCAGAGCGGGGGTCGAGCACACTTCGAAACGCTTCCGAGTGCAGGTCACATGCTCATCGACTTTCAAGCGGATGAATTGGCGAAGCTGATCCTCAGCCACATGCAGCATCCGAGTGCGCGCTCGTCCGCGGGATGACCGACACCGCGAGGAATGCTAAAGCTCCCTCGTGAACGCCTCCGAAGCTGAGCGCTTGTTCTTCCTGCCCGGCGCAGGCGGTCACAGCACGATGTGGAAGCCAGTCAGTGACGGCCTCTCACATCGCGGGCGAAGGCATTTCTTCGCTTGGCCGGGCTTTGCCGGAGCCCCGGCAGATCCCAGCGTGCGCGGAATTTCGGATCTCGCCGCGCGGGTCACCGATGAAATCACGGAACCAGCAGTGCTCTTCGCGCAGTCGATGGGCGGACTGATCGCGATGCGTGCGGCCCTGGCAAGGCCGGAACAGATTCGCGCGATGGTGCTTTCGGTGACCTCGGGGGGCATCGACGTGCACGCGCTCGGCGCGCTCGATTGGCGTCCTCGGTTCGCGCTGAGCAACCCCGACGTGCCGCGCTGGTTTCTGGATGCGCGGGACGATCTTACCGAGCAGCTGCCTCGGATTTCAGCGCCGGTGCTGCTGCTCTGGGGGGACGCGGATCCGATTAGCCCGGTTGCGGTGGGTCGTCGCCTGGCCGAGTTGCTACCGGACGCCGAGCTCGTCGTGGTCCCGGGCGGCAGCCATGATTTGATTGCCGAGCGCGCGAGCGACATTTTGCCTGATATCGAGCGGCACCTCGGGCGAGCGCTGCAGCGGTCGCTCTGAGGATGTCAGCGCGAAGACCTTGGAAATGTGCGCCCGCTGACGTCCGTCCGGTGCTAATTCCGCGAGAGTGCCCCCCCGCAGAACCAACTGCTACGAGCCCCCTTCGCGCAGCGCCTCGACACGCCAAGCCGAGCAGATCGGCTCGGGTGCGAATGAATCACCTGAGCGTCGGCGTGTGTCTACTCGGCTGCTCCAGCGCGTTGCCGATGAGTGCGCCAAGCCCGGTGTTGAATCAGGCGATCGAGTTTTCCTTGCCCAGTGACCGTGGTTCGCTGGTTTCGATCCCGCTCACTGGTGCCGCGACGACGGTAATCGACGCTTGGGCTCCGAGTTGCGCGCCCTGTCGTCAGAAGTTGCCGGCGCTCCATGCGCGCAAGGCTGAGCTCGAAGCGCGAGGAGCCAAGCTAATCTTGATCGCGGTGTTGGCCGACAGTGAGTCGACCGACGATGCGCGTGCAGCACTCTCGCGATGGGGCATCGACGCGCCATTCCTGGTCGATCGCGGCGACGTCATGCGCCGTGAGGCGGGGGTTGCTGCAGTGCCCGAAACGCTATTGCTCGACGCGCACGGCGTGGTGCGCTGGGTTGCGCCCGCGGATGCGACTGCAGAGCAAGTAGTGTCGGCAGTTGCTGCGCTACGCTGAAGTTCGTTGCGCACGGCGGCACAGCTCTCGAAGCTGGCAAGCGTGTTCGCAGCTTCGGGATTACCAAGCGAGTCATCCGAAATTCGCAAGCGCGTCAGCCTCCCGGACTAGAGCGCGAGCGTCAACATCTTCCCCACGGCATCCGGCGTGATGTCGAGCCGCTCCCCCATGCGCAAACGGCGGTTGGCTTTGAGCTTCGCGACGATCTGCGGAATCGCTTCTTCACCGATACCGTAGGCGGAGAGGCGCGTGGGAATGCCGAGTGATTCGAAGAAGGCGACGGTCTGCGCGATCGTGGCGTCGATGGCTTCACTTTCGCTGACGTCGGTGATGCCGAATACGCGGGCGCCGAATTGCAGCAATTTTGCGGCCTTTTGTTCACGCCGGGCCTCGAGCACGGCAGGCAGGACAATGGCCAGGCTGCGAGCGTGGTCGAGCGCGTACAACGCGGTAAGCTCGTGACCGATGTGATGCGTGGTCCAGTCTTGGGGCACGCCTTGTCCAATCAGGCCGTTGAGCGCGAGGTTCGCCGCCCACATCAGGTTGGCTCGAACTTCGTAGTTTTGCGGATCGGTGAGCGCGAGTGGAGCTTGCTCTTTGAGGATGAGCAGCAGCGCCTCGGCGAGTCGATCGGAGAGCGCTCCACCCGCCGGATAGGTCAGGTACTGTTCGAGGACGTGCACGAATGCGTCGGCGATACCGTTCGAGATTTGGCGCGGAGGCAGCGAGAAAGTGGTCTCCGGATCCAGCACCGCGAATCGCGGGAAGCAGTGGGGGCTGACGAACACGAGTTTCTGCCCGGTCTCCTTGTTGCTGATGGCGGCCGCCCCGTTCGACTCCGAGCCGGTAGCCGGCAACGTGAGCACGACGCCGAGCGGAAGCGCGCTGGTTACCCGCGCGCCTTTCGCGAGAATCGCCCAAGGCTCCGCTTCGGTGCGCGCGGCCGCGGCGATCAACTTTGCGCCATCGATCACCGACCCGCCACCGACCGCCAGAATGAAGTCAATCGACTCAGCGCGGACTATCTCCAGCGCTGGCAATAACGTGGCGACGTCAGGGTTCGGCATGACGCCCCAGAACTCGTGCACGGTGCGCCCTTCGAGCGCTTTCAAAACCATGTCGAGCACGCCGTTGCTGCGAATCGAACCGCCGCCAGCGACGAGCAGTATCCGCGCGTCGGCGGGGATTTCGTCGGCGATGGCTTCGATTTGCCCGCGGCCGAACAAAATCCGAGTCGGGTTCTGGAAGGTGAAGTTTCGCATGCTTGCTCCGAGCTTCGCCCAACCGGCGAGAGCTATCTGTGAGTCTCGATGAATTCACGCACGGCCGCGAGCGTCGGCTCGTTCACCATCAGCTCGGTGTGACCGACTCCGGGCAGCTCGAGGTACTGCGCGCGCGCACCGAGCGCTGCGGCGATCTTGCGGCCCTGTTCAGGGCCCATCAACGCTTCGTCCTTGGTGCCTTGCACGACCAAGATGGGGGCGGGAAGGTCGGCTAAATACGGGCCTGTGCGGTACTCGTCACCTGGGTCGAATCGGTCGTAAAAAGAGCGCGGAACCATCGCGATGTCTTCGACCGACGCGAGCAGCGTCAGCGACGGCGGCTTGGGTCGCTTCCGCGCGGCCTCGACCATCGCGCGAACTGCGATGTGGCCGCCGATGGAAAAGCCCGCCACATGCACGCGCCCACGGTCGACGTGCTCGGTCGCGCACAGTTGTTCCAAAATCTGCGGCGCGTCCGCGGCGAGCAGCGGCAGGCGCGGGGTACCGTCCGAGGAGTCGAAGCCGCGGTAGGCGTAGATCGCGAGCCCCCAGTCTCGATTCGCCGCCAGACGCGAGAGGAAGGCCTGGCCCACCTTCAACATGTCAGCGTCGTTGCCCTGATAGAAGAGCACCCACGGCGCATCCGCAGCCTGAGGTCGACGCACGAGGCCGTTGAGACGAATGCCGGGCGCGACCGTGATCTGACGCGCGGCCCAGCCGGGTTCTGCGGCCAAGGCCTGATAGGCGGCCGCCGTGAGGGGTCTGTTGAGATACGGAAAACGCAGCTTCTTCTCGCCGAAAACGCGGGCGAAGAACCCGAGCGACAAGGCCACGACTGCTGCGAATCCCAAGACGATCCACCCTTTGCGGCTGAGACCCGACATTATTGGCGCTTGTTAGGCATTGCGTAGCTTCTTGAAACGCGACCCATACTGCTCGTCGTCCGAGATCTCGACTAGGCGCGGGACCTGATAGGCCGCCATGCGGTCGCGGCAAAAGGCGCCCATGCGCCGCTTGAAGTCGGCGAGCGGTTCCGGCGTCTTCAGGTTGAAGCGCGCGGCCACCATTTGGCCCATCATCGGGTGGGCTTTGCCGAACACTGCCACTTCCTGCACGTTGTCCATCTGGAGCAGGATGTTCTCGACTTCAGCGGGGTACACCTTCTGACCGCCGACGTTGATCAGATCGCTGGCTCGCCCCAAAATGCGCAGGTACTCACCATCGACCTCGACGGCATCCTGGGTGTTGAGCCACCCTTCTTCGTCGAACAGGTCGGGCGCGTTCAGGTAACCGATCATGGCGGCGTCGGCTTTGACCCACAGAATGCCGTCGATAATCTTCGTCTGAAACCCCTCGCCCGTGAACTTGATCCACAGTGATTCCGAATCGCGCGAGCGCGAGCGGAGCACCCCCAGTTCGGACATGCCGTAGGTTTGCACCAACGAAACCTCGGGGAACACCTCGTGTAGCTTCTTGAGCGTGCTCGGCGGCATGGGCTCGGTGCCGTAGGCGATCACCTGCAGCGACGAGAAATCATACTGCTCGAAGAGGCCCGACATCAGCCACAGATTGAGGAACGTGGGCGACGCGGGCAGCGTATGAACGCGGTATTTCTCGAGCGCGCGCGAGACCGTCTCGGGATCGCGGTTGGGCACGGTGACCACGGTGCCGCCGCTGGCCAAGGTGTTGAACAGCGTGTCGATGCCCCCGATGTGATCGAAGAGCAAGAACGTCAGCGTCGTCTTCTTCTGACGGACCTTGTGGAATTTTTCGAGCAGCGACGCGAAGTCGTGCAGAATCGCCTTGGGCTTACCCGTCGAGCCGGACGAGAAGATGATCAAGCCGGGGTGACCGCGCGCGATCAGCTTCTTCGTGACTGCGTTTTGGACGGTGCGATCGTACTCGTGGAAAGTGGGAGTGTCGGCCTCGTCGAACTCGACGAGCAGACGCGCTTCGGCAATGTCCAAGAACTGTTCGCGCTGGGTGCGCATCAATGGCGTGAGCGGCGCGACGATCACGCCCATGCGCACGAGCGCGACCAAAGCCGCACAGGCGTTGGGTGAGAACGAGCCTTCGATCGCGACCACCTCCCCCGACGCGAGGCCGCGAGCCTCGAATCTGTCTTGCCAAACATCGCTGAGCTTCGAAAGCTCGGTGTAGCTGGTGACGGTGTCGTTCCAGACCAACGCCGGCGCGTCGCCCCAGGCGACGATGCGCTCGAATAGCCAGGGGACAATCATGAGCGGTCAACCGAAGAGGGTGCCATTTGAACTCGTTCGAAGTCAGAGCCCGAGCCTCGGCACTTTAGCTCAATGAGCCGAAAAACAGTAGCGATGAAGGACGCTCGTCTTGGAACGCGCCGAGCTCGACCAACGGGTCGCACTCGACGCGGCGCAGCGGACGATGACTTCAGCGGCTGAAGTGGCCGTGGCGAGACCTCCGAAAGATTGGCACGCACCCGGCCGCTCGGGCCGCTCGAGCGCCGGGTTGTCGAGATTTCGCGGGTCTCGTGCGGAAACGCGAGGTCGACGGGCTAGGTCACGCCGCCCAGGTAGATGACCTGGCCGGTGATGTTGTCGCTGCTGGGGCTGATGAAGAAATCACAGACGTTGGCGCAATCGAAATTCGTGCCCAAACGCTTGATCGCTAGGTTGTTCACTACCGCGTCGATCTTGTCCTGCGGCACGCCCTTGATCATGTCGGTCATGATCGGCGTCGCGCCGAACGAGTTGCAGGTGATGCCCCACTGCCCGAGCTCGAAGGCCAAGATGCGGGTGAACGTCACGACCGCGCTCTTGGACGCGGCGTAGATTGCTTCACCGGCGAGCGCGATCGGCGCGACGATCGTGGTGAAGTTGACGATGCGCCCGTATTTGCGGCGAATCATCACCTTGGCCGCGTCACGACAGACGAGCATGGTGCCGGTCACGTTGACCGAGAGCATGCGATCCGCGGACTTTGCCGGGGTGAGCAGGATGTGATTCATGCTGGCGATGGCCGCGTTGTTCAGCACCACGTCGATGCGACCGTGACGCTTGGTGATGTCGGCGATCATCAGGCGTACGGCGCGCTCATCGGCGACATCCACCTCGTGGTGGTTGTAGTTCGCATCCTTCAAGTCACTGACGCCGCGACTGCAGCCTTCGACCAAGTAGCCCTTTTGCAGGTAGTACTCGCAGAGATAGCGGCCAATGCCTTTGCGGCTTCCGGTCACGAGCATGACCGGTTTGTCACTCACGATACGCTCGCTCACGCTGCACTCACTTCCGCAACCATGGCGACGACGTGGTCGGCGAGCACACCGACGGTCCGGAAGGGGCTATTGCGCTGCGACATGGCCTTGTCGTTCGCGAGCGTCACCGACGCGCCGTGCTCCCCCTCGATGCGCTGCTCGACCTCTACGATCAGGGAGACGACGCCGAGCGAGTCGAGCACCGCGTCTTTTCCGACGAGCACGGTGTCCTCGTTCAGCGCGGCAGGGGCATCCTGGCCAGTTTGGGCGAACACTTCTTGGATGCTCGCGTAGACGATATTGACGGCGGCTGTACGTTCGATCATTGGCTTTCACACTCCGACGCTTTTGACCCATGCAACAGCGCCATCGGAACCTAAACAAACATTTCCCATGTACTCCGGAACGCCCGAAGCGTCTAGACTCCACGCGCTCCTCCCGCATAAGCAAATGACCAGAAGAGAGGCTCTGCGGCTCGAGTACCTGGACGGCCTTCGGGCGGTCGCCGCGCTCTACGTGGTACTTTTTCATGCGGGCGTCGGCTTTCTCGACGCGCAGCGGCCGCTCCTCGGATTTGCGCGCCATTTGCAGCGCGGCCTGAGCTTTGGGCACGACGCGGTTGCCGTGTTCATCGTGCTCTCGGGCTATTGCTTGATGCTGCCCGTGGCGCGCGCGGCGGAGTCGGGACGGCTCGTACGCGGAGTTCCAGACTACATTGCCCGACGCGCTTGGCGCATTCTCCCACCCTATTTCGCGACGCTCGCCGGGACGCTCCTGTCAATTGCGCTCCTACCCGTGCTCGAAACGCCCACGAAAACGATTTGGGCCGATAGCTTTCCCGCCTTCGAGTTCGGCGCGATCGCGAGCCACGTGCTCTTGATTCACAATCTGTCTCCGACCTGGATCCATCGCATCAACGGTCCGTTGTGGAGCGTGGCCACCGAGTGGCAGATCTATTTCGTTTTCCCGTTCGTGCTCTTGCCCATTTGGCGACGCTTCGGCGCGGCGACCAGCGTGATCGCTGCCTTCACGCTCGGCTCGGCGTTGACGTTCATCGTCCCTACCGCCGCACACAGCGCGTCCTCTTGGTACATCGGGCTGTTTGCGCTGGGCATGTGTGCAGCGGGCATCGGTTTCAGCGCGCGTCCAAGCGAGCAACGGCTCCGTGAAGAGGTGCCGTGGGGCATCGTGTGCGTGGTCCTGCTTGCTGCGGTGGGCTGCGGGATCACGCTGCTGATCAAGTATTGGTTCCGCTTCATGCCCTATAGCGACGCGCTCGTGGGCGCAGCGACGGCAAGCGCGCTGCTCTATCTCACGCCGTACGCGCTACGCCCGAGCGAGCGAGCCCCGCTCCCGCTACGGCTCTTGCAGTCCGGACCGCTCGTCGGCGTGGGCCGGTTTTCGTACAGCCTGTACCTGACCCATTTGCCCGTCGTGGCGTTGTGCTACTTCGGGTTGCGCCGGCTCGATCTGTCGCCGAACGCGGAGATGCTCAGCCTGATTGCGCTCAGCTTGCCCCTATCGGTGCTGTTTTCGTACGCCTTTTATTGGGTTTTCGAGCGCCGTTTCGTGGGCGCCCCGCCGGCCTTTTTTCGCTTGCGCCGCGGTTGAGCCACGGGTCCGGGGGGCCTGCAGCCAGCCGCTCGGCCCTGCCCTCGGCGCCGCCACCTCGCCCCCGACTATGCTAAGACCCCGCCCGTGTTCGAAGCGCTCAGCAAAGGCTTTCGTGAAGCTCAAAACCGCCTCGCCGGTCTCACCGAGCTAAACCCCAAAAATGTGCAAGCCGCCCTGAAAGAGGTGCGGCTCTCGCTGCTCGAGGCGGACGTCGAGCTCGGCGTGGTCAAGCGCTTCTTGGCCACGGTCGAGGAGAAGGCGCTCGGTCAAACCGTGCAGACGCGCGTGCGTCACGGCGGCGAGACACACCGCGTGACCGCGGGCGACCAATTCGTTCGCATCTGCCACGACGAGCTCGTGGCCATGATGGGTCACGAGGGCGAGCCCGTCACCTTCGCAGCGTCCGGACCGACCGGCGTGATGATGGTCGGCTTGCAGGGCTCGGGTAAGACGACCACCACGGCCAAGCTCGCCCGCTGGTTCGAGAAGCAAGGGAAGTCCCCGCTGCTCGTCGCCGCCGACATGCAGCGCCCTGCCGCGGTCGAGCAGCTCAAGGTGCTCGGCAACTCGCTGTCGATCCCGGTGTTCAACATCGAGGGGGGTACGCCGCTCGAAATCTGCATCGCCGCCCGTGAAGAGGCGAAGAAGCAGCAAAAAGACGTCATCATCTACGACACCGCCGGGCGACTCGCCATCGACGAAGCGTTGATGGAAGAGCTCAAGTCGATCAAGGGCGCCGTCGCACCGCAGAATATCTTCTTGGTGATCGACGCGATGATTGGCCAAGACTCCGTAAAGACGGCGCGCGGCTTCAATGATCGCCTGGACGTCACCGGCGTGATCTTGACCAAGCTCGACGGTGACGCGCGCGGCGGCGCCGCTCTGTCGGTAAAAGAGGTCACTGGCGCGCCGCTCGTGTTCGTCGGCATGGGCGAGACCACGGACAAGCTCGAGCCGTTCCGCGCGGAGGGCATGGCCAGCCGCGTGCTCGGCATGGGCGACGTGGTTGGCCTGATGCAGGACTTCGAAGAAGTCGTCGATCAGAAGAAAGCCGAAGCCGACGCGGCCCGCATGATGCAGGGCCAATTCACGCTGGATGATTTCTTGAACCAGGTCCGAACCATCCAAAAGATGGGCTCGCTCAAGGACCTGATGGAAAAGATCCCGGGCCTCGGCGGCATGATGCCGCCCGGCGCAGCCGCAAACTTGGACGACAGCGAGCTTGGCCGGATCGAAGCCATGATCCAATCCATGACCCGCGCCGAACGCGAGGATCCGAACGTGCTCATTCGCGAACCGTCGCGCGTGACGCGCATCGCCAAGGGCTCCGCGCAACCGGTAGAAGGCATCAACGAGCTCGTGCAGCGCTTCTTGTTCATGCGCCAAATGATGGGCGGCATGGGCGGCGGCGGTGGCGACGTCGGCGGCCTGCTCAGCAAGATCCCGGGCCTCGGCGGCCTGAACATGGCCCGCAACATGCGGCGCGCCATGAAGAGCGGCAAAATGCAGGACGTGATGCAGAACATGGGTGGCATGGGCGGCATGCCTGGGCTCGGCGGCATGCCGGGCTTCGGTGGCATGCCGGGCATGGGGTTTCCGGGCATGCCGGGCATGGCCGACGCGGGCGGCCCGAAAATGCGCGTCCTCAGCAAGGGCGAAAAGAACGCGAAGAAGAACCAGCGCAAGCGTGAGCGCGACGCGCGTAAGAAGGGAAAGGGCAAAAAGTGAACGCCGTGCGTTGGTCAGCCGTGCTCTGTATCGGCGTCCTCACCGCTTGCGTGAGCCCGCCACCTGCCGCCGAGAAACACGATCCCAAGGCCGAAGCCGAACGCTTGAAGGACTACGTCCTCTCTGCGCCGCCCGCCGACATCGGCAGCCACGTGGACGCGGACTTCGGGGGTAAGGTCGTGTTGCTCGGCGCCAAAGTCGAACCAACGACTGGGCTCAAGCCCGGCTCGAAGGTGAAATTCACCCTCTACTGGCGCGCCCAACAGAAGCTCGACGCGGGCTACAAGCTGTTTACGCACATCGTCGATGGCTCGGGCGAACGCGTTTTGAACATCGACAACGTGGGACCACTGCGCGAGTTGCGCGCAGGTTCGCCGGCGTTGCCGCCGAGCGATTGGGAACCTGGCAAAATCTACGTCGACGAACAGGACTTCACCATCCCGGCCACGCTCAAGACCGAGAAGATGCAAATCCTGACCGGCGTGTTCAGCAAGCACGGCCGGCTCGAGATCACCACTGGCCCGCAGGACACCACGCGCCGCGCAATCGCCGCCACGCTGTCGGTGAGCGGCGTCCGTGGCGGCGCGCCCAAGAACAACCGGGTCCCGATCATGCACGTGGAAAAGCTCGAGCCGAGCGTCGCGATCAAGATCGACGGGAAGCTCGACGAACCCGCGTGGAAGACTGCTCCGAGCACGGGCCCGCTCGTGGACGTGCGCACCGGTGAGCCCAACCACACCTTCCCGGTGAACGGTGAAGTCAAAGTGTTGTGGAGCGACACGGGGCTTTACGTCGGCTTCTCGGTCGCCGAAACCGATCTGATCGGCGGCTTCAAGAAGGGCGAGAAGGACCCCCACTTGTGGACCAAAGACACCGTCGAAATCATGGTCGACCCCGACGGTGACGGCGACAACAAGGACTACTACGAGATTCAAATCAATCCGCAGAACCTCGTCTTCGATTCACAATTCGACGCTTACAACGAACCGAAGGTCGATCCCGACGGGCCTTTCGGGCACCAGGATTGGTCGGCGAATCTGAAGAGCGCCGTCAGCTTGGATGGCACGCTCGACAAGAGCACCGACGAAGACAAGGGCTACACCGTCGAAGCGCTGATTCCGTGGAAGTCCTTCGCCAAAGCCGAGAAGCTCCCACCCGAACTCGGGTCCTCGTGGCGCATCAACTTCTACGCCATGAAAAACAACGGCGGCGTCTCGTGGTCGCCCATTCTCGGCCAAGGCAATTTCCACAAGGCTTCGCGCTTCGGCCGCATCGTCTGGGGGAAACCAGCCGCGCCAGGGCCGGCAACGAGCGCGAGCGGCTCAGCCTCGGCCGCACCGCCCGACTCGGCGACGCCCCGGCCGCCGCGCAATCCCCCCGGGAAACTGGTCGCTCCCGCCCCGCCGCGTTGAGCGCACGGGTCCCAGCGCGCGAGACGATTCCCGCGCGCTGCGGCTCTGTGAGTTCGAATCTGACGTCCTGAGCGCGTCGTACAGCGCGTGAACTCGGCGCCGCTTCGAGGTGCGCTGCTGGATCGCGAGCGCCCTTCCTCTTCAGGAAAACGTCAGATTTTGTATTTGCGCTTCACCGCGCCCTGGGCGTCGGCGCAGTGGTCGATTTTCGGCGCGGCTTGTTTGAGTTCGCTCTGAGCGAAGTCGAGGACGCGCGCGGCCTCGGCCGAGCCTTCGGGGCTCGCCATCAATGACTTGGCGCGCGTGATTTCGGCGAGCGCGAACACGTGCTGTCCGAAGCCGTCCACGCAGCTACGCTGGAGTTCGCACAGTTCGGCGGTTTCGCAGTGGACGGCCTTCAGCGCGTCCAAGAATTCGCTCTTCTGCGGGTTGGGCGCGTCGCGCAGTTGATCGATGGCGCGGCTGATGCGGCCGGCCTCGGCTTTTTCGCTGGCCGAGGCGCCCAGCGAACATCCGTTCAACAGCAGGAGTAGAGCGAGCGAGCGAATCAGTCCGCAGCTTTCGGCGGGGGACCCATTTGCACGCGTTCACCGATGTACGCGCCGATCAGCGTGAACAGCACGCCGAGCGCCGAGAGCAAGACGTACATGAAGGCCGGCATCGTCTTCACCGTCTGATTCACGTACAGCAAAAACGCGGTCGGAATCGCGACCAAGAACACGGCGACCATCGGCTCGATGAAGGTCTTACCGGGCGAGATCAGACCAATCAGCATGCCGCCCAGGAACCAGACCGGAATCGAGATGCGCATGCCGGCCGAGCCTTCGAAGTCGAACGCAGGCACCACCATCGGCAAGCCCATCACCAACGCCGCGGTCATCACCGACATGATCGCGAGTGAGACGCCGAACCAGAGCAAGCTGAAGCCCTCTTGCTGATAGCGGCGTTCGAGCTCCTCTTGGCGAGTGAGCGAGCGTTTCAGATCTTCGATCTTGGCCCCGCACGACACGCAACGATTGTTGGCGAGCGGAGGCGTGTTGGAGAAACCACACGACGGGCAGATGATCTTGCTAGCGACAGCCATTGGGACCCTCAATAATACTGGTCTTATCGTTTCTGAACATCATCCGCCACGCTTTGCCTCTGGCTCTTTCCGATACAGGCGTCCACGGCATCGAGCGAACTTCTCGTCCTGCCCGGGCAGTTGTGCCGGTCTCGCCGGTTTCTCGCGTGGCTCATGCCAACTCCTGACGATCGTGAGCTAATCCTGCCAAAGGCTTGATGAGGTAGTCGGATAGTACTCCCGCAAAACTACACCGTTGTCGGCGAAATGTCTGTCTGCCGACGCTCGAGCGCGGGGCGCGAGCAACACCTACATCGTGACCGCAGTTCTGCCGCAATTTTTCGCCGCGCTCCGGGCTTCGTTAAGCATTGGGTCAGCGTCGGTAAACGTCGGTCAGCGTGAGTTGGGAGCGCCCTCGAGGTGATCGGTGAGGTGGCCAGCTGGCCGGCAAGTTGCGTGGGAGTTTCTGCTAGGCTCGCCCTGTATTTCTGCGCCGCGGAACAAATGAGGCGCTCGGATGTCGGACAACGAAGGCCGCACTTGATGCCCCACTACCCTTCCACTCCAGAGCTCGCTTCCCGCGCCGCGTCGGATCACGACATCGACTTGGAGGCACTGCCCGCGCCTCGCCGACCCTGGCGGCGCGCGACGCTCGCGGCGCTCACCTTGTCGGCGCTCGGCTCACTCGCGCTCGCCTTCGCGCTCCGCGGTGAAGCGGTGTTTGCGCTCGAGAGCGGCCCCCCCGTCGATCTCGGTGAGCTCAATCGCTTTCACGCCACGAACGCGAACGTCAATACTTGGGTGCACGGCAACGGCACGCTGCGTGCGGACGGTGCAGTGCGCTACGCGCGGCCACTCGAGAACGACACCTATCGCTTGGCTCGAGTCGAGGGCAACGACAAGCTCTGGGTTCAGGTCAGCGTGCCGGACGATCCGAGCGACCCGGAGGGTGCGCACTTCGTTGCACCGACTTCGTTCGTGGGGCGCTTGATCCCGGTGAACCGCGCGGGCATCCGCCACGGTGTGGTGCGCGCAGCCGTGAGCGACGCCTGGCAAGGCAAAGTGACGGACGATGCTTGGCTGTTGGTCGACGGTGAAGCACCGCAGACCACGCGCTGGGCACTCGGCTTGTGCGGCTTGTTCCTCGGCTTTGCCGCCTTCAGCGTGATCGGCCTGGCAAAGTTGACGCAGAAGGTGAGCTGAGCAACGACGGCGACGCCGCCGCCATGCCTCGTAAAAAACTCAGCAAGCAAGCCAATCGCCTCGCGGACGTCGACGTATTGATCATCGGCGGCGGCATCATGGGCACGAGCGCCGCGTGGGAACTCGCGCGTCACGGACTGCAATGCGTCGTGCTCGAGCGCAGCGTCCCGGGAGCGGAAGCGTCCAGCGCGGCCGCGGGGATCTTGGGCGCTCAAGCCGAGGCACACGCGCCGGGCCCGATGACTGATTTGTGCTTGGCGAGCCGCGCGCGCTACCAGAAATTCGCGGCCACGTTGGTCGAAGAGACGCACATCGACGTCGGCTATCGAACATGCGGTGTGCTGCGCGTCGGCTTCGACCGAGCAGCGGTCACGAAGTTGAAGCAGGGCGTCGCGTGGCAACGCAAACACCGGCTCTCGCTGGAACAGCTGGCGACGCGCGAATTGACGGCGCTCGAACCTGCACTGTCCGAAAAGCTTTCGGGCGGCGTGCGCTTCGCGGCTGATTGTCGGGTCGAACCGCGCGCGTTGCTGCGCGCGTTGCACATCGCCGCGCTCGCGCGTGGCGTACATTTTCGAAGCGGCGCATTCGTGCGGCGCATCGCGCTGGAAGACGGGCGCGCCGTCGGCGTCGTGCTCGATGACGGCAGCGAAGTGCGCGCGAAGAACGTGCTCGTCGCCGCCGGCAGCTGGACCTCGCTCATCGACGGACTCGGCTTGCCTGCCGGGCGCGTGATCCCCGCGCGCGGACAAATCGTCGAGGTCGAGCTGCCCACGCCGCCACTGTCGCACGTGGTGTTCGGGCCCGGCGCCTACTTGGTCCCACGCGACGACGGCCGAGTCTTGATCGGCTCCACGCTCGAATTCGTCGGCTACGAACGTGAAGTGACGGCCGGCGCAGTCCGCGATCTGCTACGAAATGCGACCGCGCTCGTCCCCGCGCTCGAACGCGCCGCGCTGCGCGGCACTTGGTCGAACTTCCGCCCGTACACGAACGACGAATTGCCCCTGCTCGGCCCCACGCAGATCCCCGGCTTGTTCTTGAGCACCGGGCACTATCGCAACGGCATTCTGCTCGCGCCGATCAGCGCGGAGATCGTGCGCGCCGCAATTCTCGGTCGACGCGCGCCAGTCGCGATCGAAGCGTTCCGCCCCGAACGAGGGTTGGCAGGCCACGCTTGAACGGGCGCGCTTGGGCGTGAAGCTCGACGCGAGGCAGCCAACCATCGCGTTTTCACGCTCGGCAGCCGCGCCTGCCCGGCGCAATCACGAGCCCGGACAGAATCGCGAAACCCCGTTCGGCGTCGCACCGCTTCGATCACAGCGGCTCAGCCTGTGCTATGGACCGGCTCGATGACCGCTCCAAGCCCCCTCAATCTCGGCGTATTGGTGTCCGGAAACGGTACCAATCTGCAAGCGATCTTGGATGCCATCGGCGCAGGCACGCTGAACGCGCAGGTCAAGGTGGTGATCTCCAATCGCCCGGGCGTGCCGGCTCTGGAGCGGGCACGCCAGGCCAGCGTCAAAGCCATCACCATTTCACACAGAGAGTTCGCCGACCGTGAAGCGTTCGATCAAAGGTTGGTCGATGCCCTGCGCGAGGCGGACGTCAATTGGGTCGCGCTGGCGGGCTTCATGCGCGTGTTGACGCCGCAGTTCTTGGCGGCGTACCCCGGTCGAATCATCAACATTCATCCCTCGCTGTTGCCGGCTTTCCCAGGCATGGACGCGCAGCGGCAAGCGTTCGACTACGGCGTGAAGCTCACCGGCTGCACCGTGCACTTCGTGGATCACGGAGTGGACTCGGGCAGGATCATCGCGCAGCGCGCGGTCCCAGTCGAAGCGGACGACGATCTCACGACGCTCGCGGCTCGTATCCACACTGCCGAACACGCCACGTTCGTCGAGGTGCTGCGCGAGATCGCAGCGGGTCGCGTGCTTCCGTTCCAGGGCTGAGCGTCGAGGACCGAGTGACATCGCGACACTACGACGTCATCGTGCTCGGTCGCTCGTTGGGCGCGCTCGCGGCAGCGGCGGTGCTCGCCCGGCGTGACTTCCGGGTGCTGCTCTTGGGCCAAGGGCAACACGGGCAAACGTATCGCTTCGAAGAGCACGTGCTGTGTCGGCGTTCGTTCACGCTGCTCGCCGGCTCGTCGCCGACTTGGCGGCGCATCTTGCACGAGCTGGCCCAAAGCCCGCAATTTCGCCGGCGTACCACGCCGCTCGACCCGATGTTCGTGATGCTGAGCGAGGGCCGCCGCATCGAAGTCCCCCCGGACATGGAGCACTTCGGCCGCGAAATCGAGCGCGAATTTCCGGAAGTGCGCCAGCTGGTCGACGAGCTGTACAGCTCGGTGGCCACGGTCAACGCCGCCGCGGATAGCGCGTTCGAGCGCGACGCGCTTTGGCCCCCCGGCAGTTTGTGGGAGCGCTTCGAAACCGGGCGCATCGCGAGCGGCTTACCGCTCTCGATCGATCTCCTGGGTAAGTTCCCGAGCGGGCACGCATATCGAGAGATCACGACCATTCCCGCCACCTTCGCGTCGAACTCGGCGATCTTGGGCGGTGAGTTTCCGCCCTTCGCGCTCGCCCGGCTTCACGGCGCCTGGACGCGCGGCGTGCAAGCACTCACTCGCTCGGAAGACGAGCTAGCGGAGTTTCTGTGCGAGCGAATCGCGGCGCACGGCGGTGTCGTCGAGCTCAACCACCGCGCGACGTCACTCGTCACCCGGCGCGGGGTCGCCATCGGCGTGCTCGAAGACGGCGAAGAGTCGGCCACCGGCGCCGGCGCGGTGCTCTCGGATCAATCGGGCGAGGCACTGGCAGCGCTTTCGGACGGCGAAGGCGTCACCAAGTCCGCACGCGACGATTGGCCACGCTTGAACGCCGAGGCTGGGCGTTTCGTGGTCAGCCTGATCGTCAATACCCGCGGGTTACCCGCACCCCTCTCCAAAGAGGCTTTTCTGGTCCCGAGCGAGAAGAAGCGCCGGGATCCGCGTCACCCCACCCTGCATGTGCAGCGCTTCGAGGCCTCGGCGTTCTCGGAGCGCAAGCAGGCCGAAAGCGAGACCCTGCTCGTCGCAGAAACCCTCTTGCCCACGCGCGGTTCACTCACGTTGCTCGAGGCCCGTGAGGCGGTGCTCGGCACTCTGCGTGACACGCTACCTTTCTTGGACGAACACCTGTTGATCGTCGACAGCGCCCATGACGGACTACCGCTCTACGACTACCGCGGAGGAAGTCGCCGCGAGGTCGATCGCGTGCATCTCCACGGCTCGACCCCCAACGCGGAACCGATGGAGCGGCTGTGGCAGGTCGAGCCCAAAGGCTACCTCGAGCTCGCCGGGGAACCCGTGCGCGGCCCCATCCCGAATACGTATTTGGTCGGTAAAACAGTGCTCCCGGGACTCGGCCAAGAAGGCGAGTTGATGGCAGCATTCGGCGCGGCCAAGCTCATCACCCGCAAAGACGGCGCACGACAGAAGATGCGCCGTCAAATGTGGAGCAAGATCGAAACGACCTGACGCTGTTCAGGCGGATTGACCAATGCGAATCGTGGCGGGAGAATTTCGCGGGCGGCAACTGTCGACCCCCAGTGGCGATGCGACTCGACCCACCGCGGCGCGCGCGCGCGAGGCGCTGTTTGCGATTCTTCGGGACATGCGCGACGAGCGCGTTTTGGATTTGTATGCAGGCAGCGGCGCGCTCGGGCTCGAAGCGCTTTCGCGCGGCGCGGAGCAGTTGGTCTTGGTCGAATCGAACAAGGCCGCCCAACAAGCGATTCGCAGCAATCTGCAAGCGCTGGGTGTGGGAGCACGCGCCACGTTGGTTCCCTTGCGCGCAGAGGCCTCGTTCAAAGCGCTCGAGCGGCTCGCTCCGTTTACCCTGGTGTTCGCCGATCCGCCCTGGGCGGATGCTCAGGCCGCGCTCCTGGTTTTGGAGAAACTCGCAGAGACCTCCCTACTCGCACCGGCCGCGCGGCTTGTGCTGGAACACGCGGCACGCACGCCGCCTGTGCTATCATTAGGAGCACGCTTGAGCGCAATCGATAGTCGTCGTTGGGGGGATACAGGAGTGACGATCTTCGAGCTTATCGAAGAAGGCCCAGGCTCGCCCCTGAGCCCTTCCGCTGTGTCCTCCTCTTAAGAAGGCTCGCGCTCGGTCGGAGGGGTAGCTATAGTCCGGCCCAGAAAGCCGGCGGTTTTTCGACCTGTTGATGACGAAAGTGGAGTTGCCTGATGTCTGAAAGCACACCGCCTGTTCCGAAGTCCGGTGGCAGCGGTCCGTTCATTCTCGCTGCAATCGTGATGTTGTTGCTCATGGGCGGGCTCATTTTTTGGAAGATGAAGAGCGGCGGCAGCGGCGAGACCGCGAAAGTCGAAGCCCCGAAGCCCACGGCGACCCCGGAACAACCCGTCCTCGACGAGCCGCCGCCCCCACCTCCTCCGCCGCCCGTCGCGTCCACCGACAGCTCGGCGAAACCGGACGACAAGTCGGGCGCCAAAAAGATCGCCAGCACGGGCGGTGCCGCCTCTGCTTGCGGCGTGTGCTCGGGAGAACCGAACCCAAGTCTGCCCGGGGCATTGGGCGGCAAAGCTGGTCAGAGCCGCGCTTGCTACGAGAAAGCACTCAGCTCGAACTCCACGCTTTCGGGCCGCATGACCGTTTCCCTGAAGATCAGTCAACAGGGCACGGTCTGCAGCGCGCAGGTCAAGAGTGACATGAACAACCCACTCGTCGAAAACTGCGTGCTACAGAGCTTCCGCTCTGCGACCTTCCCCGCACCGAAGGGCGGTTGTGTGGATGCGTCCGTGCCGCTGTACTTCAAACCCAAGACCTGATGCGACGTGCGTTTTCGCTGAAATCCAAGATGTTGTGGGCACTCGTCATGGGCGGGTGCCTCGCGGCGTCGTGTGATGAGCGAGGCGCAACGTCGACCTGTCCGCCACTGCCGCTCTATCAAACGTACCCGCTCGGGGATGCCTCGCCCGCGGATGCAGCGAGCGCTGATTCGGCAGAAGTGCAAGCCGCGCTCGAGGCCGCCTATGACGCCGGCTGCGCGACGCGCCCGACACAATTTCCGTACGACGAAAGTGCGGGGACGTCCGGTAGCGGTGATTCTCATGCGGGCACGAGCGGCACCGCTCACGCCGGTGCTGCCGGTGGTCACTGACCCGGACTCAGGCGAGCCGGAGATCGAAACCCCGCGCGCTCGCACCGTCGAACCTCGCTTCGGCGTGTTGCTCACGGTCGCCTATGACGGCCGCCGGTATTCGGGTTGGGCACGCCAAACGAACGCCCGCAGCATCGCCGGCGAGCTCGAGGGTGCGATCGCCGCGATCGATCCGAAGGCGAGCCAAACGCGAGGCTTGAGTCGCACGGATGCAGGCGTACACGCTCGTGAACAATTGGTCGCGTTCGACACGAACAAAGACATCGAGCTGCGCGGTTGGGTGCTCGCGCTCTCACAGCACTTGCCAGACGAAATCGCGATCGTCCGCGCGACCCGCGTCCCCCCGGGGTTCGATGCGCGTCGCCAGGTCACTCGCAAGGTGTATCGCTACACGGTGCTCCACAGTCGCGTTCGTGACCCATTCTTGGAAGGTCGCGCCTGGCGGGTAATCGAGAGGTTCAACCACTCCGACCTGAACGCAATCGCTCAGTCCCTGGTTGGGAAGCACGACTTCGCTGCCTTCCGCGGCGCTGCAGACACTCGAACCGAGACGGTGCGACAGATCTTTCGCATCGAGGTGCGCAAGGCGCATAGCGATGAACGCATCACCCTGATCGAAGTCGAGGGCGACAAATTTCTCTATAATATGGTGCGAATCATCGTCGGAACGTTGATCGACATCGGTCGCGAGCGACGCCCGAAGGACGCACTGACACGGGCACTCGCAAGCCATGCGCGAACGGACCTCGGCA
>Ga0164307_10000309_pt1 | contig 21917 bp, 11 predicted proteins | sample Whisoiple_243_MG_FD_110214 | JGI IMG/M metagenome (GOLD analysis project Ga0164307, IMG submission 110214) | Soil microbial communities amended with fresh organic matter from upstate New York, USA - Whitman soil sample_243_MG | ecosystem: Environmental > Terrestrial > Soil > Unclassified >...
GGGCTTCCCGCGCCGGGGCGCGGACACGGTCGGCACATCCGCGCCGTCCTGCCCGCGGAACCAGGCGTCCGGCACGGGCACGGTCCGCTCCACCGCGGCGAGCCGGTCACGGAGTTCCACGCAGCGCGCCGTGGCACGGGCGTGGTCGTCCCGTGCCCAGGCCAGGGCGTCCGGCTCCCCGTCCGCGTCACCCAACCGCCGTACGGCGTCCGACTGTTCGCGAAGCATCATGTCGAGCCGGTCGGCGAGGGCCTGCCGGCCTCCCGGGCGCCCGTCGTACGCGGCGGCCGAGGCGGCGAACAGGGCGGCGGCCCGTACGGACTCCTCCGCGGCCTGCCCGGCGCCCCGCACCGCGGCGAGGTCCTGGAGCAGCGACTCGACCACGTCCCAGGGCGGCACCTCGGAGCCCTCGAAGCAGGCGCGCATCCCTGCGGGATCCCGCGCGCAGAAGACGCCGTACCATCCCCGGCCGGGATCGAGCAGGGCAGCCAGGTCTCGCAGGTACCGTGCGAACGCCCTTACTTCCACCGCGTGCTGATGCACTGTCACCGTCGCCCTCGTCGGTCGCCCGGGACTGGAGCACTCCAGTCCGCGGGCATTCGACCGCAGGCGTGTTACGGGCGGACTACGCGCGCTTTTCCGGCGCGGGACGCCCGGAGCGCGGCCCTGCCCGGCGCGCCCCCGTCAGAAGGTGACGGCGATCCCCGTGTGGGGCCGCTTGCCGAGCCGTGCGAGCGTGGCGGGCACGTCCACGAGCCAGAACTTCCAGGTGTACTTGCGGGTGAGCACCTTGCGCACCCCCGCCACCCCGTCGCCCTCGACGAGACGAGCCGTCCCCTCGGCGCTCGGCGCACCGTCGGCGATCCGGCCGCGGGCGTCGCAGACCGTGACGCGCACCCGGCTGTCGTTGCGCAGCCGCTTGACCTTCCACGAGTCGGAGCGGGTCCAGACGTAGAGGACGTCGCCGTCCGCCGCCGCCCAGACGGGCGTGGCCACCGGCGTGCCGTCCTTCCGGTACGTGGTGAGGCTGACGTACTCGCTGCGGGCGAAGTCCTGGAGAGTCACGGCTGCGACCCTACTCGGCTCACGCGGTGAGCGGCAGCCGCCCCGGTTCGTGCAGCGGCTCCGGGACCCGCGCGGGCGCCGGGACGGTCAGCGCGAGCAGCTCGTCCATGGAGACGCCGAGGACTCCCGCGAGCGCCGCCACCGTGAAGAACGCGGGCGTGGGGGCCCTTCCGGTCTCGATCTTGCGGAGCGTCTCGGCCGAGATGCCGGCGCTCGCGGCGACGGCGACCATGCTGCGCTCACCGCGGGCCTCACGCAGCAGTTCGCCGAGCCGCTCGCCGCGGCGGCGCTCTTCGGGAGTCAGGGGGTTCCGAACCATGCCGTCATTCTAATACCGGTTGGACCGGTATAGTAATTGGCCAGTGGTCCTGCGGCGGGCCGCTCCGTGCGTGTGACGGCAGCCGGCCTCCCCCGCCGCACACGCGGTGACCGTCAGGGGCGACGGCCACCGTGCCGTGCCGGACCTCCGCCGGGCCCTCAGGCTCCGTCGGCGAACTTCCGGGCGAGCGCCTCACCGGCGGCGACGGCCGCGGCAGGACTCTCGATCGGGGATGCCTGGGAGTTCCTGAAGAGGATGTAGGTGACCCCGGACGCCGTACCGCCGGTCCTGGGGTCCGGATCGATGCCGAGCGACCGGGCCAGGGCGTACGAGCCCTCGCCGATGATCGCGGCGGGACCGGTGTCCCCCACGACGGCGTAGCGGACCTTGCCGTCGTGGATGACGGCGGCCACGCCGCCCCCCTTGATCCCCGACGCGGAGTAGTTCCAGAGCGGGCCGGGACCGGGGACGACGACGTAGGGCACCTCGGAGGAGTCCAGGTACCTGCCGTCCGACCCCTGGAAGGCCGTCTGCGGCTGGAACGAGGGGTCCGTCCCGGTGTTGCAGACGGTGCTGACCTGGCCGTCGCAGTCGATGTCCATGTCGGCCTCCCAGAAGACGACCTCGTCGGTCCCGCAGACCGGGATCGTGGCGGCCGCACTCCGGTCGGTCCGGTACTTCCCCTTGGAGACCGGGGTGCAGTTCTTCACCTTGGCCAGCAGTTCGGCGGCCCCGACCGGTTCTTCGCCGTCCGCGGCCGCCGTGGCCGGGAGTGCCGACGCCAGGAGTGCGGCGCCGGAGAGCGCGGCGAGGACGAGCATGCGTGTACGCACCGTCGTAGTTGCCCTTTCACTGGACACGAAGAACCCTGACGGGCTCTTCCTTGCCGACACGGCCCGGCGGGTGGGCGACCGGCCGCGTCAAGGCCTCGGGGCCGGAAGGGCGCGACGAACCACGCCCTTCCGGCCCCGAGGCCCCTGCTGGAGCCGATCGGTCAGGGACGGCCGCTCGGCGATACCACCATGGCCGACCCTCCCCCACGCCGCACCTTTTCGGCTGCCGCGAGCCAGCGCCCTCCGGGGAGGCGCTGGATGCCCGTGGCGGCCCCGATCTCCGGGTTCGCCTTGAACACGTGCCCGAGGGCCTCCAACTCCCCGCGCACCGGGCTGTCCCACAGCCCCGGCTCGATCTCGGTCGTGGCCGAGTTGCGCTGGCTGGCGCGCGGGGCGGCGATCGCGTCGACGAGCGGCAGTCCCCTGTCCAGGTGACCGGTCAGGGACTGCAGGACCGTGGTGATGATCGTGGCGCCGCCCGGCGATCCCAGGGCCAGGACGGGCTTTCCGTGTTCCAGCACGATGGTCGGTGAGATCGAGGAGCGCGGACGCTTGGCCGGACCGGGCAGGTTCGGGTCGTGGACCGCGGGATTCGCCGGCGCGAACGAGAAGTCGGTCAGCTCGTTGTTGAGCAGGAACCCCCGCCCCGGCACCGTGATGCCGCTGCCTCCCGTCGACTCGATCGTCAGGGTGTACGCGACGACGTTGCCCCACTTGTCGGCGGTCGTCAGATGCGTCGTGTTCTCCCCCTCGAACGTCGTCGGGGCGGCCTCGCCCGTGGACGCGCACCGGGCGGGGTCGCGCGGATCGCCCGGAGGGAGCGGGCTGGTGAGCACCGCGTCGTCCTTGATGAGGCACTCGCGCGAGTCCGCGAACCGCTGGCTCAGAAGCTCCCGCGTCGGCACGTCCTCGAACGCGGGGTCGCCGACCCACCGGCCGCGGTCGGCGAACGCGATCCGGCTGGCCTCGATGAGGCGGTGCAGGTACTGCGTACGGCTGGCCTTCGAAAGATCCGTCGACTCGAGGATGTTGAGGGCCTCACCCACGCTCGTGCCCCCGGAGGAGGACGGCGCGATGCCGTACACGTCGAGGCCGCGGTAGGCGGTCCTCGTCGGGGCCTGGCGCAGGGCGCGGTACGCCTTCAGGTCCCCGGTGGTCAGGTCCCCCGGCCGCACCACCCGCGTCGCCGCCGGGTCCACGGGGGGCTTCCGCACGGTCGACACGATGTCACGGGCCAGATCGCCCCGGTACAGCTCCTCGACGCCCTCACGGCCGAGCGTGCGGTAGGTACGGGCGAGGTCGGGGTTCCTGAACACCGATCCGGTCACCGGCAGCCGGCCGCCGGGGAGGAAGAGTTCGGCGCTCGCGGGGAAGTCGGCGAACCGGGCCTGGTTCGCCGCGGTCTGCGAGCGGAAGGTGTCGTCCACGACGAATCCGTCGCGGGCCAGCCGCTCCGCCGGTTCGAGCAGCCGCCCGAGCGGCTTGCTGCCCCACGCGTCGAGCGCCTTCTCCCAGGTGGCGGGCGTGCCGGGAGTGCCGACCCCTAGCCCGCTGGTGACGGCGTCGTTGAAGGGGATCGGCTTCCCGTCCTCCAGGAAGAGCGAGGGGTCCGCGCTGCGCGGCGCGGTCTCACGGCCGTCGATGGTCCCCACGCTGCCGGTCCTGGCGTCGTAGTGGACGAAGTACCCGCCGCCGCCGATGCCCGCCGAGTAGGGCTCGGTGACACCCAGCGCGGCGGCGGTGGCGACGGCCGCGTCGACGGCGTTGCCCCCCTTGCGGAGAACCTCGATGCCGGCCGCCGACGCGTCCGCGTCGACGCTCGACACCGCTCCTCCGTATCCCACCGCCACAGGGGACTTGGGAGGCGGGACCGGTGGCGCCGAGGCCGCGGGGGCGGCGGCACCGAGCGAGCCGATGACGGCGATCACGACTGACAACGACACATTCCGGCCGACGGAACGACGCATCCGTACCTCCTGTGAAGGATCGTCCGCGCAGGGTAACGCCGCACCACCCGTACCGTCAGGACCGCCTCGGCCATCTGTACGGACGGTCCGTCAGGCCGTGCCCGCGGGTACGGCCGCCCGGTCGGCGATCAGCCGGAGGATCTCCTGCTGGTGTGCGGCCAGGTAGAAGTGGCCGCCCTTGAAGACGCGGAACTCGAAGGCCCGTTCCGTGTGCCTCGACCAGGCCCGCGCCTCCTCGACGCTCACCTTGGGGTCGTCGTCGCCCACGAGGCTCCAGACGGGGCAGTGCAGCGCGGGCCCCGGCTCGTAGACGTAGGTCTCGGCGGCGCGGTAGTCGGCGCGGATCGCCGGCAGGGCCATGCGGATCAGTTCCGGATCGTCGAGGATGGCCGAGTCCGTACCGCTGAGCAGCTTCATCTCCTCGACGATGCCGTCGTCGTCCCGCAGGTGGACGACCTCCGTACGGGGTGCGGACGGCGCCCGGCGCGCGGAGGCGAACAGGGCGTGCGGCACGACGCCGTGGTCGCGCTCGAGACGGCGCGCGACCTCGAAGCCGAGGGTCGCGCCCATGCTGTGGCCGAACAGGACCAGCGGGCGGTCCGTCCACTCCAGGAGCACGGCGGTCACCTGGTCGGCGAGTTCGGCGATCGTGGGGACGCAGGGCTCGGCCCGCCGGTCCTGGCGCCCCGGGTACTGCACGGCGAGTACGTCGACGTGGGCGGGCAGGCCGGCCGACACCGGCTGGTAGAAACTCGCCGAGCCGCCCGCGTGCGGCAGACACACCACCCTGACCGCCGCGTCCGGACGGGGGTGGTAGCGGCGTATCCACAGGCGGTTGTACTCGGCCGGCGTGGTCATGGGGTGCGGGTTCCCTTCGTGGCGGCGGCGCGGAAGGGCCGCACCGGGCGTGCCCGAGAAGTCTCACCGCCCGTACGCGGGAACCACACCCCTATCACCCCCAGGTCAGGGACCGGCGGGCGGAGCTCACGCGTTCAGGTAGGCCAGCACCGCCAGGACGCGCCGGTTGTTGTCGCTCGACGGCGGAAGCATCAGCTTGGCGAAGATGTTCGAGATGTGCTTGGCCGCCGCGCCCTCGGTGACGGTCAGCCGTTGGGCGATGGCGGTGTTGGAGCATCCCTCCGCCATGAGTTCCAGCACGGTGCGCTCCCGCGCGGTGAGCGCGGCCAGCGGCTCGTCGCGGGAGTGGGACGTCATCAGCTGGGCCACGACGGTGGGGTCCATGGCCATGCCGCCGGCCGCGACCCGGCGGACCGCGTCGATGAACTGCCGGTCGTCGAGGACGCTGTCCTTGAGCAGGTAGCCGATACCGCCGGTGCCGTCGGCCAGCAGTTCCCGGGCGTACATCTGCTCGACGTGCTGGGACAGGACGAGGATCGGCAGGCCGGGTCGTTCGCGGCGGGCGAGCAGGGCGGCCTGCAGGCCCTCGGTGGTGAACGTCGGGGGTAAGCGGACGTCCACCACGGCCACGTCGGGACGGTGCTCGGCGATCGCCCGTCCCAGGTCCGCACCGTTGTCGACGGCGGCGACCACCTCGCAGTCGTAGGCCTCGAGCAGTTGGATGATCCCCTGCCTCAGGAGGAAGAGGTCTTCGGCGAGGACAACGCGCACGGCAACTCCATTTTCATGACGGTCGGTCCGCCCCGGGGACTGTCGATCTCCAGGACGCCGTCAAAGGATGCCAGCCGCCGCCGGATCCCCTCCAGGCCGCTCCCGGCCGACATCGCGGCGCCGCCCCGGCCGTCGTCGGTGACCTGCCCGTGCAGGGCGCCGTCCGCGTAGTGGAGAGACACCTCGACCTGTCCGGCGTCGGCGTGCTTGAGGGCGTTGGTGAGCAGTTCCGACACCGAGAAGTAGATGGCCGACTCCACCGGGTCGGGCAGTTTTCCGGGCAGGTCCGCGACGACGGTGACGGGCAGCGGACTGGCGATGCCCAAGGCCCGTACGGCGTCGGCGAGTCCGCGTTCGGCGAGCACCGGGGGGTGGATGCCCCGGACCAGACCGCGCAGCTCGCGCAGAGCCTGCACGGAGGAGCTGCGGGCGTCGTTCAGCAGTCGGCGTGCCTCCTCGGTGTTCCGGTCCAGCTGCCGGTCGACGGCGCCGAGGGTGAGGCCGAGGCTGACCAGCCTGGCCTGGGCGCCGTCGTGCAGATCGCGTTCGATGCGGCGCACTTCGGCGGCCTGGATGTCCAGAGCGCCGGAGCGTGTCTCCGCGAGGTGCCGGACCCGGGAGGCCAGACGGGCGCCCTGGGTCGGGCCCAGCAGGAACAGGACGAAGTAGGCGTGGCCCTTCAGGATCCAGGAGCTGAGGTGGAGCCAGCCGGCGAACACGGCGAGGGCCGCCAGGGCCGCGGCGAGGGCGGCGGGCCAGCTGTCGACGGTGATGAACGCGTACCAGCGGCCCGTCCCGTCGGCGGCGACGGGCCGCCACAGGCCCGCGGCCAGCACCAGTCCCTCCCCCGCGTAGTAGAGGAGCGCGGCGGGGGCGCTGCCGAGCAGCAGGCCGACGACGCTGTTCAGGAGCAGCCATAGCAGGTCCCGCCAGCTCGCCGGGTCCGCCAGGATCCACTTGCAGCGGCGCACCCAGCCGACGATGTCCCGTTCGATCTCCTCCGGTTCGGGCCGGTAGGGCCGTTCCACCGGGACCCCGGAGCGGGCGGCGGCGCGCCGGTTCAGGTCGCAGACCCAGCGCACCGCGGTGGTCAGGTGGGGCAGCGCCAGGAAGCCGATCCCGATGAGGCACAGGACGGTGAAGTACGTGGTGGTGACGAAGAGGACGACGGAGGCCAGGGCTCCGGCGGCGATCAGTGCGCCGACCAGGGTGTCCCGGACGGCACGGCTCAGTCGCATGCGCCCATCCTCCCATTCGCGGGGACGGACGGGAAAAGGACCGTCCCCGGACGGGGGTGCCGGGGACGGTCCGGTCCGGAGACGGCTCACGCGGCCTTCACCGAGTCGACGGCGGGCGTGCGCATGCCGCGCCACGAGGGCAGGAGCGTGGCGCCGAAGACCAGCACCAGGGACCCTCCGACGATGGCGAGGTAGATCCCGATGGATCCGGAGGGCAGGTAGGAGTCGGACTTCACCATGCTGTACGGGACGATGGTGGTCGCCGCGGCGATCGTGCCGAGGACGGTGGCGATGACGCCGATGAGGACGCCCTCGACGGTCAGCATGCCGAGCACCTGACGGCGCGTCGCCCCGGTCAGCTGCTGGAGGCCGAACTCGGCACGGCGCTTGCGGGTCACCGCCACGAGGGTGTTGACGACGGTGATGGCCGCGTATCCGACGATCATGGCGACGATCGTATAGTTCGCGGCGACCAGGATCTGCTGGATCTGGTTGTTCCGGCCGGCCAGCGAGTCCCCGTCGTCCAGTTCGGTGCCGGGCACGCTCGCGGCCAGGCCGGCCAGCGCCTCACGGAGCTCGGCGGGGCCGTCCTCCCCGGAGCGGACCAGGATCTGGTGCGGAAGTCCGTCACTGGTGTGCGGTGCCAGGGTCGCCGCGGGCAGGGTCACGTACTGCTGCTTGGGGTTGTCGGCGTAGAGGGCGACCACGGTGGGGCGTACGGCGGTGCCGTCGCCGAGGCGCAGCGGAAGCCGGTCCCCGACCCCCACGCCGTACTCCTCGGCCTTCTTGTCGGAGAGGGCGACCGTGTCGCCGCGGAGGCCGGACAGGGATCCGGCGACGGGCCGCAGGTCGAGGCTCTGCCGCACGCCCTCGGCCGACACGCCGCGCAGTTCGGTGTCGGCCCGTCCGTCCGGGGCGTCGACGAATCCGCGGCTGGTGACGAACTCCGAGGCGGCGGCCACGCCCGGGGTCGCCCGGACCTTGTCGACGACGGCGGGCGCGAATCCGCCCGTGGTGGAGTCGAGTACGTAGTCGGCCAGGATGTTCCGGTCGTAGGAGCTCTGGGAGACGTGGTCCTCGGTGGCCTGCATGTAGAGGGTGCCTGTGGCGATGCCGATGAGCAGGACGATGGGCGCGACGGCGCCCGCCATCCGGACGTTCGCCGTGGTGGCGTTACGCAGGGCGAGCATGCCGGGGATGCCGGAGAAGGCGCGCACCGGCAGGCGGAGCAGGGCGACCATGGCCTTGGTGATGCCGGGGGCGAGCAGCGCCAGGCCGATGCAGAACAGTACGGAGGCGGGTCCGGCGGTGCTGGCGAGCGTGGGGCCGTCCTCCATCACCGTGGCGGTGGCGACGGCGAGGCCGATGCCGTTGGCGAGGAAGAACAGCGCGATCAGCAGCCTCGGCACGCTGAACCAGCGGGTGCCGGCGGCGGATTCGGCCAGGGCGGCGACGGGTTCGGTGCGGGCGGCTCGACGGCCCGCGAAGCGGGTGGCCCCGGCCGCGGCGAGAACCGTGACGACGGCACCGACGGCCATCGGCATCCAGCCGGCGTGGTAGACGATCGCCGACGACACGACGCCGCTGGAGGTGAGCACGCCGAAGAGGAGCCGGCCGAGCAGATACCCCGGGTAGAGCGCGAGCAGTACCGAGGCGACCGAGAGCACCGCGGTCTCGATGAGGATCATCCGGCGCAGTTGCTGCGGGGTGGAGCCCACGGCACGCAGCAGGGCCATCTCCCGGGTGCGCTGCTGGAGCGACAGCCCGAGGGTGGAGGCGACGCCGAACATCACGATCAGCACCACGGACGAGCCGAAGATGGCCGCCAGGATCACGACGGTGCGCTGGCTGGAGAGGGTGCCGGGCAGTTCCGCGAGGCCGCGCCGTTCGCCGGTGAGCACCTCGGCCCGGTCGCCGACGACGGACCGCACCGTGGCGGCGACCGCCGCCGTGTCGGCGCCGTTCTCCGGGAGCACGCCGATCGAGTCGATCCGGCCGCCGGCAAGCGTGCGGGCCTGCTCGTCGCTGAAGAACAGTGCGGCGTCCGGGTTGCTGTCGCCCCGCTGGCCGGCGACACCGCTGACCGTGAACCGCCGGGTCTCGCCGTTGACGGCGATCTCGACGACGGAGCCCGGTGCGGCACCGGCGCGCTCGGCGAGCCCGGAGTCGAGTACGACCTCGCCGCCGGCGACGGGGGAGGCGCCGGCGGCGAGGGTATAGGGGGTGAGACGGGCGCCGGCCCAGCCGTGACCGTACGAGGTGTCCTCGCCGGTCAGCGCCTTGCCGTCCTTGAGGACGGTGGCGGGGAAGGACACGTCGCCGACGGCGTCGCGGACGCCGTCCGCGCGGGCCACCTCACCGACCAGCTTCGGGTCGATACGGTGCCGCTCGGTCAGGGCGGCGCCGTCGTAGGTCTGTTCGCCGGTGACCACGACCGGGGCGCCGTCCAGGCGCAGCGGGTCGGCGGCCATCCGTACGCCGGTCTCCATCAGGCCGCCGCAGCCGATGACGATCGCGGCGCCGAGGAACATGGCGAGGAAGGTCGCGACGAAGCTGGTCCGCCGGAACTTCAGGGTGCGCAGGGCGAGCCGCCACATCAGTACAGCCCTCCGGACGTCATCGGTGCGGCCTGCTGGCGGTTCTCGTCCTCCCAGGCGCCGAGTCGTGTCATCCGCGCCGCGACCGCGTCGGCCGTCGGCCGGTGCAGCTCACCGGCGAGGGCGCCGTCCGCGAGGAAGACGACCCGGTCGGCGTACGAGGCGGCCACCGGGTCGTGGGTGACCATGACCAGGGTCTGGCGGGCGTTGTCGACGGACTCGCGCAGCAGGGAGAGCACGGCCGACGCGGTTCGGGTGTCCAGCGCTCCGGTGGGCTCGTCGGCGAAGACGACGGCGGGCTGGGTGACCAGGGCTCGCGCGATGGCGACGCGCTGCTGCTGGCCTCCGGACAGCTCGGACGGGAGGTGGCCGAGGCGGTCGGCGAGGCCCACGCGCTGGACGACGGAGCGGATGAGGTTCTTGTCGGGACGCTTTCCGGCGAGTTGCAGCGGCAGGGTGATGTTCTGCATCACCGTCAGGGCGGGCAGCAGGTTGAACGACTGGAAGATGAAGCCGATCCGGTCGCGGCGGAGCATGGTCAGCTGGGTGTCGTCCAGGTCGGCGAGGTCGGTGCCACCGACGGTCACGCTTCCGGACGTGGGCCTGACCAGTCCCGCGGCGCAGTGCAGGAAGGTGCTCTTGCCGGAACCGGACGGTCCCATCACCGCGGTGAAGGTGGCGTCGGCGAAGCTCATGGAGAGTTCCCGGAGCGCGGCCACCTGGCTGTCCGCCCGTCCATAGATCTTCGACACGGTGTCCAGTCGTACCGCCTCCGTCCGACGGAGGTCGTGTGATGTGTGCATCGTGCTCCCCAATGAAATGACGCGCTTCCCACGCGGTGTCTGTGGATCAGATTAGGAGCGGCTGGGCCGTCGCACATTGGCCTTATACCGCCGATTCGAGGTAGAGGTTTCTCTACCTCCATAGGCATGTATGTGGAGTCGTGCATCAGTTCCACACCTCGGAGCTATTCGCGAGTTCACGTCGAGACGTCGTGAAGACGGGCGCCGGGCCTCGCGATTCCGGGTGACCCTGGTGGCGCCTCCGGAGGCTTTACGCGAAGGCGCCGGGCCTTCGAACCGGTGCGCGACGCCTCTCGGTCGGGCCGGGGCCGGGGCACCATTTCCCCGAAAGAAATACCGTTTTCTTGTCAAGGGGGCAGAAATACCCGTAGGACAGTGCACCTCCCACCCTTCTGTCCGAATCGTTTACCCCACCGTAAAAGTGCGGTCACTGCCAGTGCCACACTGTGAATCAACGGGTAACGTCGCAGTATCCGAAGAACCGTCAAGAGATGGGATTCCCTGTGTCCAGGACAGCCGGCCTCTCCACGGCCGAGAGGCAAGAGGGCACCGCGCACGCGAGGCCGGTGCGGCATGGGGCGTGACCATGGGCTCATCGCCAGCGTGCGGCCCGACGGGCACCTGGATCTGTTCGTGCCGCTCACCGGGAAACGCCACAGCTGCGGTCCTCGTGGTACGGCGATGTGGCTCGCGCTGCAGCGCTGTGACTGGCAGACGGAACTCGCCGCGGAAGATGTCGCTGTGCGACTGGGTGTACATCCGGACAGTATTCGATGTGATATCCAGGCATGGATGTCGCATTTCCGTGAGGCGAGTCGGTGACGAAACGGGGAGCGGCGGTCTCGCGACCGCCGCGTCCCGTTGCGGGTCCGGCGGCCGGTGCGTGACGCACGGCCGCCGGTGCCCTTCCGGCCTCAGGCCGGCGCGATGTCGGACAGCCACTTCTCCACCGCTCCCGCGGTGGATTCGGCCTTGTCCTCCATGACCGTGAAATGCGTGCCGGGCACCTCGGCGAGTTCGTGCGCGCCCTCCCAGACCGCCTGCCAGCCGTCGATTCCGGGCGCGAAGGGGTCCTCGGGCCGGACGAACAGCACCGGAGCGGTCAGCGGGCCCGGAAGGCAGTGCGCGATCAGTTCGCTGTAGCGGCTCATCGCCGCGAGGCGGGCGGTGCCGAAACCGCCCACGGACGACTCGCGGTCCAGCATGCCGTTGAACATCTCGCGCCGGAGCTGTTCGGTGCCGTCGTCGGCCAGCAGGTAGGTGTCCAGCAGGACCACACCGGATGCCGGGCGGCCTGCCTTCTCCATCGCCTCGGCGGCCGCGTGGGCGAACTGCCCGCCGGAGGAGTAGCCGAGGAGCACGTAGGGGCGTCCGTCGGCACAGGCACGCCGGATGCCTTCGACCACCACCTCCACGACCGCCTCGGCGGAGCGCGGCAGCGGCTCCCCGGGGGCGAAACCGGGGACGTCCGGGACGAGTACGTCGCGGCGGCCGTGGAAGTGCCGGGCGAAGCGGGCGTACTGGTGCGCGCCGCCCAGCGCCATCGGTGAGGGCAGGCAGAGCAGACGGGGCCCCTCGTCCCCCGTCGCCAGGCGCACGGGGTCGCGTACTTCGCCGAACTCGGCCGCCGAGGAGAAGGCCGGCAGGATGTCCGCGGCGCTGTGCAGCAGCGTCAGGGCCCGTTCCCAGTTGCCGTCGCCCGCCGCGCGCCGCACCAGCCCGCTGACCGACTCGATGTCGTCGTCGGCCGGTCCGGTGCCACCCCCGGCGAGGTGTCCGCGCAGGTGCGCGGCGAGCGCGGCGGGAGTGCGGTGGTCGAAGACGACCCCGGCCGCGACGGTGACGCCGAGCGCGTCGGCGAGGGCTGCGCGCAGTTCCGCGGCGGAGACCGAGTCCATACCGATCTCCAGGAAGGCGTCGTCGGGTTCGACGGCCTCCGGTCCCGCGTGTCCGAGGATCGCGGCGGTCTGTGCCCGCACCAGACCGGCGAGCAGAGCCTCCTGCTCGGCCTCCGGTGCCGTCGCCAGCCGCTCCCGCAGCCCGTGTGCCTGCGGGACCGCGGCGGGGGCGACGGAGACGTCCGGGCCGGCGGCCGGCTGCGCGGCGGGCCGGTCCATGGTCAGGGGGACGTCGGCGTCCAGCCAGTACCGTTCGTGCCGGAAGGCGTACGTGGGCAGTTCGGCGCGGGCCGTCCCGGGGAAGACCGCCGCCCAGTCCAGGGGCGCGCCGTCGACGTGCAGCCGGGCGAGCCCGGACAGCAGGGCCGCGGTTTCGGCGCCGTGACGCCGGCCGAGGGCCACGAAGGCGGCGGCGTCCTCGCCGACGCACTCCCGGACGAGTCCGGTCAGGACGGCGTCGGGACCGACCTCGACGTAGCGGGTGACGCCCGACCCGGCGAGGGCGGCGACGGCGTCGGAGAAGCGGACGGTGCCGCGCACGTGCCGTACCCAGTACCGCGGGTCGCGCAGCTGCTGCCCGGTGGCCGGGAGTCCGGTGAGCGCCGAGACCACGTCGACGCGGGGTTCGTGGAAGGTGAGCTGCTCGACGACCGCGTGGAATGCGTCGAGCATGGCGTCCATCAGAGGCGAGTGGAAGGCGTGCGAGACGCTGAGCCGCTTGGTCTTCGCGAACCCCGCGGCGGCGGAGAGGACCGCCTCCCGCTCGCCGGACAGGACGACTGCCGACGGCCCGTTGACGGCGGCCAGGCCCACCCGTTCGTCCAGCAGAGGACGGACCTCGTCCTCACCGGCGCGCACGGCGACCATCGCACCGCCCTCGGGCAGGGCCTGCATGAGCCGTCCGCGTGCGGCGACCAGGGTGCAGGCATCGGCGAGGTCCAGCACTCCGGCGACGTGCGCGGCGGCGATCTCGCCGACGGAGTGCCCCGACAGCACGTCCGGCCGCACTCCCCAGGACTCCAGCAGCCGGAACAGGGCCACCTCGTAGGCGAACAAGGCCGTCTGTGCGTACTGCGTGCGGTGGACCGCCTCGGTGTCCTCGCCGCTCAGCACGCCCACCAGGTCCAGGCCTAGGTGGGCGTCGATCGCGTCGAACGTCTCGGCGAACACCGGGTGGTGTGCGCGCAGTTCGAGCCCCATGCCGGGGCGCTGGGCGCCCTGGCCGGTGAACAGGAACGCGGTGCGTCCGCCGGTGCGGGCCCGGCCGGTGACGGCGGTGGCCGACGGGCTTCCGGTGGCGAGGGCGTCCAGACCGGCCCGGATCTGCTCACGGTCCCCGCCGACGACGACGGCCCGGTGGGCGAAGGCGGCACGCCGGGTGCCCAGGCCCCGCGCGACGGCGGACAGCGGCAGTCCGGGACGGGCGTCGAGGAAGTCGCGCAGCCGCTCCGCCTGTGCGGGGAGGGCGTGAGCGGAGCGGGCGGAGAGGGGGAGCATGACGGCCGGTGCGTGTGGTTCGGGCTCCGGGTGCGGGGAGGTGTCGTCGTCGGGTGCCTCCTCGAGAATCACGTGCGCGTTGGTCCCGCTGATCCCGAACGACGACACCCCCGCACGACGCACCCGCTCACCCCGCACCCACTCCCGCTCCACATCCAGCAACCGGACCAGACCCGCACCCCACTCCACCTTCCGCGACGGCACCCCCGCGTACAACGAACGCGGCAACACCCCCTCCCCCAACGCCAACACCATCTTCATCACACCCGCCACACCCGCAGCAGCCTGCGTATGACCGATGTTCGACTTCACCGACCCCAACCACAACGGACGATCCTCCGAACGCCCCTGCCCGTACACCGCCAACAACGCCTGCGCCTCGATCGGATCACCCAACTCCGTCCCCGTACCGTGCGCCTCCACCACATCCACATCAGCCGCCGACACACCCGCCGACACCAACGCCTGACCCAACACCCGCTGCTGCGACGGACCATTCGGCGCCGTCAACCCGTTCGACGCACCATCCTGATTCACCGCACTCCCCCGCACCACCGCCCACACCCGATGCCCCAACCGCCGCGCATCCGACAACCGCTCCAACACCAGCACACCGGCGCCCTCCGAAAGGGCCGTGCCGTCAGCCGCGTCGGCGAAGGACTTGACCCGGCCGTCCGCGGCGAGGTTGCGCTGCCTGCTGAAGTCGACGAAAGTGTCGACGGTCGACATCACGGAGACACCGCCGGCCATCGCCAGGGTGCACTCGCCCCGCCGCAGCGCCTGCGCGGCGAGGTGCAGCGCCACGAGGGACGAGGAGCACGCGGTGTCGACGGTGAGGGCCGGGCCCTCCAGACCGAGGGCGTAGGCGACGCGGCCCGAGACGACGCTGGCGAGGCTTCCGTTGCCGAGGTAGTCGCGGACGGCCTCGGGGACGTCGCGCAGCCGGCTGCCGTAGTCGTGGTACATGACGCCGGCGAACACGCCGGTGCGGCTGCCGCGCACGCTGTGCGGATCGATGCCGGCGCGCTCCAGGGCCTCCCAGGAGGTCTCCAGCAGCAGCCGTTGCTGCGGGTCCATGGCGAGGGCCTCCCGCGGGCCGATGCCGAAGAAGTCGTGGTCGAACTCGGCGGCGTCGTAGAGGAATCCGCCCGACCGGGTGCTGCAGTGCCCGGGCTTGCCGGGCTCCGGGTCGTAGAGGGTGTCCAGGTCCCATCCCCGGTCGTCCGGGAAGTCACCCATGCCGTCCCCGCCGTCGGCCAGCAGCCGCCAGAACTCCTCGGGGGTGGTGACACCGCCGGGGTAGCGGCAGGCCATGCCGACGATCGCCACGGGCTCGTCGGCCGCGTACGCCGTCTCCGGTGCCGCGGCGCCGGGGGCGTCCCCGGCGTCCGCGCCGAGGAGTTCCGTCCTCAGGTACCGCACCAGGGCGTCGGCGTCGGGGTGGTCGAAGACGAGGGTCGCGGGCAGCCGCAGGCCGACGGCGCCGCCCAGACGGTTGCGCAGCTCCACCGCGGTCAACGAGTCGAACCCCGCCTCGCGGAAGGAGCGGCGCGGGTCGAGCACCATGTCGGAACCGTGGCCGAGGACGGCGGCCACCTGGGTGCGGATCAGCTCCATCAGCTCCGCGTCCCGTTCGGCGGCGCCCAGGGCCGCCAGCCGGTCGGTGAACGAGTCCCCGGCGGTCCGGGTGGCGGCGGCCCGGCGGGCGGGGGCGGGCACCAGGCCGCGCAGCAGGGCGGGCACCCCGTCGGCGCCGCGCAAGGCCCGCAGGTCGAGGCCGATGGGCAGCAGCAGCCGCTCGTCGGCGGCGAGCGCGGCGTCGAACAGCCGCAGCCCTTCCTCGGTGGGCAGGGGCCGGACTCCCGCACGCGTCATGCGCGCGACGTCGGCGTCCGTGAGGTGGGCGGTCATACCGGTGCGCTGCTCCCAGAAGCCCCAGGCCAGGGAGAGCGCCGGCAGCCCCAGGGAGCCCCGGTGCGCGGCGAGGGCGTCGAGGAACGCGTTGGCGGCGGCGTAACCGGACTGCCCGGCTCCGTCGACGGTGCCCGCGGCCGAGGAGAACAGCACGAACGCCGCCAGGTCCGCGTCCCGGGTGAGCTCGTGCAGGTTCCAGGCGGCGTCCGCCTTGGGCCGCAGCACGGCGTCCAGCCGCTCGGGGGTCTGGTCGGTGACCAGCCCGTCGTCGAGGACACCCGCGAGGTGCACCACGGCGGTCAGGGGGTGCGCGGCGGGCACTTCGGCCAGGAGCGCGGCCAGTTCGTCGCGCTCGGCGGCGTCGCAGCGTGCGACGACGACCTGGACGCCCGACTCGGCGAGATCGGCGAAGTCGTCCGCGGAGGTGCCGCTGCGCCCGGCCAGGACGAGGCGGCGCACGCCGTGTGCGGTGGCCAGGTGGCGGGCGACCACGGCGCCGAGCACACCGGTTCCGCCGGTGATCAGCACGGTGCCGTCGGGGTCGAGCGCTGCGGCGCTCCCCCGGACGACGGCGCGGGCCAGCCGGGGCACCCGGACGGTGTCCCCCCGCAGGGCCAGTTGCGGTTCGCCGCTCGTGGCGGCGGCGCGTACGGCGGCGGCGATCCGGTCCTCGCCGTCCACCGCTCCGGGGGCGGTGTCCACCAGGACGATGCGGTCGGGGTGTTCGCCCTGGGCGGCGCGGACGAGGCCCCACACGGCGGCGCCCGGCAGGTCGACGGGGCTGTCCTCCTCGCCGGTGGTGACCGCGCCCGCGGTGAGGACCAGCAGCCGGGCGGTGGCCGTGCGGTCGTCCGCCAGCCAGTCGTGCAGTGCGGTCAGGGCCTGTACGGTCGCCTCGCGCACCGAGGCCGCGGGGTCGTCGCCGCCGGTCACCGGCAGGACCACCCACTCGGGCAGCGGTGCGAGCGCGGCCGTGCCGCCCTCGGCCAGTACGGCGTGCGCGGGTGCCGCGGCATCCGGTACGGGCACCACGGGCCAGTCCAGCCGGTACAGGTCGTCCGCGCGGACCGGGGAGGCCGACGCCCCGCTGTCGGCCGGCCGCGAGACCAGGGCCTCGACGGCGGCGACCGGAGCGCCGGTGGGGTCGGCCAGTTCCAGGGAGAGCGTGTCGCCGCCGCGGAGGCGGACCCGCAGGGCGGTGGCCCCGGCCGCGTACAGCGACACCCCGGTCCAGGCGAAGGGCAGCCGGGCCGTCTCCTGGCCCTGCGCGCCGAGGCCGTCGGCGTGCAGGGCGGCGTCGAACAGGGCCGGGTGAAGAGCGAATCCGCCGGCCTCGGTGGGCAGTTCGACGTCGGCGTACGTCTCGTCACCGCGCCGCCAGACCGCGCGCAGTCCCTGGAAGGCCGGCCCGTACTCGTAGCCGAGGACCGCCAGTTCGGCGTACGCCCCGTCCACCGGGACCGGTTCGGCGCCGGGGGGCGGCCAGGCGGCGAGGTCGAAGGCGGGCCGGGCGGACTGCGGTGCGAGGAGCCCCGAGGCGTTCAGGGTCCAGGCCGCCTCGTCGGCGCTCTCGGGGCGGGAGTGGACGGTCACCGCGCGGTGCCCCTGGCCGTCGGCGGCGGCCACGTGCAGCTGGAGCTGGACGGCGCCCCGCTCCGGCAGCGGCAGCGGTGCCTGCAGGGTGAGTTCGGTGACGTGTCCGCAGCCGAGTTCGTGGCCGGCGCTCAGCGCCAGTTCCACCAGCGCGGTGCCGGGCAGCAGGGTGGTGGCGGAGACCGCGTGGTCGGCCAGCCAGGGTGTGGTGGACAGCGAGAGCCGGCCGGTGAACAGGGTGCCGCCGCCCGCGACCGGGACGGCCGCGCCCAGCAGCGGGTGGCCGGCGCTCCGGAGGCCCGCGGCGGTGACGTCGCCGGTGGCAGCGGACCGGCCGAGCCAGTAGCGCTCACGCTGGAAGGCGTAGGTGGGCAGGTCCGCGGTCCGCACGGGCATCCCGGCGAACACCGGGGACCAGTCGACCGGTACGCCGGCCACGAACGCCTCGCCCAGCGAGGTGAGCAGACGGTCCGCGCCTCCGTCGTCGCGGCGCAGCGAGCCGAGTCCGGTGACGTCCGTGCCGGCGGCGTCGGCGGTCTCCTCGATGCTGTTGAGCAGGACCGGGTGCGGGCTGCACTCCACGAACACCCCGTAGCCGGCGCCCAGCAGGGTCCGGGTGGTCGGCTCGAACAGGACGCCCTGGCGCAGGTTGGTGTACCAGTACCCGGCGTCCAGCGTGGTGGTGTCCAGCACGCCGTTGGTGACGGTGGAGTAGAAGGGCACGTCGGCGGCGCGCGGCCGCACGTCCGCGAGGTCGGTGAGGAGCCGTTCGCGGATCGACTCGACGTGGGCGCAGTGCGAGGCGTAGTCGACCGGAAGCCGCTTGGCGCGTCCGCCGTCGGCGACGATCGTCGCGCGCAGGGCGTCGAGGACGTCGCCGTCCCCGGAGAGCACCACGGAGGAGGCACCGTTGACGGCGGCCACGGAGACCCGCCCGTCATGGGCGGCGACGAGTTCACGGGCCCGGGACTCGGGCAGGGCCACCGACATCATGCCGCCGCCCAGGCCGGAGAGCGCCTCGGCGATCGCCCGGCTGCGCAGGGCCACGACGCGGGCCCCGTCGGAGAGGCTGAGCGCGCCGGCCACGCAGGCGGCGGCTATCTCGCCCTGGGAGTGGCCGATGACGGCGGCTGGACGCACGCCGTGCGCGCGCCACACCTCGGCCAGCGACACCATGATCGCCCACAGGGCGGGCTGTACGACGTCCACCCGTTCCAGCGGGCGGCGTTCGCGCACGGTCGCGAGGAGGTCCCAGTCGGTGAAGGGCGCGAGGGCCTCGGCGCAGTCGGCCAGGGAGGCGGCGAACACCTCGGAGGTGTCCAGCAGGTCGGCGGCCATGCCCGCCCACTGGGAGCCCTGTCCGGGGAAGACGAACGCGATGCGGGACTCCCCCGCCGGTGCGCCGCGCACCACACCGGACGCCGGGTCGCTCTCGGCCAGGGCGGTGAGGCCCGCGGTCACGGTGGCCGCGTCGGCGCCGACGACGACGGCCCGCCGGTCCAGTGCGGCGCGGGTGGTGGCCAGGGTGTGGGCGACGTCGGGCACCGGGTCGGCGCCGGTCGCCAGGTGGTCCAGGAGGCGGCGGGCCTGCGCGGCGAGTCCCGGCTCGTCGCGTGCGGACAGCACCAGGGGCAACGGCCGGTCCCAGACCGGCTCCTTCTCACGCGGCTCGGGGTCGGGGGCCGCCTCGACGATGACGTGGGCGTTGGTGCCGCTGATCCCGAAGGAGGACACGGCGGCGCGGCGGAGCTCACCGGGGGCGGGCCAGTCGCGTGGTTCGGCGAGGAGTTCGACGGCGCCGGCCTCCCAGTCGACCTGGCTGGTGGGTTGTCCGGCGTGCAGGGTCCGGGGCAGCCGGCCGTGGCGCATGGCCATGACCATCTTGATGACTCCGGCGACTCCGGCCGCGGCCTGGGTGTGTCCGATGTTGGACTTCACCGACCCCAGCCACAGCGGCTCCGCACGGTCCTGACCGTAGGTGGCCAGGAGGGCCTGGGCCTCGATCGGGTCGCCGAGCGGGGTGCCGGTGCCGTGTGCCTCCACGGCGTGCACCTGGCGGGGTTCGAGCCGGGCGTCGGCGAGGGCGGCGCGGATGACGCGCTGCTGGGACGGGCCGTTGGGGGCGGTCAGGCCGTTGGACGCGCCGTCCTGGTTGACGGCGGTCCCCCGCACGACGGCGAGCACCTTGTGCCCGTGGCGACGGGCGTCGCTCAGCCGCTCCAGGAGCAGCATCCCCACGCCCTCGCCCCAGCCGGTGCCGTCCGCGCCCTCCGCGAACGACTTGCAGCGGCCGTCCAGGGCGAGGCCGCGCTGGCGGGAGAAGTCGATGAAGGTGTCGGGGGTCGACATGACGGTCACCCCGCCGGCCAGGGCGAGCCCGCACTCACCGGTGCGCAGCGCCTGCACGGCCAGGTGGAGGGCGACGAGGGAGGAGGAGCAGGCGGTGTCGATCGTGACGGCCGGGCCCTCGAGGCCGAGGGTGTAGGACACACGGCCGGAGGCGACGCTGCCGAGGTTGCCGTTGCCGAGGTATCCCTCGACGCCTTCGGGGACTTCCGTGAGCCAGCTGCCGTAGTCGTGGTACATCACACCCGCGTAGATGCCGGTGCGGCTGCCGCGCAGGGTGTGCGGGTCGATGCCGGCGCGTTCGAACGCCTCCCAGGCGGTCTCCAGCAGCAGGCGCTGCTGCGGGTCCATCGCGACGGCCTCGCGCGGGCTGATGCCGAAGAACCCCGGGTCGAAACGCGGTGCGTCGTGGAGGAATCCGCCCTCGCGCACATGGGTGCGGCCCGGCGCGTCGGGGTCGGGGTCGTAGATGGCGTCGACGTCCCAGTCCCGGTCCGCGGGGAAGTCGCCCACGGCGTCCACTCCGGCGTCGACCAGCTGCCACAGCTGCTCGGGCGTGCTGACGCCGCCGGGGTAGCGGCAGCTCATGGCGACGACGGCGACGGGCTCGTGCGCGGCTTCGGAGATCCGGTCGTTGGCCCGGCGCAGCCGCTCGTTCTCGAGCATGGCCTCACGCAGCGCCTCGACGATCTGCTCGACAGATGTGTCCACGGTCGGTGTCGCTCCCTGCTGACTCGGCGGCGCTGATGATGCGGTGAAGGTGGAGACGCGGTGGTGGTGCGCCGGAGGCGGATCGCCGGTGCCGGACGCGGCGCGGCGTCCGGCACCGGGGCGGCTCACTCGGGGGTGCTGCGGTTGAGGGCGGCCCGCACCAGGTCCGCCACGCCCATGGACTTGATGTCCATGGGCGGCTCGGCCGCGGCCTCGGCGGGTGCGGACCCGGAGAGTTCCAGCAGCCCGTCGAGGAGTCCCGCCTCGCGGATCCTCGCGACCGGGATACGGGCGATGAGGTCCCGCACCTCGTCGTCGGCCCGTGTGTCGGCGGGCTCCGGTCCCGCGTCCGGGGCGAACCGGTCGAGCAGGTGGTCCGCGAGGGCCGTCGGGGTGGCGTAGTCGAAGATGAGGGTGGAGGGCAGGCGCAGTCCGCTGACGGCGTTGAGGCGGTTGCGCAGTTCGACGGCGGCGAGCGAGTCGAAGCCCAGCTCGGTGAAGGCGCGCCGGGGGTCGACGGCCCCGGGGCCGTCGTGGCCGAGTACCCCCGCGACCTCGGTGCGGACCGCTTCGAGCACCGTGTGCGCGTGGTCGGCCTCCGGCAGCCCGGCCAGGCGTTCGCCGAGTGTGCGGGCGCGGTCGTCCTGCGCCGCGCGGGCGGTGACACCGGCCAGGGTGCGCAGCACGGGGGGTACGTCGTCGCCCCGGCGGCGCAGCGCGGCGGTGTCCAGCCGGACCGGCACCAGGGCGGGGAGCCCGGACTCCACGGCGGCGTCGAACAGTTCCAGCCCTTCGGCCGGGTCGAGCGCGCCGATTCCGGACCGTTCGATGCGCTGCACGTCGTCCCGGTCGAGGCCGGCGCCCATGCCGCTGCCGGCCCAGAGGCCCCAGGCGAGCGAGGTGGCGGGGAGGTTCAGCCCGGCACGGTGGGCCGCCAGGGCGTCGAGGAAGACGTTGGCCGCGGCGTAGTTCCCCTGGCCCGCGGCGTCGATGGTGCCGGCGGCCGAGGAGAACAGCACGAAGTGGGACAGGTCCCGGTCGAGGGTGAGCCGGTGCAGGTGCCATGCGGCGTCCGCCTTGGGCCGGAGCACGGTGTCCAGGCGCGTGGGGGTGAGCGCGGGGACCAGCCCGTCGTCGAGTACGCCGGCGGTGTGCACGACGCTGTCGACGGGGTGGGCGGCCAGCAGTGCGGCGAGTGCGTCCGGGTCGGCGACGTCGCAGGCGACGAGGTCGGCGCGGGCGCCCAGGGCGGCGAGGTCGTGGGCCAGTCCGGCGGCGCCGGGGGCGTCGGGCCCCCGGCGGCCCGCGAGGACGAGACGGGTGACGCCGTGCCGGGTGACGAGGTGGCGGGCCACCAGGGCGCCGAGCCCGCCGGTGCCACCGGTGACGAGGACGGTGCCCCAGGGCCGGCCGGTGTGCGGGGCGTCCGGTTCCGCGGCGCGCGTCAGACGCGGTGCGTGGGCCCGGCCGTCCCGCCACAGCACCTCGGGCTCGCCGGAGTCGAGGA
>Ga0164307_10000310_pt1 | contig 21899 bp, 21 predicted proteins | sample Whisoiple_243_MG_FD_110214 | JGI IMG/M metagenome (GOLD analysis project Ga0164307, IMG submission 110214) | Soil microbial communities amended with fresh organic matter from upstate New York, USA - Whitman soil sample_243_MG | ecosystem: Environmental > Terrestrial > Soil > Unclassified >...
AACATCCCGATCGACGAGGAGACGACGCTGGTCAAGTTCGTCGCGCTGCGCACCTTCTTCAAGGGCAAGTGGGCCGACCGCGACGCGCGCCGCCGGGTCTTCAAGGTGCTCTACGAGGACCAGGTCATCGTCGACACCGTGCGCCCCGAGCTGCTGCCCTTCGACCTCTCGGACGAGCTGCACGTGAAGAGCGACTACAACGCCGTGCTCTACCGCCGCCGTCGCCAGGAGCTCATCGAGATGGGCTGGGGCGTCGAGGGCAACACCATCGTCGGCGAGGGCCCGGCGCGGGTCGAGCAGCGGGTCATCCCGTCGCCGATCCGCAAGGAGGTGCCGGAGCTCGCGAGCGCGTGGAACTTCAAGGAGGTCCGCAGCCGGGAGATCCTCCGCGGCAACACCGACCGCGCAGCACGCGGCGACGTACCTCGCACCGACTCCCTCCCCGCAACCGAGTCCACCATCCAGGAGATCAAGTCATGAGCAGCTTGTCCGGAGCCCTGTGCCAGGGCACCCTCGACACCATCGTCGAGCGCGGCGACCTCACCGAGGTGACCGGCGCCGACGGCGGCCCGCTCCTCGAGCTGGTCTCCGAGGCGTTCGGTGAGGTCGGTGAGGCCCGCGTGTTCCGTGGCGAGCGGATCGCCAAGGCCGTGTACGTCGGCCTTGCGGTGCCGCCGATCGGGCTCGACAGCCACATGGTCTTCGCCTTCAGCCCGGCCGGCGTGCCGGTCCCGCACTTCACGCTGGACTCGGTGTTCGGCCAGGGGACCTACGCGTTCCACCTCGACCTGATCCCGCGGGCCGACCTCGGCACCCACCTCGACTACCTCGACTGGGCCCACACGCCGCTCGACGCGGCGTTCGAGGAGGTGTCCGCCCGGCCCGGCCTCACGAAGACCGCGATCGGTCCGCGCCAGTTCGCGATGATGTCGCCCTGGATGCTCGTGCACCGGGCCGAGGAGGAGGCGTTCCGCGGTATCGGTGGCACCGTCGAGACCTACCTCGAGCACTGGTTCTCCCTCGTCGAGGGCGAGGTGCCGGACGCCGTGCTCTCCGACGTCGCCGACACCGACCTCGCCGCGCGCGACGAGCGCAACCGGGCCAACATCTTCAACCCCGACGTCGACAAGGTCTGGGCGCAGGTCCAGCAGCTGGTCGGCGCGGAGCAGGCCGAGGCGGTCCGCACCCTGCTGCTCGACAACTCGATCCCGGCTGTGGAGGTGTCCGCATGACCGCGGTCCAGGACGGCACCGTGGACGAGACCACTGCAGAAGAGACAAGTGAGTGGCAGAAGCGGATCGCGGGGGAGTGGCACGGTCGTCCGGGCCTCTTCGACGCCGTCGGCAACCACGTCGGCTTCGAGCGGGTCGACCGCGCGAGCGTCGTCGAGGACGGCGTCTCCCGCTATTGGATGAACACCCAGTTGGAGGGCTCCGGCCCGCTGCGCAACCGCTTCGAGCTCGGCGCGCACTTCGACTTCGGCATCGTCGACTCCGACGAGAACAGGGTCTACTGCGGCCCCGACTTCTACGGCACCGGCCAGCCGCACGGCCTCTTCGTCGAGGCCAACTACTACTCGCCGGGCTGGCAGGCCGACCTGCGCACCTGGAACCAGGTGCTCGCCGACGGCGAGACCCAGGTCTACTCCTCGGTGCTGCACGACGGCTGGGCCGTCTGCGCGGTCTTCAACGGCATCTACAAGCGGACCTTCGACCACGAGACCAACCCGGAGACGCAGAAGTTCGTCGAGGACTGGATCGCGCTGGAGACCCAGCGGGGATCGCGGCCGCAGGTGCTGCCGACCAAGGAGAAGGGCGCCTGGACCGGCACCCTCTTCGTCGACCCGGTGGACCACAGTGGGACGGGGGAGACCCAGGTCGTCATCGAGCACGACCCGCAGTCGCTGCGGCACGCGCGCCAGCACGTCTCATGGACGGGCGCGCTCGACCGCAGCTACACCTTCGACCGGTTCCGCGACGGCGCCCGCACCCTGTACGAAGGTCCCGAGGTCTTCGGCAACGCGACGTCGTACGGCCGGGCGCTCTTCACCAGCCAGCACCTCGTCGGACCGGACGCCCGAGGCGTCGAGAAGATCCGCGGCCGCGAGGTCCTGATCGATGCGGACACCCGCGAGCTCGCCGTGGTGTGGCAGCTCTTCCACGGCGAGACCGTGACGCACTTCGTGCACGGCCTGCTCACGTGGGAAACGGCATGAGCGGTACGTCGGACCGGGTCGTCGTCGTCACCGGCGGCACCCGCGGGATCGGGCTGGGCCTGGCCCGTGAGCTGCTGGCCCGTGGCTGCCGGGTCGTCGTGTGCGGACGCTCCGCCGCCGGCGTCGACAGCGCCGTCGCCGAGCTCGCCGAGGCCGCCGGCCCGCACCGGGTCACCGGCCTCGCCACCGACGTCACGTCGCGCGCGCAGATGCAGGCGCTGTGGGACCACGCCGTCGCGACGTACGGCAGGGTCGACGTCTGGATCAACAACGCCGGCCTGTCGGCTCCGCGTCGTCCGCTCCCGGAGGTCTCCGAGGAGACGGTCTCGGCGGTCGTGTCGGCGAACCTGATCGGCGTCACCAACGGCTGTGCCGTGGCGCTCGTCGGTCTGCAGGCGCAGGCCACCGGTGGCTGGATCTGGAACATGGAGGGCTTCGGCTCCGGCGGCCAGAAGCAGCCCGGCATGACGACGTACGGCGCGACCAAGCGCGCGGTCACCTACCTGACCGAGTCGCTCGTCAAGGAGACCAAGAGCGGCAACGTCAAGGTCGGCTTCCTCTCGCCGGGCATCGTCGCCACCGACCTGCTGACCGACGACTATGACGGTCAGCCCGAGGCGTTCGAGAAGGCCCGCAAGATCTTCAACATCCTCGGTGACCGGGTCGAGACCGTGACCCCGTGGCTGGCCGACCACCTGCTGGCGGCCAACAAGAGCGGCGCCCGGGTCGCCTGGCTGACCACGCCGAAGGCGATGGGCCGGTTCATGACCGCCGGCTTCAAGAAGCGCGACATCTTCCTCGAGCCCGCCTGATGGCGGTCGACCCCTGCACGGAGTACGGGCTGGCGCTCGCGACCGAGGACTTCGTCCCGGTGCTGCTCGCCGGGCTCGGCACCGTCGTGCTCGGCCTCATGGCGGGGAGGACGCTGCCCGCCGTACGCGTGCCGGCACTGCTCGCCGGCGCCCTGGTCACCCTCGGTGGCCTGGCGAAGGCGACCTGGAAGACGCTGGTCGCGGCCGAGCCGTGCCGCAACTACCCGTTCCTCGAGAACCTGCTCTTCCCGTGCCTGGCCTTCGGGTTCGCCGGCATCGCCTGCGCCCTCTTCGGGGTCTGGCGCGGGCGGCAGGCGTCCTGGTGGCCGTTCCTGCTCCTGCCCTGCATCGCCGGCGTCGCCGCCCTGGTCGTGTGGGACACCTGGCCGCTCCTGATCGCCTCCGCCATCGGCGCCGTCGTCGTCGGCGTACTGGCCATCCGGCTCTCCCTGCGCGGCGGTGACCGGCTCGGCGCCCTGCTCTTCGTCGTCTACATCGTCGGCACGCTCGTGCTGCCCCCGCTCGCCGCCCGGCCGCACCAGTCCGAGCAGCTGCAGTGGGGCGAACAGATCACGAACTCGATCGTCCAGCTCTGCTTCCTGCTCGGTGGCCTGCGGCTGCTGCGTCGTACGCCGACCGCTGTCGCCGAGCCCGCACATCGTTCCGTAGGAGCCCATCGATGACCGACCGCCTCGGCTGGCGCCGCAAGTTCGGCGTGATCGCGCCGAGCACCAACACCATCGTCCAGCCGGAGTTCGACTCGATGCGGGTCCCCGGCGTCACCTCGCACTACGGCCGGATCCTGATCCGTGACGGGCGGATCGGCGACGACGAGGGCATGGAGGCGCTCCTCGAGCAGATCCGGGCCTCGATGGCCGACTGCGTCGAGGGCATCATGACCATGGAGCCCGACTACATGGTGATGGGCATGAGCGCCGAGACCTTCTGGGACGGCGTCGAGGGCAACCGCCAGTTCGTCCAACAGATCAAGGACCTCTCCGGCGGTCTGGGCGTCGCGACCGGCGCCGAGGCCTGCGAACGGGCGCTGCACCTGTACGGCGCCAAGAGGATCGCCGTCGTCACGCCGTACACCCCGATCGGCGACGAGAACGTCCGCAAGTTCTTCACCGAGCTCGGCTTCGAGGTGGGCGCGATCAAGGGGCTCAGCTGCGAGTCGGCGGTCGCCATCGCCCACGTCAGCGAGCAGACCCTGCGCGAGTCGCTGATCGAGGTCAACGACTCCGACGTCGACGCGATCGTCCAGTGCGGCACCAATCTGTGCATGACCGAGCTCGCCGACGAGGCCGAGCGCTGGCTGGACAAGCCGGTCATCGCCATCAACGCCGCCACCTGGTGGATGGCGCTGCGCGACAACGGCATCGACGACCAGCTGCACGGCTACGGTTCGCTGCTGCGCGAGCACTGATCTCGCGCGGGTCAGCCCAGGGTGATCTCGTCGAACGGGAGCAGCGGCTCCAGCCACGGGAAGACGACCAGGAAGAGCAGCGCGAGCACGCCGAGGGCGAGCAGCAGGAAGACCAGCAGCTTGGCCGGCCACGGCCCGGGGACCAGGCGCCACAGTACGGCGTACACGGCTCAGGCCCCCGCGATCTGGGTCGAGGTCAGGTGGCCGGAGATGATCATCCGCTCGGTCGATCCCCAGCGCGGGTTGCAGGTGACCAGGGTGATCAGCGCCTTCTTGGGCTTGGCGCCGGGCTTGCCGGGCACGGCGTCGATGACGCCGACGGCCGTCGGGTCGACGATCTTGGAGCCGTCGACCACGTAGGTGTAGGTGCCGTTGACGGTCTCGATCGAGACCTCATCGCCCTTGCGCACCTCGTCGAGGTGCGCAAACGGCTCGCCGTGCGTGGCGCGGTGGCCGGCGACCGCGAAGTTGCCGACCTGGCCGGGCATCGCCGTACCGGGGAAGTGGCCCGGTCCCTTGGCGATGTCGTCGTCGGAGACGCCCTCGACCATCACCCAGGACCAGTCGTCGCCGAGGCGGGGGATCCGGATGACGCCGAGGGTCGAGCCGGACGGCAGGTCCGACGCGATCGGGGCGGGTGCGGCGGCACCGCCCTTGGCCGCGGACACCTGGGTCCGCGCGGCCTGCTCGACCTGCGCCTGGAACGTGTCGCGCAGCTTGCTCTGCGCGGCGGCGTTCTGGACGTCGCTCCAGAAGACCACGTAGACGGCGAACGCGACCACGACGAGTCCGAGGGTCACCAGCAGCTCGGCGGACGTGCGCACCACCAGCCGGACCACGGACGTCACCCGGTTGCCCTCCGTTCAGTTCTTAGCAAAGTTGTTACAATATATCATTGACAATATCCGACTCGGGGATGAGGCTTTGCTCACTGCGCACCCCGATGGGCGCAGTGGCAGGGACAGGTCTTGCGGACTCACCATGATCAGTCGCTTTCCGGACTGTTCATACCCGATAAGGAGAATCCGGGTAGATGAGATCACGAAATCGTTTTGTGACTGGGGCCGTTGCGGTCGCCCTGGCCGCCAGCGGCGCGATCCTGGCTGTCGGCGGTTCCGCCGAAGCAGCCGGCGCCGAACCGACCGGCGGATGCTGGGTCTACGGGTTCAACCCCGGCGACCCGCTCGAGAGCACCACGCCGAGCTACAGCATCTCCAGCGGCTACGCGCCGTGGACCGACGCGGCGCTCGCGCCGGCCGGCATTGCTGACTACGAGATCACCTCGAGCGGCGGCACCCTCGTCGGTACGACGCGCAACTTCAGCCTGACGTTCAACAAGGGCCCGAAGAGCGCGGCGCCCGCCGTCGGTACGGCGTACTACTACTTCTCGGTGAACGGCGCCAACCTGCCGGCTCCGGTCAGCATCCCGATGAACATCGCGGCCAACGATGTCCAGGCGGGTGCCACGGTGAGTGGTTCCTACGCGATCACGGCCGGTGGGACGAACACCATCAAGCTCCGCAAGGTGATCTACGACGCCACCGCCTCGGGCGTGCGCGTGGGCTGCAACGGCCAGACCGCTGCCGTGTCCGGCGGCGTCAACCCGGCTACGACTCCGGTGGACACCAACATCACGGGCAGCTTCACCGCCTTCGCCGTGGCCTCGGCCAGCATCACGGGGGTCAGCAACCAGACGGTCCTCACGCACGCCCGCGCGGGCGACGTGATCTCCTTCTCGGGCTCCGACTTCTCGGCTGCCGGGACTGGTACTGCCCAGCTGTGTGACTCAACCGGCGCCAACTGCAACGTCCCGTCCGCCACCACCTTCACGGTGGCCGCGAACGGCACCGGCACCGGCACCATCACGGTCCCGGCGTCCTTCACCGGGGCGAAGACCCTTCGCCTGGAGAACAACGGCGAGGTCGGCCTGAAGGCGATCACCCTCCTGGCAGGCCCGACCATCGCGGTCAACCTGTCGGCCGGGCCGGTCGGCACGACCGTGTCCGTGACCGGCGCCAACTGGGACCCCAACTCGGTGGTCACGGTCGGTGGCTACAAGGCCGGTCCGCCGTTCCCGCCGCCGGCGTCCTCTGACCCGACGATCACCGTCACGGCGAACGCCTCGGGTGCGATCACCGGGACCTTCACGGTCAACGACCCGCTCACGAAGTACGTCGGTGGCACGGAGATGCACAACGGTGCGGCGATCTTCGCGACGTCCAACTTCGCGGCTTCGGCCGACAGCTGTGTCGCCAAGGCCGGCGCTGCGACGACGGGTAGCTGCTCGGTGCTGAACACGGTCAAGCTGACCGTGACCGCGGGCAACCTGACCATGGCGAAGGTCGCGGGCGATGTGACCCTGACCGCCGTCCAGCTGAACGGTGCGGCGCAGGCGTCGACCGGCTCGCTGCAGGACGTCACCGTCAAGGACTACCGCGGTGGTGCCCTGGGTTGGTCGCTGACCGGCAAGTTCTCGGGTCTGACCGGCCCGGCGGCGATCGCTCCGAACAAGCTGACGTGGACCCCGTCGTGCACGGCAGCAGCCAACAACGACGACACCGTCGTCACGGGCGCTTCGGGTGCATTCGCCGACGCCACCACGGCGCTGCCGCTCTGCTCGGTCGCCACGACCGGGCTGGGCGCCGACGCCACCAGCGGTGGCGACACCGCTGCTGACGCCGGGCTGTCGCTCGCACTGGGCGCCAACCAGGCAGCCGGTGCCTACACCGGCACGCTCACGCTGACCCTCTCCTGAGACGACGCATGAGCACGTGACACCACCCACCCGGCCGGACGCCTCGGCGTCCGGCCGGGTGGCCATGTCGCGGAAGATCCACCGCATCCAGATCCACCCGTACCGAACACGAGGAGTCCCCGAGATGAGCCTCCTGGGCATCCGAACCACTCGATCCCCGGGCCGCACCGGCCTCCTCCTGGCGCTGTCGGCCCTCGTGGCCGCCGGCGCCGCACTGCTGTCCGGCGCCCCGGCTGTCGCGGCCGACAACGGCGCCTGGTCCGTGGCCCCCACGCCGCCGGCCGCGTCGAGCGCCGCGCCGCGCAGCTACTTCGTGCTCGAGGGCGAGCCCAAGACGACGCTCAAGGACAGCCTCCGGATCCAGAACCTGACCAAGAAGTCGATCACCTTCACCATCTACGGCGCGGACGGCTACAACACCGAGAAGGGTGGCTTCTTCGCCCTCAAGGGAAACGACGAGCCCCAGGTCGACGCCGGCTCGTGGGTGCGCCTGCCGGTCACCACGCTGACCGTGGCCGCTCGCACCCAGGTGGACGTGCCGTTCACGATCAAGATCCCCAAGAACGCCACCCCGGGCGACCACGCCGGCGGCCTGGTCGCGATGAACAACGCCATCGAGGGCACCGACGACTCGGGCGGGTTCAACGTTGGCGTCCAGCGCGCGGTGGCCGCGCGGCTGTACGTCCGGGTTGCCGGCGCGACGACGCCCGGCATCGAGGTCAGCAACGTCAAGCTGGACACCGACCGCGGCGCGATGCCCTGGACCGGCTCCGGCAACGGCACCGTCACCTACACCGTGGAGAACACCGGCAACCTGCGGGTCTCCCCGACCTCGACCGTGACGCTCACCGGCGTCGGCGGCCGTGAGCTCGACACGGTCGTGGACAAGTCCCTGATCGAGGTGCTGCCCGGGCAGCGGGTCACCATGACCACCAAGGTCTCCGGCATTCCCTGGACCGACCGCGTGGTGGCGACCGTGAAGACCACCACCGCGGAGGGTGCGCAGAGCGAGGCGAGCGACACGATCTGGCTGACGCCCTGGCCGGGCTTCGGCCTCGGGATCCTGCTCCTCCTCGGTCTCGCGACGTTCCTCTACCTGCGGCACACTGCCGCCCGTCGGGGGATGAAGGCAGCAGAGTCCGCCCCGCGCATCGACATCCCGGTCGGCAAGTGAGCCGGCGGTTCGTGGCGGCTGCGGCCGCCTGCTTCCTGGTGCTGCTCACGCTCCTCCCGGCGACGTCGTACGCCGCGGACGACGGCTCGGCCCCGGGCGTCATCACCGGCTCCGCCCTGCCGGACAAGGCCCTCCCCGGCAGCAGCGTCCTGGTCGAGAGCGCGGGCTGGCCCGCCTTCACCCAGGTGCAGGCCGCGGTCTGCGGTGACCTGGGGATCGGCGGCTCCAACACCTGCGACCAGAGCGCCGGCCAGCTCGGCGCCGCCGACAAGGACGGCAAGGTCCGCCTCGACGTCGTGGTCGGCGACCCGCCCCGGCCGTGCCCGTGCATCGTGCGCGTCGCGTCGTACTCCGGCCCCGCGCTCTCGGTCGACATCCCGTTCAAGGTCCAGGGCCACCCCGTCGGCACCCCGCCGACGCCGGAGTCGCCCGCGGCCGACGTCCAGATCGCCGGTCTGGAGCTCGAGGGCACCGGGGGAGTGGCGGCGCTGTTCGGGGCCCCGTCCACGCGGCGCCTCGTCGTCACCCTGGTCAACCAGGGCAACGCCCCGGCGGTCGACCCGCAGCTCGTGGTCGGCGTCGGGCGTACGGCGGAGAGCCCGCCGACCTCGACCACGACGACCGACCTGACGCTCGACCCGCTGCAGACGACCCGGGTCTCCGTCGAGGTCTCGCTCCCGGTGGCGGCGTTCGGCACCTACTACCTCTCGGCGGCCGTCACGACCGAGACCGCGTCCGACCCGCCGCGGGTCGCCCGCACCACCTGGAAGGCCTACCCGTGGGGCTTGGTGGCCCTCAACCTCATCGGCATCGTGCTGGTGATCTGGGGGATCTTCCGTCGCACCATCGGCAAGCGCCGGGCGAGGACCAGCAAGGCGAAGCACCGCGACGTGGCGCGGCCCTACCCGCTGCCCGACGTGGTGTACGTCGAGTCGATCGGCGGCTTGCTGGTCAGCCCCGGTGCCGCGGGCCGCAGCGGTATGCTCAAGAAGGTCGGGGGCCGCTTCGAGCCGGCCGACCTGGCCGCGCTCCTCAACGTGGAGGTCCCCGGCAGTGTGCCGGACGCGACCGGTCAGGCCGTCGTCGACATGGCAGCGGCCGAGCGTTGGCTCGCGCGCCGGTCCTACCGCAGCACCACCGGCACCGTTCCCGGCGCCACCGGCACCACCGGCGCCGAGGGTCTGGACGTGGAGGTGGTCGAGCCGGATGCCGTGGTCGACCTCGCCGCCGTTGACCAGTGGTTGGGACGCCGTCGCAAAACTCGCAACCAAGCGGGTTGATATCGTATATGATCGGTGAAATTCCCACGGTCGGAGGTGGCATGCAGGACGGCGCTAACGAGGTCGCACCCGCTGGTTCGGGGCGGCAGCGCGACACCTCCCTGCTGGTGCGCGGGGCGGTTGCCCTCGCGGTCACGGCGCTCGCGCTCGTCGGCTGCGGCACCGTGATGCCCGGCGCGGTCGTGGGGGACCGCGCCACCGGCGGCGGCACCGTCTCGGCCAGCACGACCGGCACCGGCCCCGGGGTCACCGGCGACAGCGTGAAGGTCGTCTTCGTCGGTGTCGACCTCAAGGGCGTGCAGAAGCTCACCGGCTTCAAGACCGCGGACGCGGGCGACCCGGAGGCGCAGGTCGAGGCTCTCGAGAAGTGGGTCAACGACCACGGCGGCATCGCCGGTCGCAAGCTCGACGCCGTCTTCCGGCTGTACGACGCGAAGGTCGACTCGCCGGCGGCGGAGGAGCAGCTCTGCAACAAGATCACCCAGGACGACCAAGCCTTCGCCGTCGTCCTGACCGGGCAGTTCCAGGCGAACGCCCGACCCTGCTACGCCCAGCGCAAGACCCTCGTGCTCGACGCGACCCTGGTCGCGACCGACAACGCGACGTACGCCAAGCTCGCGCCGTACCTCTGGTCGCCGAGCTACCCCAGCTACGACAGCTTCGTGAAGGCCTTCATCTCCTCGCTCGACGAGCAGGGCTTCTTCGAGGGTGAGGAGAAGGTCGGCGTCGTCGCCGACGACAACCCGATCAACCACCAGGTGATGAAGGACCTCGCCGAGCCGCTCTTCGAGGAGGCCGGCATCGAGCCGGAGATCGCCTGGGTCGACACGACCGACCAGGGCACCCTCTTCCAGGGCAACGACCAGGCGGCGGTCACCTTCCGCACCGAGGGCATCGACCGGGTGATGTTCCTCGGTGGCGCCCGGCTCGCGTCGATCTTCGCGACCGTCGCCTCGTCGAACAGCTACACGGCGCGCTACGCGATCTCGAGCTTCGACAACCCGTCGTTCTTCGTGAACAACCCCAGCACCATCCCGCCCACCGTGCTGGACGGCATGGTCGGCCTCGGCTTCAACCCGAGCCAGGACGTGCCGGACGACCAGTACCCCTTCCCGAGCAGCGATGCCGAGAAGGAGTGCCTGAAGATGTACGACGCGTCGGGCATCTCGTTCGGCTCGCGCGAGTCCGCCCGCGTCGCGCTGCCCTACTGCGACGCCGTCCGGCTGCTCGCGGCCGGCGCCAAGGACCTCGGCGCGAACCTCAACGCCTCGGCGTGGGGCGCTGCCGTCCAGCAGATCGGCGACACGTTCGTCCCGGCGACGGGCTTCCAGGGTGCGCTCGGCCCGGACAGCAGCGCGGCCTCGGGCGCCTATCGGGTACTGCAGTTCGCCGACGACTGCTCGTGCTTCACGTACGAGGGTGACGATGTTCGGTTCCCGTAGCAGCGGCGCGCCGCCGGCTCCGATCGCGGGAGCCCCCGCGCTCGAGGTGCACGGCATCCGTGCCGGATACGGCCAGGTCCAGGTGCTGTTCGACGCCGACCTCACGGTCGCGGAGGGCGAGATGGTGGCGCTGCTCGGCCCCAACGGGGTCGGCAAGAGCACCCTGCTGAAGGTCATCGCCGGCCTGCTCACCCCGACCTCCGGCTCCGTGAGCCTCGGCGGTCACGTGGTCACCGACGTCAGCACCCGCAGCCGGGTCGAGATGGGGCTGTGCCAGGTCGTGGGGCAGTCGAGCTTCCCGTCGCTGAGCGTCGTGGACAACCTCAAGATGCACGCCTACCGGACGCCCGACCGCGCCTGGGCGGCCGAGGCCGTCGACGCCGCGCTCGCGGTGTTCCCGCGGCTGCGCGCCCGCGCTGACCAGCCGGCCTCGACGCTCTCCGGCGGCGAGCGGCAGATGCTCGCGCTGGCGAAGGCGATCGTGCAGGACCCGCGCCTCCTCGTCGTCGACGAGTTCTCGCTCGGTCTCGCACCGGTCGTCGTCGGCGGTCTCGTCGAGCTGGTCCGCCGGCTCAACGAGCGCGGCACCTCGGTGCTGCTCGTGGAGCAGTCGGTCAACGTGGCGCTCTCCCTCGTGCACCGGGCCTACGTGATGGAGAAGGGCAGCGTGGTCGCCAACGAGTCCGCCGCCGACCTGGCCGCCGACCCGGACCGGGTCCAGGCCCTGATGCTCGGCGGACACGTGGCGGTGGGCTCATGACCCCCACCGCCCTGGTCGCGATCGGCGGCTTCGACGTCGGCATCGACCGTCTGGTGATCGGCCTGTTCACCGGTCTGACCTATGGACTGCTCGCGGTCGGCCTCGTGCTCGTCTACCGATCGAGCCGGTTCGTGAACTTCGCCCACGGCTCGATCGGCGCGTTCGGCGCCGCCGTGCTCGGCCTGCTCGTGGCCGACTGGGGTGCGCCGTACTGGGTCGCCTTCCCGGTCGCCATCCTGGTGGCCGCCGCCCTCGCGGGCGGCGTCGAGGTCGGCGTCGTACGCCGCCTCGCCGGCCGGCCCAGCCTGATCGGCATGATCGCCACCCTCGGGCTCTCGCAGTTCATCCTGCTGACCGCCCTGCTGATCAACAGCGACGGCGTGAGCGGCTTCACGTTCCCCCAGCCCGCGGGGCTCCCGTCGTTCACGATGGGCCGGATGCCGGTCGGGCCGCCGTACATCGCGATGCTGCTGCTCGCGCCCGTGCTGCTGATCGGCCTCGGCCGCTTCCTGCGCCACAGCCGACCGGGCCTGGCGATCCGCGCCGCGGCAGACGACCCGGACGCCGCCGCCCTGGAGGGCATCCGCTCGCCGCGGATGGCCAGCCTGGCCTGGGCGATCTCCGGAGGCATCGCGGCCTTCAGCGCGATCCTGGTGACGCCCACGACCGCCGGCCAGTCGATCGAGACCCTCGGTCCTGACCTGCTGCTCAAGGGCCTGGCGGGAGCCGTCATCGCCCGGATGACCTCGATCCCGATCGCCATCGTGGCCTCGCTCGGCATCGGCGTGCTCGAGCAGGTGCTGCTCTCCAACCCGGACACCCGCAACCTGGTGCCGGTCGTGCTCGGCCTCGTCATCGTCGTCGCCCTGCTCCGCCAGCCCTCGTTGGGCCGCGCGGACCAGGAGCGCGGTCGCTGGCGCCGGGTCGGTCCGGCACCCGTGCCCGAGGCCTACAAGTCCATCGCGTTGATCCGGGCGACCGGACCGATCCTGGGTGGCGTCCTCGGCATCATCGCGATCGGCCTCGCCTACGTCGTCAGCAACGAGACCGCGTCGATCCTCACCGGGGTCGCCGGGTTCGCGCTCGTCGGCCTCAGCGTCGGCCTGATCACCGGCGTGGCGGGCCAGCTCTCCCTCGGCCAGTTCGCGTACGCCGGCATCGGCGCGGCGACGTCGGTGCACCTCGCCTCGAGCACCGGCAGCTTCGTCGGCGGCGTGGCCGGCGGCGTGGTCGTGGCCGGCCTGATCTCGGCGCTGGTCGGCATCCCGGCCCTGCGCCTGCGCGGTCTCGCCCTGGCGGTCTCGACCCTGGCCTTCGCCCTCGCGACGACGGCCTGGGTGCTGCGTCTCGACATCTTCCTCGGCGACGGCGTCTCCCCGGCCAAGCCCTCGATCTGGGGCTACTCGATGGAGCTCGCCCGCGACTACTACCTCTTCGCGATCGCGATGCTGGCCCTGGGCTGCTGGGTGTCGGCGAACCTGTGGCGCAGCGGCATCGGCCGGTCCCTGCAGGCCCTGCGTGACAACGAGGACGCCGCACGCGCCTTCACCGTGCCCGCCGTACGCCGCAAGCTGCAGCTCTACTTCCTCGCCGGCGCCATCGCAGGCCTCGGTGGCATCGTGATCGGCCACGGGCAGAGCCAGCTGACGGTCAACTCGTTCCCGGCCTCGGCGAGCGTCGACGTCGTCGCGCTGACCGTCGTCGGTGGTCTCGGCCTGATCGCCGGCCCGCTGCTGGGTTCGCTGCTGATCATCGGCCTGCCCGACATGGTCAACCTCGGCATCGCCGGGCAGGCCGCGCTGGCCGTCGGCTGGCTCGCGGTCGTGGTGATGCTGCCCGACGGCCTCGGCGGGCTCGGCATCCGACTCCGCGACCGTTGGTACGACATGCTCGCGAGGCGCGCCGGACTCGACCCCGCGCGGGAGCGCCGTGGCCTGGACGAGCACGCACCGTCGCCGCTGCACACCAAGGCTCGTCTCGACGGGCTCTTCGAGGAGCCGCCGGCAGCCGACTGGGTGGGCGACCGTCCCCAGATGGTGGTCACCGGCCTCTCGCGACGCTTCGGCGGAGTGGTGGCGGTGGACAGCGTCGACCTGTCGGTCGGCCGCGGCGAGATCCTCGGCATCATCGGTCCCAACGGCGCCGGCAAGACGACCCTCTTCGAGGTCATCGCCGGCTTCACCTCCGCCGACAACGGCGCGGTCCTCTTCGAGGGCGAGCAGGTCACCACCTGGTCGCCGGAGCGCCGGGCGCAGGCCGGCCTGGTGCGGTCCTTCCAGGACGCCTCGCTCTTCGGCACGCTGTCGGTCCGCGAGACGATCATGGTCGCGGGGGAGCGGGTCGCACCCAGCCACGTCGTGGCCGCCGCGCTCGGCACCCCGGTGCCGGACCGGCGCAAGGCCGAGATGGCCGACCAGCTGATCGAGCGGATGGGTCTGGTGCCGTTCGCGGACCGGCCGGTCGCCGAGCTGTCGACCGGCACCCGGCGGGTGGTCGAGCTGACCTGCCTGCTCGCGCTGCAGCCTCGCGTCCTGCTCCTCGACGAGCCGTCCGCCGGCATCGCGCAGAGCGAGAGCGAGGCGCTCGGTGACCTGCTGCTGGCGATCCGCCGGGAGCTCGGCACGACGATGATCATCATCGAGCACGACCTGCCGCTGCTCTCCCGCCTGTGCGACCGGATGGTCGCCATGAACCTCGGCCGCGTGGTCGCCTCGGGCACTCCCGACGAGGTACGCGCCCACCCGCAGGTCGTCGAGTCCTACCTCGGCACCCACACCGCAGCGATCGATCGCTCCGGACCCCACCTGTCGAGCGTCCCCGTTGCTCCGTCGGAGCAGCCCACGGGGGTGCTCACGTGACCGCCACATCCCAGTCCGTCGCCTGTCGGAGGAGATCCATGAAGTCGCCACTGAAGATGCTGACCCGCGGTGCTGCCGCAGGGCTGGCGCTGCTCGTCGTGATGGTGGCGTACGCGCCGCCGTCCCTCGCCGCACCGAGCGTCACGGTCAGCAAGACCAGCGGCCTGAGTGACGGGGAGACGATCACCGTGACCGGCTCCGGCTTCGCCCCCAACATGGCGTCGATCGCGGTCGGCCAGTGCAAGAAGGGCTACACCGGTCCCACGGACTGCAACCTCCAAGGTGGCGCCACGTTCCGTACGGCGGACGCCTCCGGCAAGATCGCCACCGTCACGCTCAAGGTGGCGACCACGTTCGGCGGCACCGACTGCACCAAGGTCGCGTGCGTCATCGGCGTCGCGCCGCTGCCGACCAACGCCACACCGGCGGAGGTCACCGCCAACACCGCGGACATCGCGATCACCTTCGGTGCGGCCGACACCGGCACGGAGGCCAGCTCCGACACGAGCACGGCGACCGACACGTCCGACACCGCGACCGACACCTCGACGGACGCGTCCGCCGACCTGCCGAAGACCGGCCCGACGGACAGCCTGCCGGTCATCCTCATCGGCGGCAGCGCGTTGATCCTCACCGGAGCGGGCCTGCTGGTGATCATGCCGCGCCGGCGCCGCCTGGAGGCCCGGTGAAGACCGCGCGGAGTCGTCTCGTGGCCCTGCGGCGGCTCGCCGCGGGACTCGGACTGACGATCGGCGTGCTCTCCGCCGTACCGCTGCTGGCCGCTCCGGCGTCGGCGGCGGCTCCCACCGGCGGTTGCTGGGTGTGGGGTGGCTCCGGTGCCGGCATCTACGACATCACCTCGACCCTGGCGCCGTGGACCGACCCCGGCACGGCCGACTACACGATGACGCTCAGCCCGGCCGCCCCGCGGCCCAACGAGCACGTGACGATCAGTCTCACCTTCGACAAGGGCCCGAAGACCCCCGTCGGCCCTGTGACCGTGAGCGGCGACTTCAAGTTCGCGGTGAACGGCACGGTGGTCACCGGCACCAAGAGCTTCGGCACGGTCGCTGCCCAGAGCATCATCCCCGGCGCCACGATCACCGCGGTCTGCGCCGCGGTCGAAGGCGCCAACGCGGTGACGTTCAACGGTGTGCAGTACTCCGCCACGCTGGGCTCCACGGCTCCCAACAAGATCGACTGCAATGGACAGCCGAGCGGCGTGAAGGGCGGCGACAACCCCCGGACCGCACCCCTGGCCACGAACATCACTGCCAGCGTGACGGCTTCGGGCACCGCGGTGGACCCGTCCCCGCTCCCGACGGCGTCGGCCACCCCGTCGGCGAGCTCCTCGCCGTCGGCCACGGCCAAGCCGAGCGCCACCGCGACCAAGAAGCCGACGAAGTCGCCGTCGTCGTCGAGCGCCGCGAACGCGGGCCAGGCGGCGAAGGGCAAGACGACCTTCGCCTGCATCCTGAACCCGTTGAGCTCGAAGTTCGACTACCCGGCGACGATCACCGTCAGTGGCTCCCGCGCGAAGGCCGGCGACCCGGTCGCGCTCGTGGCATCCATGACGGACCTGCCGGGCATCGCCCCGCTGCCGATCGACGGGCAGATGGACGTCACCCTCGGTCTCACGGTCGGCGGCAAGGCCGTCACGCTCAAGGGCGGAGACAAGGTCTCGGCCGGCGTCAAGGCGCCCGTCCCGGTCCCGGACCTCACGGGCGAGGTCGACTCCGCCGAGGACTCGATGGCCATCGGCGTGGAGTCGTTCACCTTCGACTTCCCTGACATGGACATCGACGCCAAGTGCACCGCACCGGGCGGGGAGGCCGCCGTCGGCACGATGAAGGTGGGCAGCCAGCCGGTCACCACCGCGGGCGGCGGCGACGACGGTGACAGCGGTACGTCGACCACGGGGGGCAGCACGCTGCCGGGCACCGGTGGCCCGATGTCGCTGCCCGTGATCGGCCTGCTCGCCGGTGCACTCCTGCTCACCGGTGCCGGGGTCCTCACGCTGGTGCCGACCGTGCGCCCCTACCGCCGGCTGCACTAGCCGGCTGATGCTCCTGGCCCCAGGAGCCCCTGAACGGCGGACCCTCCGCGTCACCTGTCGGCGCGGGGGGTTCGCTCATTTCATGGCACAGAAGAACCGATGGACCCGGCAACGTCACCTGTCGACGTCCGGATCCACCGGTGAGCTCGACCGTACCAGGGGCGGTGCACCTGCATCGGAGACACGGAAGGGCCCCAGCGACACGTCGCTGGGGCCCTCTGGTCGTGCGGGAGCCGGGTCAGGCCGGGGTGGCCTTCGCCAGCGTCGCGGCGTCGTACGAGCGGGCGGCGACGAAGCCGCTCTCGGCGAGCCGGGCGACCGAGATCGGCCGGGTCGGCGCCGCGATCTCGTCGCGGTAGACGAGCGCGGGCAGGCCCTGGTCGGCGGAGATCGCGTCGAAGAGCGCCTCGTTGGTCGGCGGCACCTCGGCGTGCGTGAGGTTGTGGACGCCGGTGATCCGCGACTCGAGCGCGTGCACGATGGCGTCGGCCGCGTCCTCGACCGCGAGCCGGTAGAACAGCGCGTCGGCGCTGAACGGCACCGAGCCGCCGAGGTACTGGTGCGCCATGCCGATCTTCGCCTCGATGGGCGGGTCGTCGGCACCGAAGATGTCGCCGCAGCGGAAGACGACCGCCCGGTCGCCCGCAGCGTCCAGGTAGGTGCGCTCCATCGCCAGGAACATCGTCGGGCTCGGGTCGGTCGAGTCGGTGACGGGGGAGTCCTCGGTGACCTCGGGCAGGTCGTTGGCGGCGTTGCCGTAGACCGAGAGCGACGACAGTGCGACGACGTACGGCGTGCCCCCGGCCGCGACCACCGATTCGGCGGTGTCCACGAGGATCTCGCGGTACGACGCGGCGCGGTCCTCGGGCGTCATCGCCCGTTGGGCGTTGGGTCCGGCCGCGACGACGACCGCGTCGCGGCCGGCCATCGCGGCCCGCACGGCGTCGCGGTCGCTGCCGCGCAGCACCAGCACCTCGTCGAACTGCTCGCTCAACGCCTCGACCTTGCCGGGCGTCGTCGTGGTCCCGGCCACCTCGTGGCCGAGCTCGCGGAGACGAGCTCCGACCTCGGTGCCGACGAGGCCGGCACCGATCACGAGGACCTTCATGCTCGACCGTCCAGCTCGGCGATCTGACCCAGGCCGGCGCGGGTTGCGACGAGCTCCTCGACGCGCGCGGCGCCCAGGAACCGCTTCGACAGCTCGTTCATCGGGTCCATCGTGTAGCCGTAGGTGCGCACCAGGTGGTCGCGCTCGCGCAGCGCGGCGCGCTCATCGACCGGCACCGGCTGTGCGTCGGCGACCCAGCCGAGCCAGGTGTCGACCCGGTCGCGGACCGCCTCGCGGAACACCTCGACGGCCTCGTCGTCGCTGCAGGTGGCCATGTAGGAGTTGGCGATCGGGGAGTTGAAGGCCCGCATGTAGGTGCCGTGGCTGACCGACCAGATGAACCGGTCGTCGCCGCGGAGCTTGAGCCACTTCTCGTTCTGCGGCTCGAAGTAGCGGTTGAGGTAGTCGATGTCGGTCATCGGGTCGCGGCGCGGGACCACGTCGCTGAAGTGGAAGACGTTGGGGACGGTGCCGAAGACCAGCACCAGGTGGGGCACGTCGATGTGCGGGCCGAGCCAGACCTGGAGGTTCATGTCCAGGATCGAGGCCTTGCGGTTGCCGATCCAGGAGTGGACCAGCCACTCGACGCCGTTGTCGGGGTCGCCGACGTACGGGTTGAGCGAGCCCTCGTAGCCGCCGTCGTCGGTGGTCCAGTACTCGAGCCCGGCGCCGGAGGCGTGGGGGTGGACCTCGAGCGCGGCGGTGATCTTGTCCTTCGCCTCGCTCAGGATGCCCCAGAGCGCCCCCCAGAGCTCGGAGCGGTCGACGTCGGGGGCCTCGGCCAGGAACTCGTGGATGGTCTTCGTCTGTGTGCTGCTCGTCATGGCAGCACGCTACAGATATATGATCTATGTTGTCACTGGAACCAGGCCCATCGGCCCGGCTCATACAGGGAGGACGACGTCGTGATCGTGGTGGTCAGCCAGGCTTGGACCAAGGAGGGCGAGGAGCACGCCGCGGCGTACATCGCGCTGTCCGGCGAGTTCGGCCGCTTCTTCCGCGACCACCCGGGCTACCGCGGCCGGCGGCTGGTGCGCGGTGTCGAGGACCCGACCCACTTCACCCACCTGCGCTACTTCGAGACCGTCGAGGACTACGAGGAGTGCACCCGGAAGCCGGGCTACGAGGACCACCTCTACGCCATGTACGAGCACCTCAAGCCCTACGAGTCCTACCCGCGCGAGTACCTCGAGGTCGTCCTCGACGAGCCTGCAAATGATGGGCAGAGCGACGAGTCGTGACCACCTTCGTCCTCGTCCACGGAGCGTTCCGCGGCGGCTGGTCCTGGGACCGGGTCGCGCCGCTGTTGCGCGCCGCCGGCCACGAGGTGCACGCGCCGACGCTCAGCGGTACGGCGAGCGCGCTCGACGTGTGGGTCGAGGAGGTCGTTGCCGCGACCGGTGGCGAGCCCGCGGTCCTCGTGGGGCACAGCCAGGGCGGCGTGGTCGTTCGTGAGGTCGCCGTGCGCCACCCGGAGCTCGCTGCTCACCTGGTCTACCTCGACGCCGCAGTCCCGGACGCGGGGGAGCGCGCGGTCGACGTGGCCCCGACGCCGGTCGACGACAGCCTGCTCCCGCCCCGCGACACGATCATCCCCGCGCGGCCCCTGACCGCGGGCGGCGACCTCGATGAGGACACCGTCGTCTGGATGAACGAACGGCTCGTCGCGACGCCGTTCGCACCCTCCCTCGATCCGGCCTCGCCCGGCGAGCCGGAGGCATCGGCCGACTACGCGTTCTGCGCGGGCACCCCTGACACCTACCCGAGCGGCACCACCCGGCGCCGACTCGACCAGCGGGGCACGGCGTACGCCGTGCTCGACGCGGGGCACGACGCCCCCGTCACCCGCCCCGATCTGGTCGCGGAGCTGTTGCTCGCGGCCATGGACAGGAGAAAGACCGCATGAGCGTGCAGCCCGGCTGGCAGGGACGGTTCTTCGAGGACTTCACCGTCGGCGACATCTACCAGCACCCGCTCGGGCGGACCGTGAGCGAGTCCGACAACACGTGGTTCTCGCTGTTGACGATGAACACCAACCAGATGCACTTCAACGCGGAGTACGCCGGCCGCTCGGAGTTCAAGAAGCCGCTGGTCGTGTCGACCCTGACCGTCGCGATCGCGGTCGGCCAGAGTGTCACCGACCTGACCCAGAACGCGTTCGCCAACCTGGGGTGGGACGACATCAAGATGACCCACCCGGTCTTCGCCGGTGACACGCTCTACAGCGAGTCGATCGTGCTGGAGAAGCGCGAGTCGTCGTCACGCCCGCACGCCGGCATCGTCACCGTGCGCACCCGCACCCTCAACCAGGACGGCAAGGAGGTGTGCTCCTTCAAGCGCACCTTCTACGTCTACAAGCACGGCGCCGAGCAGCTCGAGGGGATCTTCCCCGAGGGCGAGCGGCCGCTGACCACCGAGGACTGACGTGCGGATCACGTACGGCCCGTGGGGGGAGACGCTCGGCGAGCTCGCCGACGCCGCCCGCGCGGCCGAGGATGCCGGCGCGGAGGTCGTCTGGGTGCCGGAGCTGCACCGCGGCGCCACCACCTCGGCGGCCGCGATCGCGGCCACCACGCGGACCACCCAGGTCGGCACGGCCATCGCGCTCGCCTTCACCCGCAGCCCGATGGTGACCGCGCTCGAGGCGCTCGACCTCGACGAGATGTCCAACGGCCGCTTCGTGCTCGGCCTCGGGACCGGCGTACGCCGGCTCAACGAGGACTGGCACCACGCCCGGTGGGGCAAGCCGGTCACCCACCTGCGCGAGACGGTCCGCGACATCCGCGCCTTCTGGGCCGGCTGTACGACGGGCGAGCCGATCGACCTCGACGGCGAGTTCGAGCCGATGCACATCCGCGGCTACCGGCGTCCCTACCCGGTGCTGCGCAGCGACATCCCGATCTACCTGGCCGCGATGGGCCCGGCGCTGACCCGGCTGACCGGCGAGATCGCCGACGGCTGGATCTCGCACGAGCTGTCCTCGCCCGAGCACCTGCGCGCGCAGATCCTGCCCGAGATCGAGGCCGGCATCGCGCGGGTCGAGGGCCGCACGCGTGACGACATCGACCTGGTCACCTCGGTCTGCTGCTCGGTCGACGCCGACCCCGCGGTGGCCCGCCGTCGGGCCGCCGGCATGGTCGGCTTCTACGCCAGCGTGCGCACCTACGCCGACTTCTTCGCCTTCCACGACCTGGCCGCCGAGCAGGAGGCCGTGGTCGAGGCGTTCCGCGGCGGCCGCGGCGCGGGCACGCTGGCCGACGCCGTCGCCGACCGGATGGTCGATGCGCTCACCCTCTCGGGCACCCGCGACCAGGCCGTCGAGCGGATCGCGGCGTACGCCGAGGTCGCCGACACCATCAAGCTCACCCCGCCCACCCACGGGCTCTCGCCCACGGAGATCCGGGCCGCGCAGAAGGAAGTCATCGCGTTGATAGCCGAGCTCACTGGAGCGTCCCGATGAAGCCGCTCGAGGACGTCCGCATCGTCGCCGTCGAGCAGTACGGCGCCGGCCCGTTCGGCAGCGTCCACCTCGCCGACCTCGGCGCCGAGGTGATCAAGATCGAGGACCCGCGGGTCGGCGGCGACGTCGGCCGCTATGTCCCGCCGTACGCCGAGGGCGAGGACTCGCTCTTCTTCGAGGCCTTCAACCGCAACAAGTCCAGCCTCTCGCTCGACCTGGCCACCACGGCCGGGAGTGCGGTCTTCGAGGACCTGGTGCGCACCAGCGACGCGGTCTACAGCAACCTCCGAGGTGACGTGCCGGAGAAGATCCGGATCCGCTACGAGGACCTCCAGCACCTCAACCCGGCGATCGTCTGCTGCTACCTGACGGGCTTCGGGATGACGGGACCGCGGGCCGCCGAGCCGGGCTACGACTACGTGCTGCAGGCCCTCGCCGGCTGGATGGACCTGACGGGTGACCCGGAGGGTCCGCCCACGAAGTCCGGGCTGTCGATGGTCGACTACAGCGGCGGCTTCGTCGCGGCGATCTCGCTGCTGGCCGGCATCCACGC
>Ga0164307_10000312_pt1 | contig 21866 bp, 38 predicted proteins | sample Whisoiple_243_MG_FD_110214 | JGI IMG/M metagenome (GOLD analysis project Ga0164307, IMG submission 110214) | Soil microbial communities amended with fresh organic matter from upstate New York, USA - Whitman soil sample_243_MG | ecosystem: Environmental > Terrestrial > Soil > Unclassified >...
GTCAGCAACAGACTGCTCAACAACGTCAACAGCGACGCCTTTTGTCAGGCGCTTGAAAAAGCTGGATGTTTGCAGGTCCCTTGACGTTCTGATCGGCGCGTCTTGAATGAATCTCGCTCGTGACATCACGATACCCTTGAAAGGTTTGCCGCCTGGCAGCCTTTACACTCTCAAGATACAACAATGGCGGCTAGTTTTTCACCGCCGCCATTTGTGTTAGTCGTGAACGATCGTCACAGCGTCGGTCGTGGGTCGACAGTGATCGCGGGCACGACAGCCTGAGGGTCCGCATCGACAGAATGCATTGATGAATTGTATGATGACTGGTCATACAGGCCTTCTGACCTTCCCAAACCCGAGGAACGGTACGTAGCAACGTTTGCCGAGAGGCCGTAGAACAGCGCCTTGGTACCGACAGAGCTGGCTTTCGTCGTGACAGAGTTGGTCGGGCTGATTCCCATGCTGGTTCCCTCTGCGAAGGCGTCCTGGTTAGCGCCCAAGAAGACGAATTCCCAGCTGTACTTCTCGCGCTGGTGGGTGATCATGTCGTACACCCTGTTGCGACCGTACTCTTTCGATTGGTTCTCGCGGCCATCAGTGATGATGACGAACAACACCTGGGACGGCCTCTCATGCTCTGGCATCGCAGCCAATCGCATGCCCGTCTCTTGGATGGCCTTGCCGACAGCATCAAGCAACGCTGTCATCCCACGTGGGACGAGATCCAAGGCGGGAACCTCGTTCAGGCTCAGAGCAGTGTAGACGGTCTCAGGCTCATCATCGAACTGAACCAAGGTGACCTTGCACTCGCCTGGTAGCTCTTTCTGCTTGGCGATGAACGAGTCAAAGCCGCCTTTCATGTCATCAGCGATTGTTGACATCGATCCGGAACGATCGACAACGAAAACGATTTCTGTGGTGTTTGGTTTGGTCATGCGTGCTTGATCTTAGTGGGTGAGGTTTGAGTTGTTCACGGTGAAGGTGATGTTGCTCCATCCGTGTGGAGGATCACCGATGACGATGTTCGGTCGTGGTTGTTGGAACGGCGAGGTGATCGTCGGCACATACGGGCCTGGGATGATCCAAGGAACTGTCGGGTACGGGTACACGGGCGAGATACCTGGATACGGAGACGCGATGGGCATGGGCTGCCCGCAAGAGGGACAGTGACCACAGTGCTTACAAGGGTAGTTATGCATGGTTACTTTTGGACTGATGGGACCCAGTGGGTGGTTCGACCGTCCTTGGTCTCTTCCTTCACGACAGGGTTACCCAACGGGTCAGTTTGGTTACCATACACCAGAAAACGTGTTTTCATCCCACCTTTTGTGCCGTCCACGTTCAAGTATGAACGAATGGTCGCTCCGTTGTTGTTGTACGAAGCTAACATCACGTTGACTATCTGGCGACGTAAGTGCTCTAGGTCAGCGCTGTTACACGATGACACCTCGCGGTGAGGTGACAGCTCTGCCAGGTACAGAGCCTCTGCTTTGACGTAGTTACCGACGCCGCTGACGACGGACTGGTTCATCAGCACCTCTGCCAGCGTCTTGGAGTTGTGTTGCCTTAGGCGTTGACGAAACAGGTCACAATCAGGAGGCTGGTTCAGCATGTCTGGGCCTAGCGATTCCAGCTTTTTGGCTAGCTTGTCGTTGCCCCTGACGAACTTGATCGTTCCAAAGTGTCGAGGATCATTGAAGTACAGTTCATAGGTGCCTAACGTCTGAACGGACGCGTATCGGACGCAAGCAGCAGAGTGCTTCGTTCTTTCTGCAGACCACTGCCCTGACATCCCGTACGTACACCACAGGTACCACTCGTTACCGAGCTGCCAGTACATGAACTTGCCTTTGACGTTCACGTCATTGACGAGACCGATCGCTTGGTTGCTTGACAGCTCTTGACTCAACCCTTCAAGACCTTCAGGGAGGTTGTTCGAATACCGACCCCCAAGGGTCTCGATGCTGGTGATCCGTCGATCGATCAGTCGGTCTCGTAACTGATCGCGGCTTCGCGCAAGCTCTGGTCCCTCTGGCATGACATCAAGATACACTGCACGCAACTTGAGTACATGTTACTTAACGGTAACATGCGGCACGTTAACTCGGCGCAGCAAGCCTACTGTATTTTAAGGCCAATGAAAAAATCACATCTCGTAGGGTTGTTACTGACTGTCGGAACCATGGCAGGCTGTTGCTCAGCTAGCGTCGTCAAGCACCCGACGTCATTGGTTGACACGCTCAAGGTCAACACAGTCGCCTTGGTTCATCGAGATGGCGACGGTGACATCACCCCGTATTGCTCTGGGGTTTGGGTCAGCGCTGACACGATCCTGACAGCGAATCACTGCGTCAGGGCTGCTGTCAGGAATCAGGTCAAAGAGGACCTAGACGAACACGATGATGACGTGACCGAGGGACAACTCAACGTGTTGATCAACGACAAGGAGAAGGGGTTCGAGATCATGTACATGGTCGTCGGTGATTACACCGGACTTTGGCGCGAACCCAAGGCGCTGTACCTGTCGACGGTCTCTCAGTTCAATGATGAACATGACCTTGCGTTGTTAACTGTGGTCGAAAAGAAACAGCCACAACACACTTGGGCGACTGTCGCCGCTCGTGCCCCAGAGGTCGGTGATACGCTTAGCGTGATGGGTCACCCGTCTGGGCTAGCGTGGACGTACACTAACGTTATGGTGTCAGCTTACAGGGAAGAGAATTTCCGGGCCGTCGAGGACGAAGGGAAGCTCGGTCCTTGGATGCAGGTCGCGGGCGAGGTTTGGAAAGGCAATTCCGGAGGCGGGGCCTTCAACCGCTATGGGCAGCTCGTCGGTATCGGGTCGTTCATGCCGCCAGCACCGAACGAGTGCTTCTTCGTTCACGTCGATACGATCAGGATCTTTTTGGGAAAGAAGTGATCACTCGCACTCGACCCAAAACCTGTTCGAGTTAGGATTGCCGACGGTGACGTGCTTGTTCGGGCACGCTTCGTATGCACGGGTCATGCAATCCCTCTGGTCGAGGCACTGGATCTCGTAGATCGATGCCTTGCCATGGTAACCCAGGTGCATGGTTGATGACGTGTGAACGCAACTGATGAGCGCGAACGCAATGAGAGCTATCTTTTTCATGTGACCCTAGATCAAGGTATTACACCCAGGATCATTGTAGCTCATGTTGCCGGGTCGTCGACCTGCGATCCAACGTCGCCAACAAGCTCAACGTTGTTTTCTTCTAGAACGTGCTCTGACAGCTCTGGCGACTGGGGCTTTTTCTTAGCGTTCTTGTCGTAGATCCTCAGTCGTTCCGACATCTTGATGTCAGTGTTGAGGTTGAAGATGAAGCGTTGTTGTAACGTTTCATCGTACAACACGACGTCACCGTTGGCCTCTGCTTTCATGACGTACGCGAAGGTGTGAATGCTGTCGACCCCGTCAGCTCGCTTGAAAACCAGCTTCGTCGATTGTTCAGTCGAGACCAGCTGCCTGTCGATGATGGCAGGCAACATGTCGTCAAAAATCGAGTCGATCGTCGACGATGGCCTGTCCTGTTTTTCCTTGAACTTGGGTTTCTTGGGCTTGTCTTTCCGCAGGTTTCGTTTCATTGGTCCTCTTCATGTCGCCAGGGTAGGCTCTTTGCTCGCCTTTGTCGGTCATGATGCGATAGTCGCCGTTCCCGTTTGGGTCACGTCCGATGACAGTTCCTTCGAACTCCCACTCGACGCAGCACCCTCGGTTGCAATGCTCCGTCACCTTGACGTGTTCGCCTGGGTCGAACGATGCTTCTTCTCGTTTCAGCTCGAGCTCAGCATCGTTGATCTGTTTCGTCAGCTGTGTGATTAGGGACTCGTTGCTGAGCTTGACGCCCATCAGCTTGAACCTTGCATCAGCGATCCGCTGCTCCCTGTTTTTCATGGTACGTTCTCCATTCCCAGTACCTCACCAAAGCGTGATCTTGCGGCGGTTCGTTGCCCAAGATGCCCTTGCAGAATATCTCCCAACACCTTGAGGCATATACCCCAATGCCATGCAATTCTTTAGCATGGGTCCATTCGTGTTTCACGAATTGCTCAGTCATCTTTCGTAGCGCCTTGGTTCGCCTGTTCGCGAAGCCCAACGGGCGACACAACTCGATGACGTCAGCATCGTTCGCTGTGATGAACGCCTCAGGGGTGGGCCAAGAGACGACGAAAGAAGGCAACACCCTCTCGACCTGCTTGCGAGACGTGCAATTCAACATCATGCATGAGACCAGGATCAGCCATTCTGACTCGGGTCGAGGCGACCAGAGGTCTTCTTGGATGAGACCGTAAGGCGAGCGTGGTGGGATCATCGAGCGTTTCTGTTTAAAGCCTTGTCAACTATGACGAGATCGTCCTTCGATCGTACTGGCAGGTATCGTCGCTCAGGATTGACGAGGACGTACTGCGTCCTGAACAGCTCAGTGTACTGATACAACGAGCGCTCGTGTTGGATGACAAGGCGTTTTCCCAATTGGACGCGCTTACGATCCCATCGCCACGGAAAGTTCGATCGTAACGCCCTAGCGCTGACGATCATCGATCCCGTGCTCTGATAACGTGACCTTTCAATGAACCCAGGATCAAGGCGATCTACGTTTGCGACCTGCAACTTATCGTTCGCCCAAGCCAACACGTCTGTGGCGTCGTCGCGTCGTTCGATGACCTCACACGTCACGTCCAGGTCTGACGTCAGGTGTTGTGATAGGATCGATAGGTCTAGCGAGGCTAGCACGTTGGTGCAGGGGACGATGACAACGTGTTCAACGTTGGGAAAGTCAACCCAGATCAACGACTCAGTCAATGCTGGGCCCAGGTCGCCTCGACCGGTCGGGTGTAACTCAGGAATCCCAGGTTCCCTGAACACCAGTCTGTTGTCTACGCCAAGACGGTACGTCTCAAACTGCTCGAAAACCAGGTCAGTAGTGTTGGTCGTCAACCCACAAAAATGTTGGGCTAGCTGCTTGGTGAACTCAGGCGACGTCATGTACCAAACGGGAGTCTGGATGAGCTCGTTTTTCGAGGGAGGGAGGATGCTAGACAAAACGAGGCTGTTTCCTGCTAGCGTGATTCCTAGCTTTGGCAGCCTCCACAACGCCTTTAGTTCGCCCGTCGCTTCATCAACCTCGTCAGCTATGACCACGAGCGCTATCTTTCCTGCTTTTATCGCATCGTAAGCAGGCTTCCACGAAGTTAAGCTGTCGTGATTGATGACATCGTTCGGAGCTGCCTGGTCGATGTCAGAGAGCGACGAAGCGATGGGCGTTGACACTAACGATACAAGCTTGGCCTCGTTCAAGGCAAAGACCCGATCTAGGCGTCGCTTGATCTCAGGCTGGACGCTCGATAGGTCTTGTCGAAGGTCTTTAACGAATCCGGGTTCAAATCTCATTTGTCGTTTTCACCAAAAGGCCACCAGACGGGAGGTTTGGCCCAGGGCGCCCATTTTGCAAAGGTCGATTTTTCCGCAACGTAATACTCTCGGTATGAAACGATGGCATCGTCTGTTCTGTACTGCGGCGGCATACACTGAGCAAACTCCGTGTGTTTTTGCCAGTCTCCAAATCCGCCCCACATTCCATGACGAACTTGTTCTAGTTCGTTAATGACAGTTTGCGTTTTGTGAAATTTTTTGTAACGTTTCAGGTACTCTTGGACAAGAGCGATCTGATGCTGCCACAACCACTCTGTGTTATGAACCGATTCAGCGACCCATTTCACAGCAGGGTGTTTAACGTGCGTCGCACGGTACAATCGTGGAAAATTACCAGCGTCTTTGTGTGACAAACAAGGCCAACGCTCTTCTGCTTTCAACCTAAAAACAGTTGATAGGATTTGTGCTGTTTCCACGACCATCTTGACAACGTGCTTATTGCACATGTCGACAGCTGCTAGCGTTGGGTTTTCATCAAGAACGAAAATGTTCATGACATAGACGCCATGTCTGAACGCTTGACAAAGACGACGACCTTGTCCTGTCCTGACTGTTCGCATTGAAGCAATAGCTGTTGCAACGATTGCTTGCTAAAGATCAAGACATGACCGTCTTTCGTCGTCGAACAAACGACGCCTTGGTGTTTGGCGAGTTCCAACAGGAACTCTACGCCATCAGTTTTCTTGTCAGAGGAGTCATCCATGGTTCGCATCATAAACCATGAGGCTGTCGATTTTCATAAGCCGAGATGTGCAAACAGCTTGCGGTTGTACTCACCGAAAGGACCGTCAAGGAGGTCTTGACGATCTACCCACTTCACGACGCCTTCTTCGTCAGTCCTGATCTGACCTGAGACCTTTCCGACAAAGGTCGTCGTCGTGTAACCGTCGCCTTCCTTCCGAACAAAGACCGGTTTGAGGTCAGTGACATTCAGGCCCGTCTCCTCCTGTAGCTCACGAGCGGCTGCCTGTTCAGCAGTCTCACCAGGGTCGATCTTTCCACCGGGAAGCCCGAAGGCCGTCGGATCGTCGCGTCGAGAGACAGCTAGGATCTTTCCGTTGTCGTCGATGCAAAGCACCGTCGCGGCCCACAGCTTGTCTTGCATCTCTTGGCTCCCTTCGTTCTCTTCGTCCGTCAACACGTTGCTGCTCGCTCCAGCTCGTACTGGAACGTCATAACGTAAGTTTCCACCCACGCCGTCCTTGCCTGCGTTTTTGTTTCCAAATCCATCAAGAAGTTCGACAATTAACTGTCGTAACAATTTTTCAGTTTTCAACATGACAGTCTTTCAATCAAGAGCATGGGATTGCATCGAAATTCCTTGTCAGTAATTCTTACAAGGCGCACATTATTTACGAGAGCCCATTCACATTGTTTTCTGTCTGTTTCAAGCGTAAACAAGATTGACTTGTCTCGTTTGTGTCCCAACATTGAAGATCGCTTGATCACTTCTGCCGCTCTGTCTAATCCATGCCAGTAAGCGCCGTCAAATTGGACATATGTGTCAATGCAATTGACGTAAAAATCAATTGACCAACTTTCAAGTTCAACTTGACGTCTGACTTGATTAGAACCATACGTCTCACACAACAGTTGATAGCATGCATCTTCGCTTTTTGAAGATCCGTACGATTCATTTTGTTTCATCGTTGAATGTCGTTTCTTTGCTGGTGATCCACACGCATTCGCACGTTTTAATGAAGCACGCCTGACTGTCTCGACGCTTGGGGTGTGTGCAGCCCTGATTACTCGATCAAGTCGAAGCATACAATCAATGCCGTGATTAGCTTCAACAGTTGCACGAATTTTAGCTAAGATTTCATCACGTCTATTAGCGTATGCTTTAACGTTAGCTTCTTTTACACGAATACGATTGATGTCTGACGTGTCTTTGCACGTTCGACTACAATAATGAACGACACGATTTGTTACAACGCAAGGCTTTTGATGTATGAATTCCTTCAAGCAATTATCACATCGCAATCGACAAACTAATCGACCGTTGCGTTTAACACTTGCAGGAAGCAATCGAAACGTTTCTATGTGCATGGATCACAGGTCGATTTGACATGTTTCGTCGTCGCAGCTTCTCTTGCTTGCGCTGGCAGCCTTGGGCATCGACATGGGACAATCATCGATCTGGTCACAGGCTGTAATCGTCGCCACACAGCCTGGATCGAGCCACACGCCTTGCTCCTCAGTGTCCCTACAGAACGTGACGCACGGAGCGATGCACTGTCCCTTCGGAGAACACGTTTGGCCGACTCCACACTCAGCGTTGATCAAGCACCTGGTGTGTGTCTCGATGTCCTTGCCGTCCTCGCAATTCAACTTGTTTAGGTTGTCGCATGCGGCCTGACATTCGTCTTGGTCAACGACGACAGGAGGAACGGGGGTAACAGGTGGGGGTGGAGGCGTCGACACGCAGCTGCTACACATGGCAACGAAGCTGACAAACAGCGCAGCACACCAACTTCTACCGACGATCTTTCTTAGCTTCATTTTATGTCCCTTTTCAGGAGAGCAGAGAGCGTGATAAACAGTGACTTTTTTGCAGAGTTGACATCGCCTCGATACTTCTCGTACAGCTCTGGAAACTTTTCTTGGGCGACGCGGCGGGCGAGACGGATCTCGATGGGCTTGAGACGAAGGTTGCTATGCAAGCCCACCCACTCGTCAACGAGCCTTTCTACGCTCGTTGCTGAAAACTCTCGTCGAACTCGTACGGCTTTTAACGTCTTGATGAACCTGTGATCACGCTTAAGCTCCGTAACGACCTGTTCGATATACTCTAAAAGAACGTTCATGTTCACCCGTTGCTAGCGCTAGTGCCAGGCAGGTATGGGACCCACAGGTCATTAGCGTCTGACTCATCGAGGTACGCGTATGGCACGAAAGCGTAACCGCCGTCGCCCCAACTGGTTCCCCATGAGTTGCGAACGATCCAGCACTTCTTGTTGTCGTCAAACCCAACGATGACCTGACAGTGACCACCCGAGTTAAACCTGGCAGAGCGTGGCATGGCGACGATGCCACCCGTGTAGTTCATGTAGTCCTGATCGACCGTCATGCCAAAGACGACCACGTGTTGGGCACGTAAGGCTCGCTTGATGAAGTCGATCCGAGTCTGGCCCGTGCCGCTGATCGAGTAGTAGCTCTCGATCTTGTTCGGATACGCTTCACGATACGATCCCCATGACGGGCGGACAAATAGCTTCGTCAGGTCGTACGGCCACTTCGCTTCCGTGCAGGTTCCCAATGACGATAGCGTCCCAAACGCTAGCCTGATGTACGTTCCCTCGTCCTTGTCCTGGTCCTGCGTCATCAACCTAGCGTTGTAATAGACGAACAACCTCGACAGGTCGACAAGCGGTTGACCGTTCCTGATCTGCAGGAACTCCAACGCTCCTACCGTCCCATTGCCCACGCAGCTGCCTGCCGTGCTCTGGTCCTCGATCGGAGAACACCAAGGCCGGAGGTCGAGGACCCCGTTGCTCTCTTGGCCTTGGTTCGTTGCCGCAGCTCCTGCGGCAACGAACTTAGCGACGTTGTTCTCGAACTTCAGGTCAACGTGTGAGGTCGCACCGGGCATCGTGTGATCGGGTCTCCACCCGCCAAGCTTTGCGGTGAATGTCATTGTTTTCCTTTCGTAAAGATGGAAACGATCGCCTGGAATAACCAGGCGATGAAACCAAGGACGCCCGAAGGCATTGCTGGCACAGCGGGTGCCGGCACGATGGGCGCAGGGGCAGGTTGTTCCTTGACGACCACGACCGGTTCGGGCGGCGTCACAGGAGGGGTCACTTGGATCGGTTCTGGAGTGACCTTGGGTTGGGATGGAGGGGTAACCTTAGGTGTGGGCACGGGCGGCACCGTGGGCTGCGTGGGGGTCACGGTGGGTACCCCGGGTGCAATCCCTAGTTTGTCAGGGTCCCAAAACTCGACCAGCGGCCGCTTGTTGCTCGACAGCACGTTCCCATGCTCCAGGGTGATCGCGTTGTTCGGTCGGCCACCACCTGCGTGATCAGCAGTGCCGTCAGCGGCCATGGGCGATAGCATCCATTCGACGTGGTCGTTATTGGTCCCAGGGGTGTTGTAGCGCAGCAGCGAGCCCACTTTGGGTTGCGGACCGTTCGGACCCGTGTACTTAACAAGGGCACCGAGGTCAGTGCCTATCTGCCTGACCCAGATGATCGCTGAACCGCTGATGTACTTCTTCGACAGCAATGGGTGCTTGACGCCTGCCTCATGCATGACGCCCAGGGCCGTAGTAGCGCAGTTAGTCGAGATGCCGACGACAGCCTCAGGGTCGTCGACGCCGCGGGCGACAAGCTTGCCGAGCTCAGCTCGCCTGTTTGACAACGAGCAACCGACGTACTTTTTGATGACGCTAACCAAGACGTCGCCTGGTGGGATGACAGCAGCTGGGACGGGGGAAGGTGGTGTGACTGTCGTTGGGCCGACGTCCTTGAGAAAGAGGTCACGTTCACGGGTTCGTCGAGAGACAAGACCGGGCAGGACCTTGCCTCCTCCCTTCACCCACTTCAGGAACTCGTCAGCTGCGCCCTTGACGTCACCTGCGTTCAATAGCTTGAGCAGCGTCGAGCTTCGCAATGCACCCGTCCCAAGATTGAACGTAAAGCTGACGAGGCTGTCGAACTGATTTTGTGTCAGTGGAACCTTGACAGCATCGTTGATCGCTGCCTCAGCGAGGCTAACGTCGGCAGCGAGCAGCTGTATCGATTGCTCGTGCGTGATGCCACCTGGGAACGACTCACCCTTTTTCAGAGCGTGTCCCACCCCAATCGTCTGCACGCCGACCTGATCGACGTACACGTGAAGAATATTTCCTTCTTCACGCTCGATAAACGCAAGTCCGTTAGCTGACGTCTTCATACCTTACCTCTGAAGGTAAGTATACGTGAGACTGTCAGTGAGGGTCGTTACTGAGACCCTTGCGTAGTTGCTCTACGACGAGCCTGGCCTGCGAGGCGAGGTAACGAGCCAACCTTTGTTCGACTACTGACCAGTCGACGCTATCGGGTCGCCAACCGCGAGAGTGCATCTCCTCGTACATCTGCTCGGCGAGCTCACCCACGTTAGCGAGATCCTTCTCCTCAAAGAACCACTGCGTCTTGTTGGTAGCGTAACCCGTCTCGCCACCAGAGGGCTTCTTAACATCAGGCATGGAGTTATCTATCACGCTAACGGTCACTGAACTCTATGTGAGCTTTGATAGTTACGATCAACATGACAACGACTAGAAAAATTTCACGCTATGGCTGGCGTCCTGACGTGCCTGACGTTCGAGACCATTCGTTCAGCATCGCTGCGCCCACAAAATTACCTTCGCTCATTGACTTGCGCGACGCGTGTCCGATGGTATACGACCAAGGCAAGCTCGGTTCGTGCACGGCGAACGCCATCGGCGCAGCGTATGAGTTCGACGTAATGAAACAAAAGAAAGTCGATTTCACGCCTTCAAGGCTGTTCATCTATTACAACGAACGTGTCATCGAAGGAACGATCAAGCAAGACGCAGGCGCTGAGATTCGTGATGGCATCAAATCAATCGCACAAACCGGTGTTTGCACTGAAAAAACCTGGCCATACACGATCTCGAAATTTGCAAAGAAACCCACAAAGGCTTCGTTCAAAGAAGCAACAAAGCACAAGGCAGTCACATACCAGCGCGTGAACCAGAACGCCATCGATCTCAAGACGGCTCTTGCAGCGGGATTTCCTGTCATCTTTGGTTTTTCTGTGTACGAAAGTTTCGAAAGCGTCGAGGTCGCAAGGACTGGTGTCGCCAACCTTCCGTTAGCAGACGAACGAATGATAGGCGGTCATGCTGTGTTGCTTGTTGGTTACGATGATCACACGCAAAGGTGGCTTGTCAGAAACTCATGGGGAACCAACTGGGGACAGGCGGGGTATTTCACGATGCCGTACTCGTATCTCACGAACAGAAACCTCGCTTCCGATTTTTGGACTGTGACTTCCGTGACGCTCTGACAGCTCACCACAGCGTGTCGAACGTTGCTTTGTACTTGTCCCAGGTCCCTTCCTTCAGGAGGGACCTGAACAGCCACTCGCCAAACTTAGCAGCCACAGCGTCCCAGTCTTTGGCAGGACTTGAACTTGTCATCTGCATCGCCTCTTCGTCCGTCCAGTCGATGAACTTGATGAGCCTGTAGTTCAACGAAAATTGGTCAGCGAGCGCTTTGTCCTCGAAGAGCTTCTTCATTCCTATGTCATCATTGACGAGCTCTTCGGCTATCGCGTCACCGACGCCAGTCAAGCCTGGGATGTTGTCAGACCCGTCGCCTCGCAAGGCCTTCCACGTCACGTAATCGTAAGGCGGTGCCTCCACGTAGGCCTTGGTCATCGGGTTGTAGATCCTGACGTTGGAGAACTCGTTGAGCAATTGCGTGAAGTCGCTGTCGTTCGACGCGACGACCCAAGGTGTGGCTGACGAGCTGCGCTTGATCAGGTTGTAGATGACGTCATCGCACTCGTGGTCCGGGTGCCTGACGACGCTGACGGGAAAGTGCTTCGTCAGCAGGTCGACGATCAGGTTCGCCTGGCGCAGGAAGCTCTTGAGGTCAGCGACCTTCTTGGCGACCTCTGGCTCGACCGGTTCTCCTTCGACCACGTCGATCCGACGGTTCGCCTTGTAGCTGGGCATCAGCTCGTAACGTTGCTTCGGGTGACCCTCGAGGACGAAGATGACCCGTGTCGGCTTGTGAAGCTCGACCAACGCGCGAAAGTTGCGAAAGAAGTTGAAACAGATCGGGTGATCGCCCAGGGTGAACCCAGCTCGAGCACGGTGCAAAAAGTTGAACCCATCGATGCAGAGAATCGTCATCTCAAGCTCCTAACGTGGAATCCAGTGTTGTATCGGTCCTGCACACACGCCGTGTTCTCTGAAGCGACACCGTGGCCCAGGGCCTTGCATGTTGCTGTCGAACAGGACGAGAAGAAAGTAACGCCCGTCGGGCTGTTTCGTAGCCCACCAGTCGATCATGTTTCGTGGGTCGTTAGCGAGCGACGTCACGTCCACGACGACGCCTCGTTTCGTCACCTCGACGACGTGGTGGGCGACAGAAGCAGTCCCCCAGGTCACGAGATCGCCTGGTCTGAACTGCTTCATCGCCTTCTTGCGCTGGGCTCGCGTCAGGTTCTTCACAGCTTTTTCATCTCTGTGACGTACCAACCACGGGCCCGGTCGCTACACGCTCGAACCGCCGCCTTCTCTTCGAGACCCGCGGCGGCGAGCTCAGCTTGCGTTTCCTTGATGACGTCCTTGCTGATCCATGCAAGAAACGCACCGATCAGCTTTGGATCGAACCTCAACTCACCGTCAGCGACGGCTCTCACGCCTTGTTCAAGGCGAGCAGGAGTGATCACCATGCTAGCAAAGTCAGCAAGACCTGCAGCAACCGTCGGATCGGCTTGTGCTGGTTTGGTTCTCTCAACAACCTTGTGCTTCTCGCCTTTCGCTTTGAAGCAGAGATTCTTGAAGTTCTCGTACCCACGGTGTGGAGCATTGATCGGGTAGAAGACCAAACCTTCACCCGTGCCCTTCACGTTGAATTTCTCCGCGACCCAAGGATCGCACTCTTCGACAGATGCAACGCGTTGGTTGATGCGATTGAGCACTGGCTCGAGTTGTTCTGGGCTCGCGCTCCAGTCAACATCAAACTCTTCGCCTCCATTCAACCAAGGAATGACGTGACACCTTGGAAAGTGATTTGCAAAACCTTCCATCGCCCAGGGTTGGTCAATGAAATCGACTTCATCGTCACCAACGATGCGTGTGCCGAACAACGCAAAAACCTTCTCTGGGATCTGGTTGACTGCAACGCCTTTTTGGATGCTGGGACCACACCATTCCCCGAAGACGACAACAGTACCAGTAGACGCAGCAAACGTTGCCCACATCTCCTTGTGTTCGTCAACCCACTTTGCGAAACCCGCATTGTCAGATTGAGGCGTAATGATGCTGGTGCGTGAGATGGCAGTGACCGTCCTGTCAGGCTCGATCATGATCCCAGCATTCGTACCGTGTAGCTTCACCTTCGCACGGTATCGTACTACGCTCTCACCCTTCAAGAGGTGAGGGTAGTGTAGCAGCGTCTTACGAAGCGTGTGGAAATTTTCGATTTCCGCCCAAGAAATGTGCCTGACCATAATGGTCCTACACTACTACTTGGCTTGGTCCTTTTGCACTAGCTCACGCAAGAACTGAAGAGCCTCATCGATTGCTTGCTTGAACTCGCTAAATTGCTCGAGCGTCAGCATCGTCGCCCCAGCGCTGGCTATGTGGATCGTGGGCCACCGCGACACGTCGTCGTCTCGGTCCCACTTACGTGCCTGGTCAATGTTCTCTTGCGTCTGGCGGACGTTGTACTGCTTGTACTTGTACCCCTTCAACGAGACGATGATGACCGTTGAGTCACGTCGGATTTCGACCTGTGGGAATCCCGTCATCTGTCCGACGAGCTTAGCCTTCCATCTCGAGATGTCCTCAGAGGACATGTTCGGAGTGAACGTCCCAGGTGGGGCTCCGTCAGCAGAGAATTCCTCCCACCTGTCTTTCGACATGACCTTCTTGGGCTTTTCCCACGATAGGACGCTCATAGCCACACCAGGTCATTCTTGAATTGCTCTCGGGTTTCCATGTATGCCTTATTGATTGCTGACTGAGCCTTCTGATCTCTTTGACCGTAACGGTTGTACGCGTACCAGTCACGTTCGCGGCCGTTGTTGAACAGGTACCTCCAACGTGTCTCCGCCAGGTCTTCTCGGTTACCGTTGAAGTACTTGTGTACGAGGGCGTCGTTGGCACGCAGTTGGGCGGCGAACTCTTCTTCTACGTCAGAGAGCTCTTCCTCGAACTTAGGAGACGACATCAGGACGATGGGTTCCGGAGCGTAATAGTACCCAGGCTCAGCGTCCTTGTACATGCGTTGCATGTATTCCTTGCTATCGTACCAGTCCCACTGGCAACGCTCGACCCATGACATGTTGGACCAGTTCTCTACGATGGTATTTTCCTCGCGAGCGTGTTTGGCCCACTCGTCCTGACGATTTGCGATGTCATCGAGGTCGACCGCGTCGGGACACGTTGGCAACACAACAAAGGCGTACATCGCCTTGCCTTCCGTCGTCGTGAAGGTGTGAGTGTCCTTTTGCAGGGTCGTGGTGGGCGCCTTGACCCGACCCAGGAACAGGTGCAGCGACTTGTCGCGTTTCCGGTAGATGCGACCGACCTTCAGGGTCGATTCAGTGGGCGTGCGGCCCAAGGCCTGGTCACGCTTGGCGTTCTTGAGGTCCTCGGCTTGCTTGAGCATCTCTGCGTAGAGGTCACCTCCGACGAGGACCATTCGCATCTGGCTACCGAGGATCCCCCAGACGAACTGGCCTGGGACTTGGCCGCCTGCATGGACGCCCGAGTGCTTGAACACCTCGAGGACCTGGTCCTCGCGTAGGTCAAAGCAACGATCCTGGCTGTCGATGACCTTGTACGCTCGGCCACCTTCTGAACGAACGTCGAGGTCGATGATGGTGATGCTGAATGGATCGTTCGTTCGCTCCAGGAACTCTGGCTCACCGTTTTTGACGTACTGTCGGGTCGTGTGATCGTAGGTGCTGGTGTCTGCCCAGCGCCTGGCGGTCCCAGGCGCAGTCTTTGACTCCGGGTTGTAGACGATGGTGTTCTTCACCATGATCTTGTTGCCGTACAGGTCCGTGTCCTCAGACAGTGGTCGTGACAGGTAACACACTCGATCGAGCAAGCGCTGGTTACGAGCGTTGTGGTTTCGCATCAGACTGGGATCTCCTTGCTCAAGTAATCGACCACGATTGACTTGATGTTACACAGTGGCACGTAGTGCCCGTTGCCCAAGGCACACATCCCCGTTTCTCCTGAACGATCCTGCCAGGCCTTGAAGAAGAAGGCAGCATCGAAGATCCAATCGCTATTGCGATTGAACGGATGCTTTCCTTCGTACTTACCGCACATCTCGATCTCGTGTTCTGTTCCGTCGCTTTCAACGATGTGAACCACTGCGAGTCCGACGTCAACGTACCGAGTCTCTTTTACCGTCCTGAATCTCTTCGTCAACCACTCGAACATGGTTCAGTCTACCATGTCACGGCTCGAGGTTGCACTGTTCACAGCGACAGCATCGCGACTCCCAAGATCGTCACGATAATCCCAGCGAATTTCAAAAATGTCACGGGTTCACCCAGAAAAACCGCAGAAAGGGCCAAGGTTACCATTGGATAGACAGAGGTGAAACCCACCACGAGGTAGACGGGTGCCTGCTGGATGGCTGTCGTGAAGCTAAGATTCGCTGCTGTCACTAACGCGACCGCGACAGAGACCCACGCGATCCCCTTGACACTCCAGTTCGCTGTCTCTCCAGACGCCCTCATGTAAAGGAACGCGAGCGGTGCGATCGCAGAGTACACGTACGAGCCGATCACCTGCATCATCACCGGTGAAACGTGTCGTGAGCCTTGCTTCATGCACACGGCCCAGGTCCCCCAGCTGATGATGCAGACGGTGACGAGCGCCCAGGTCGGCATCACTCTTCTTCGACGGCCAACAGTCCGTTGACGTAGTCCCGATCGTTTCCGAACGTAGGAATGTCCAGATCGACGTGCCACGACGATCCCAGTGAGGCATCGTGTCTGCGCTTGACGCAGAGACCACGTTTCCACCGAGGTTGGACGTCGTTCCAGTTCTGTCCCTTTTGGAAGCACATCTCCTGGAGCTCGTTAACGTTCTTGTGATCGCATTGCTTATGAGAGTACAGCGACCTCGCTAGCATCTGGATCGAGTTTCGAACTGCGTCTTGCTGGCGCCACAGGAAGTAATTGCAGACGTCCGCCTCGGGCAGCACGAAGGCCCGTGCGTCAAAGTACGCAAGCTTGTGAAAGCAACCCTTTGAATAAGCGTTGAACTCAGCAGCTGCGATCGAGGCGGCGACGGAGACCATCTTTTGGACCTGGTTGTCGAACCACGTCTCAGAGGCGAACCGCTTGTAGCCGTGAACTAGGATCGAGATCTCGTCTGACTGGGTGTATGCTAACTGGGCGCCTTGGATCTGTTCGCACAAGCGAATTGAGGCGTGAGTCATGCAATCCGTCAGGCGACTGTCGAACGGCTTCACGCAGTCGTGAGTGAGGGTGTGAAACGCTTTTCCATCACAACGGATGATGACGGGCATGCGTCGCGGCAACACCGTGCGAGCAGACTGCTCGTATCCCTTCATGCGATCGCCCAGTGAATCAGATGACATCAGTTCAAACCTTTCTTCGTTGTCAATTCGAGTTTTTCTAGCTCGGTCTTGTTCATGTTTCCGAGCGTCCAGGTCGCGCCTATGACCTGGGTGAGGACCATTGAGTGGTACCTGACGCCCAATCGCTTCAGAACGTCCTTGACGTCATCGATGGCCTTCGCCATGGTGAGCTCGTCTTCCGCCTTGTCGCTCTTGGGAACCTTTGACATCGAAAACGACAGCAACGTCGTTAGGTTCTCATCGTTTCTCAACGAAAGCGTGTTTCCCAGTGATGAAACCATCCAATTCCGGCGGACGAGCCGTCCGACGATGCTCTCAGCGTAGCTGTCACTGATTGTCGTGATCCACACGTAATATGACACGCGATCGGTCATGGCTCACTTTTTGTCGTTCAGGTGTCGGGTCGATGGCATCTCGTAGTTTCCGCACTGGATGTCACCCGTTTCTTGCATCTTATCGAGGTCGATCAGAGGCTCCACCTTGTTCAAGAAGTTCTCTCGGTAGAACCTAGCATGAAAGATAGGAATCTCGCCCTCGTCACGAGCGACCTTCAGGCCCATCAGTTCCTTGCCGTAGCCGCCATAATCGACGAAATCATCGAGGGGCAGCGTTCGGAACCCGAGGGCAGCATACGCCTCTTCTGCCTCTTCCCATGCCTGGAGACGGGCCTCGAATCCCACGCACTGGCCCATGTAGATGTAACTGACAGCGTCGCCAAAGATGGCTCCCGTGTCAACGTAGCGTTGGATCTTCTCATCGTCGAAGCTCGTCGCGATTTTCGTGATCGGTTTGTAACCGATACCCAAGAAGTCCTTGATGAAGCTCAATACTGACATGAAAGACTCCTCACTTGAGTAAGCACCCGTACTGTTTCGCAGCGGCCTGTGCAGAATCGAGTGACGTTAGGTTTCGAGCAAAGAGCATGTCACTCCTCCATTCACGGTTACCCCAAACGTTGTACACGACCACCATGGGTTGCGATGGGACCTGGTACGAATCCGTGGTCACGTAACAGAAATTGACCTTTCCGTCGGACCTCGCCATCATGAAGATGGGCCCTAAGATGCAAGTCACCAGTCCCAACGCAAGACTTACCGCAAAAACGATTGAGAATGTGTCACCAAAGGAGAGCTTGTTGCCCATGAGCCATAAGCTACTCTGCGATGCATGAAATGTGCACTCTCTTAACGGTGGTTAGACTTTCCAGCGATCTTGGCGTACGTCTCAAACCTGACGCCCTTCAGGGCACGCAGCGCCATGTCGACGGTCGAAAAGAATTCATCAAGGCTGAGCTGGTCGCCTATCTCTCCTGAGACGACCCGAGCGATGACATCATCCTGCAATCGTTGTCGAATCGCTTCTTTTCGCATGTACTCAGGTGACGCTTCGATCTTGGCCTCTCTGACGAGACGACGTAGCTTTCCTAACCTGATCCTCATGATGTAAGTATGTCACATCATGACATGCCATCGGGCAATTTCACTGACCTGATCTTAGCACGTTGTCCGTCAGGCAACGTGATGTACGAACCCTCTTCAGCCTCAGCTGTGAGCTCTGTCTTTAGCTCGTCAACGGGATTGTTGGTCTTTCGAGCTCGAGGTTGCTTCACGACAGGTTGGGTCGGTAAGGTTGGCGCCTTCTTAAGCATCGAGATCGGATCGTCAGCTGGGGACTCGAAGGAGTTCGGGTACCACTCGGTGGCCTTTTGGACAGCGTTCGCCACGAGCCTTCCTATCACCGTGGTCGCACGTTCCGTGAGGACGACCTGTGCTTTCGATGCTGAATCAAAGATCTCGCCAGCCACATCTGTGATCAACATCTGAGACTTTGGATCTTGGCCTGCTTGTACCATGTAGCTCGTTTCCTCGCCACCCAACGTTTTTTTCGTGATCTCCTCGACGACCTGCATCGGATAGACTCGGTTTTCGTTCTTCAGGATGACGTAAAGGATCTGACCGACTGCGTATTTCATCGCTCGTCCTCGTCCGGTTCGCTGTCATCAAAGAAGCTACCTCCTTGGGGATGTGGGGCGGTGCTCGCCTGCGGCGACGGGTTTTGCGCCACCTCAAAGACGCTGACGGGAGGGGAGCTAGCTGCCGTGACGACAAAGTCAGGAGCGTCATCACCTAAAGGTAACTCAGCCTCCTCACAAGCACGAACAACCTTTTGCCACAGTTGCGCCTCGACCAATGACCGGTCCTGCGTCTGAGCTAGCCTCTGGCTCAGCGTCTCTTTCATGTCTGGAGGCAGCATGATTGCGAATAAGTCGCGAATGTGAAGCAGCTCGTACCTCGTCAGCCTGACGTTAAACGTCTTCTTGCGCTTGATCTCAGGGTCGCTCATGGTTCGATCTTACTATACCCGCTTCCAGGTTGGCCAAATTCATTCGAGTTCGTGCAAGCGTTGTCATGGCTCGTCGCCTTCGGACACCGCTTGTTTTCACACGTCTGACACACGATCATCCTTGGCGATGGGAAATCTTGTGGTGAGCATGTGGCACACCCGCACTTGATCTGACTCGCAAGCAGGTGCATTCCATCCGCACGATCCTTGGTGACCTTGCATTTCGTACACGTACGAGGCCCGATCCCTCCGATCGCCTTCTCTTCAAAGGGAAAGCCACCTGAGACCAACGTCGCGCATGCTGTGCAGTGCCACTTGCTCATAGCGTAGGATCAGTCAGCGCTTCGATGAAAAGATCGAAAGTATCACGATGTTGCACGCCTTGTTGGATCCTCAGGACCTTCAGGGCGGCTTGCAACGTCTTCATGTCGAGCTTCTCTTTAAATTCTTCGATAAGTTCCTTGCGATCGTCCTTGAGCAGCTCGATCTCGTTATCGATGTTCGACGCTCGTGTCAAGAACTCCTTTACGAGGGCACGAAGGGCGTTCAACTCGTCTGGTTGCATTTCAGCTGTATTGTAGTTGGTGGGAGCTTTTGCCATGCGACTGATACTACAACATCACCCGGTGCTGTTCAGGGCATCAAAGGTTCTTGATCTTTTGTATGACGCCCTGATAGTCCTTGACAAAAGGGTGATCTTGAGGGACTCCAGCTTCGACAGCTGTCTTCACCTGGCCTTCGAGTTGTTTGACGTAAAACTCCTTCATCCCCTTCTTGATGCCTGCCAAAAGACTGAGCTCGGTCTTCTGACGTTCCTGTTGGGGCACCTGAGCTAGCTTGTCCAGGCCAGGCAGCTTCTTGCCTAGTTTGTTCTGGATGTCTTGCAACGTCTTTGCTCCGAGCACGGCCTGAGCCTGGACGAAGACCTTCTTTAACGTCGATCGCGTCATGTTCTGGCCTGCCTCTGACATCTTTTGGACCTTTGGGTTGTCAGTGAGCGCCTTGTGAACCTTCTTGTTGTCAGCGACCTGAGCTAGCTTGTCGAGCTTGCTGTTCGGTTGTTTCTCGTCGTCTTCATAGACCACGCCTTCAAAGGGCATTCCCGGACCCTCGCTGTGATCCGTTTTCTTGCCCCCACCGCCACCCGAGAGAATTCCATGCAACAGCTTGTCAAGGCTACCACCTGACAGGACGCTCAAAAGTTTTGCCGCCGCCTTGGGTGCCTTGCGAGCGAACGCACCGTTAAGAAACAGGTCCGGTCGATACATGAACGCAGCGATCAGGACGTCGCTCTCCTTGAAGGCGTCCCACGTCGCTCCGTATACGTCAGAATATTGGGACTTGATCTTATCGATCTCCTCTTTTTCCTGCGCAAAGATCTCGCCGTAGCTGTCCTTCAGGATCGGAACTAACGTCGTGGCCACGCTCTCAAACGCGACCTTAAGCACGGTCTGAGCCTTCTGTGACAGCTCCTTCGTCTTACCCGCGGCGACGCCGGCGACATCAGCGAAGGGTTTCACGAAGATGTTATAGAGCTGGTCCTGGCTCGCGAAGTGCATGCCATACGGCGACCCACCCATCGGGTCCAGGCCACCCATGTCACCCCCAAAATCGTCCTCGTTAAGGAGATTCCTTACGTACTCTTGGAGTAACACTTTCGTTCGAAGCTTGCTCATCTTGCTTAAATAGGACCGGGCGCCCGGATATCTCTGACCAGTGTCGAGCGACCTCACGCTCGAAATCGTTGGTTCGTTGCCTCTTGGTGATCGGGTCCCTGGTCGAGAACAGCGTTCGTAGCGCGGGAGGCAGTGACTTTAACAGCTCTTTCTTGATGACGATCCAATCGTCAACGTGGGATGCGTAGCCGTGGACAAACGCCAAGGCTGCGTCAATTCGTGGGTCCATGCAACCTGGTCACCAACATCTCGATCGCGTTAGCGATCATTGATTGTTGGTACGCGACGATGGGAGGTAATCGATCGGCTTGGATCCACTTGACGTCTGCTACCTCGCTCTCCGGACCCGTGCTAGAGAGCACGGCGTTTTGGTCTTTGGGCACTGCCAGAAACGCAATGACTCGCTTGACTTCTTTTTTCATGTGAGCGTGGCAATCAAGCATCTCGCTCGACAAGACAACCTGGACTCCAGTTTCCTCGAAGACCTCGCGAATGGCGCATCCTTCGAAGGTCTCATCGCTGTTGATGTGACCCTTTGGGATTCCCCACGTTTCCTTGTGTTCGAATTGCTTGATCAGGAGCAGCTCGAGCGCGCCTTCGCGAACTCGCCAGGTGATCGCTCCACAAGACGTCGTATGCTGACGTTCCTTGTTCTTCTTTTTCATACCTACTTAATACCACAGCAGCGTAAGGATTGACACTAGATGGCAAAGATAGGCATCGTTCCGATGAGCGCAAAGCCCTACCATGCAGGGCATGACATGCTCGTTCGTTTGGCAGCGACAGAAAATGACGAGGCGCACGTTTTCGTGTCACTTAGCGACCGCGACGATGTCAGCGGTAAGGCGATGGAGAAGATCTGGAAGGAGCAGATCGAGCCTTCGTTGCCCAGTAATGTCACCGTGACGTATGGTGGGTCTCCCGTTGGCAACGCGTTCAAGCTGATGGGCGCTGCGAGGGAGGCCGGGTCTGACGATACGGTCGTCCGTTATTCAAACCCTGATTATGCTGGGCGCTTTGATGAACAAACGCTAGCTAAGTACATAAAGGACCTTAACGTTGTCAGGCGCCCGGTCGAGA
>Ga0164307_10000313_pt1 | contig 21840 bp, 19 predicted proteins | sample Whisoiple_243_MG_FD_110214 | JGI IMG/M metagenome (GOLD analysis project Ga0164307, IMG submission 110214) | Soil microbial communities amended with fresh organic matter from upstate New York, USA - Whitman soil sample_243_MG | ecosystem: Environmental > Terrestrial > Soil > Unclassified >...
CCTGGTCCGCCAGGGCGCGGGACATGGCCTGGCGGATCCACCAGGTGGCGTACGTGGAGAACTTGTAGCCCCGGGCGTAGTCGAACTTCTCCACCGCCCGGATCAATCCGAGGTTCCCCTCCTGGACCAGGTCGAGCATGGTCAGACCGCGGCCCACGTACCGCTTGGCCACGGAGACCACGAGGCGGAGGTTGGCCTCGATGAGCCGGCGCTTCGCCATCCGTCCCATCACCACGAGCCGGTCCAGATCGACGGCGAGCCCGGAGTCGGGGTCGGGGGTGCCGGCCAGCCGTTCCTCGGCGAAGAGTCCCGCCTCGACACGGCGGGCGAGCTCCACCTCGTCGGCGGCGCTGAGCAGCGGTATCCGTCCGATCTCGCGTAAGTACTGGCGGAAGAGGTCGGAGGTCGGGCCGCCCGAATCCGGACGGCTCCGGGGCTCCGGGAGCTCCCGGGGCTCCACCGGTTCCTCCAGCACCGGTTCGGGCGTGCCCGCCGTCTCCGGGTGACGTGTGACCCGGTTCTGCGCGGGAATCGCCGGGACATGCTCGGTCGTGGTCGGCACGGTCCGGGTCTGCACGGGGGCGACCTCCAGGTGATCGCTGCCGGACCGCGGGGATGGGGTCCGCCCTGGACGGACCGGCCGCGCTCCGATGACTCAGGCACCGCCACCCAGTGTGGGGTACGACACATCGCCGCCACGAGGGGCGTGCGGTGACTTTTTGCGTCCGGAGCGTGACGGGGTGCTGATGCGCCTCAGAGGGCGGCGGCGCCGTGGCTGCGCAGCGACTGCGCGTACTGCTGGAGGACCCAGACCTCGTTCTGGGCGGCGGCCAGGTGGTCCGGGGCGACGTTGCTGCCGAGCCGGGCGAGGCTGCTCTGCACGTCGTCGATCCTGCGGTCGACGGCGCGCAGGCGGACCTTGACCAGGTGCTCGCCCGCGTAGGTCTCGTCGATGGACTTGCCGTGGAAGACCTCGACCGCGAGCTCGGTGACGAGCTTGCGCACGGTGTCGTCGGGGGTCGCGTCGAGCACCTGGACGAGGTAGTCGCGGGTCTCGGCGACCCCCATCTCGGCGCCGCCCGCCTCCGCGATGCACTGGCGCACCGCCGCGTAGGGCGGGGCGGTGAACTCGTCGATGCCGTACGCGTCGAAGGCGGGCGAGACCAGTGCGGGCTTCTGCAGGGCGAGCTTGAGCAGCTCGCGCTCCGTGCGGTGCGCGGGGCTGCGGAGGTTGAGCGCGGGGCCGGGAGGTGCCGTGGGCGCCTGGATCTGGTGCTGCGGGGCACCGCCCCGGGAGGGCTTGCCCGGCGCGGGTCCGCGCTCGCCCCGGCCGCGGGCCCACTGGGCGAGCTGGTTGACCCGGTGGACGACGAACTCCTGGTCGAGGATGCCGACGAAGCCGGCGAGCTGGACGGCCACCTCCCGCTGCACGCTGCTCGTCTTGATCTTCGCCACGACGGCGGCCGCCTCGTCGAGCGCGGCGGCGCGCCCGGCGGGGGTCTCCAGGTCGTACCGGCCGACGATCTGGCGGAGCGCGAACTCGAAGAGCGGGGTGCGGGGCTCGACCAGGTCGCGTACGGCGTCGTCGCCCTTGGCGAGCCGCAGGTCGCACGGGTCCATGTTGTCCGGGGCGATCGCGATGTACGTCTCGGCGGCGAACTTCTGGTCGTCCTCGAAGGCGCGCAGGGCGGCCTTCTGGCCCGCCGCGTCACCGTCGAAGGTGAAGATCACCCGGGCGCTCCCGTTGTCCATCAGGAGGCGCCGGAGGATCTTGATGTGGTCGTTGCCGAACGCTGTGCCGCAGGTGGCGATGGCGGTCGTGACCCCGGCGAGGTGGCAGGCCATGACGTCGGTGTAGCCCTCGACGACGACGGCGCGGCTCGCCTTGGCGATGTCCTTCTTGGCCAGGTCGATGCCGTACAGCACCTGGGACTTCTTGTAGATCGACGTCTCGGGGGTGTTGAGGTACTTCGGGCCGTTGTCGTCGTCCCGGAGCCTGCGGGCGCCGAAGCCGACGATGTCGCCGGAGGTGTCGCTGATCGGCCACATCAGCCGGCCGCGGAAGCGGTCGATGGGGCCGCGGCGGCCGTCCTGGGAGATCCCGGAGCTGATGAGCTCCTTGTCGCTGAAGCCCTTGCCGCGCAGGTAGCGGGTGAGGTGGTCCCAGCCCGCCGGGCTGTAGCCGACGCCGAAGTGGGCGGCGGCGTCCTGGTCGAAGCCGCGCTCCGCGAGGAACCTCCGGCCGATCTCGGCCTCCGGGCCGTTCAGCTGCTCGCGGTAGAAGTCGGCGGCGATCTTGTGCGCCTCGACCAGCCGGATCCGCTCACCGCGCTGGTGGGAGGGGTTGTAGCCGCCCTCCTCGTACCGCAGGGTGATGCCCGCCTTGGCGGCGAGGCGTTCGACCGTCTCGGAGAAGGTGAGGTGATCGATCTTCATCACGAAGGCGATCGTGTCGCCGCCCTCCTGGCAGCCGAAGCAGTGGAACAGGCCCTTGCCCGGGCTCACCTGGAAGGAGGGGGACTTCTCGTCGTGGAAGGGGCAGAGACCCTTGAGGTTGCCGCCGCCCGCGTTGCGCAGTTGGAGGTACTCGGACACGACGGCGTCGATCGGGACCGCGTCCCGGACCGCCTTCACGTCGTCGTCATTGATCCTGCCTGCCACGTGTGAAGTCTACGGGTGGGGCCGGGCGTCCGGGACCGGCCGGTCGCGGGGAAGCTCCCCGGGCGGCGGACGGGTCCCGGATGCCCGGGCAGCTGTCAGAACAGGGAGTCCAGGGGCACCGACGGGTCTCCCAGGGCGTCCGCGTCGACCGGCCGGGCGGCCTTGATCAGCTTCTGGATGTCCTCGGTGACGTCCCACACATTGACGTTCATCCCGGCCAGGACCCGGTGGTCCTTCAGCCAGAACGCGATGAACTCGCGCTTGCCGGCGTCGCCCCGGATGACGACCTGGTCGTACGAGCCGGGCGGCGCCCAGCCGGAGTACTCCAGGCCGAGGTCGTACTGGTCGGAGAAGAAGTACGGCACGCGGTCGTACGTCACGTCCTGGCCGAGCATGGCCTTCGCCGCGGCGGGTCCGCTGTTCAGGGCGTTCGCCCAGTGCTCCACGCGCAGCCGGCCGCCGAAGAGCGGGTGGTGGACGGACGCGATGTCCCCGGCGGCGTAGATGTCGGGGTCGGAGGTGCGCAGCGAGGCGTCGACGACGACACCGCCGCCCTGGGACCGGTCCGCCATGTCGAGCCCGGCGGCCTCGGCGAGCGAGGTGCGCGGGGCCGCGCCGATCGCGGCGAGCACGTCGTGGGCGGGGTGCTCCTCGCCGTCGTCGGTCCGGACGGCGAGGACCAGGCCGTCCTGCCCGGTGATCTCGGTGAGGCGGGCACCGAAGTGGAAGCGGACGCCGTGTTCGGCGTGCAGGTCGGTGAAGATCTGGCCGACCTCCGGTCCGACGACGTGGTGCAGCGGGGTCGCCGACGGGGCGACGACGGTGACCTCGGCGCCGTATTCGCGTGCGGCGGCGGCGATCTCCAGGCCGATCCAGCCGGCGCCGGCGATCACCAGGTGTCCGTTGTCGCGGCCGAGGGCGGAGAGGACGCCCCGCAGCCGCTCGGAGTGGGCGAGACGGCGCAGGTGGTGGACGCCGGCCAGTTCGGTGCCCGGGATGTCGAGGCGGCGGGGCTCGGCGCCCGTGGCGAGGAGCAGCTTGTCGTAGTGGACGACCGTGTTGTCGCCGAGCTGCACGGACCGGCCGGCCCGGTCGATGGAGGTGACCACCTGGCCGAGGTGCAGCTCGATGTCGGCGCCCGCGTACCAGGCGGTCTCGTGGACGAAGACCGACTCGCGTTCGTCCTTGCCCAGCAGGTAGCCCTTGGACAGGGGAGGCCGCTCGTACGGATGGTCGCGCTCGTCGCCGATGAGGATCACCCGGCCGCTGAAACCCTCCGCCCGCAGTGTCTCGGCCGCCTTCGCTCCGGCGAGTCCTCCGCCGATGATGACGAACGTCCGATGTGCGTCGACCACTTGATGCCTCCTCGGTACTTGGCTGCGCGGCGCCTCCACCTGCGAGCGTCCCGCACGCAGCGTGATGGCGAAAGAGGGTGTGCCCCGATCAGGTCACGGCCTGTGGCATGTGGCCCGGTCACGGTCCAGTGTGCCGGGCGCCCGTGAGTGTTCCGTGAAGGGACCGGGCGGAGGCGTCGGTGAGTGCGGCGATCTGGTCGACGAGGACCCGCTTGCGGGCCCGGTCGTCGGGGGCCGCCGTGTACAGGGCGCGGAACTGCGGCTCCAGTCCTTCGGGCGCGCGTGCGGTGAGGGCGGCGGCGAGTTCGGCGATGACGACGCGCTGTCCCGCGCGGATGACCTCCTGCTCGGCGCGCTGCATGACGTAACGGTCCGCGACGGCCTTGAGCACGGCGCACTCGTTGCGCACCTCGCGCGGGACGATGAGCTCGGCACCGTGTCTGGCGAGCCGTCCGGGGCCGTACGCGGTCCGGGTCGCGGTCTCGGCCGCGAGGCAGAACCGGCCGATGAGCTGGCTCGTCGCGTCCTTCAGCCGGGCCTGGGCGACCGCGGTTCCGTCGTAGCCGCGCGGCCACCACTCCTGGGCGGTGAGCCGGTCGAGGGCGTCGGCGAGCTCCTGCGGGTCGGTGTCCGCCGGGACGTACCGGCCGACGGCGACGGCCCAGATCTCCGCGCGCTCCGGCCCGGCGAAGAGACAGCCCGGGTCGATGTGGCCGGCGTGCAGCCCGTCCTCGAAGTCGTGCACCGAGTAGGCGACGTCGTCGGACCAGTCCATGACCTGGGCCTCGAAGCACCTGCGGTCCCGTGGCGCGCCCTCACGGACCCAGGCGAAGACGGGCAGGTCGTCCTCGTACACACCGAACTTCGGTGAGCCGGGGTCGGTGGGGTGCGCGCCCCGGGGCCAGGGGTACTTGGTGGCGGCGTCGAGGGCGGCGCGGGTGAGATTGAGCCCGACGCTGACGTGCTCCCCGCTGCGGGGGTCGCGGACGAAGCGCTTGGGTTCGAGGCGGGTCAGCAGGCGCAGCGACTGGGCGTTGCCCTCGAAGCCGCCGCAGTCCGAGGCGAAGTCGTCGAGGGCCTGTTCGCCGTTGTGGCCGAAGGGCGGGTGGCCCATGTCGTGGGAGAGGCAGGCCGCCTCGACGAGGTCGGGGTCGCAGCCGAGGGCGGCGCCGAGCTCCCGGCCGACCTGGGCGCACTCCAGGGAGTGGGTGAGCCGGGTGCGCGGGCTGGCGTCCCAGGCCCCGCTCAGGGTGCCGGGCGTGACGACCTGGGTCTTGCCCGCGAGCCTGCGCAGGGCGGCGGAGTGCAGCACCCGTGCGCGGTCGCGCTGGAAGGCGGTGCGGCCGGGCTGTTTGTCGGACTCGGTGTCCCAGCGCTCGGTGTCGGCTGCGCCGTAGGGCGTGTCCCTGGGGTCGTGCGTACCGTCCATGGTCCCGACATTAGACCGACGGACTGACGGGGCGGGTCAGGCGCCGGCCCGTAGGGGCGGACGCGTCAGGGCTCCGTGGGCGGGCGCGGCGCCGGTCAGGGCCTGGTCGTAGCGGTGCAGCAGGAGGCGTGCCATCGCCGGGTGCGCGCCGAGCGGCGCGGCGGCGACGCCCGGCGCGGCCGCGGCCGAGACCGTCGCGAAGCGGCCGGGGGCCGTGAAGTACGAGGCGAGGGCCACCCGGTGGCGGCCGCGGGCGGCGAGTGCGCGCAGGGCGGTCGGCACGTCGGGCGTGGCGGCGGAGGCGTAGGCGGGGACGACGGGGACGCCGCCGAGGCGGTCGCTGAGCATGGCGGCGCTGCGGCGCGCGTCGACGTCCGAGTCCGGGTCGCGTGACCCCGCGGCGGCGAGGACGACGGCGGCGCTGCGGCTCGTGCCGTCCTCGTCCCGCCAGCCGGCCTCGACGAGACGCCCGTACAGGGCCTCGACGAGCAGCGGGTGCGGTCCGAGCGGGGCCGCGACACGGGCGCGGAGGTGGCACGCGGCCGCCGCGGCGAGGGGCAGGTCGTGCCGGACGTGGTGGCCGCGGCCGAGCAGCAGCGGTACGAGCACGGCGTCGCCCCGTCCGACGCGGTCGAGTGTGTCCGGCAGCAGGGGCTCGTTCAGTTCGATGTGGCCGAGCCGGACGTCGAGGCCGGGCCGCAGCTCCCGCACCCGGTCCAGGAGCTCCAGGACGGTGCACAGGGCCTGCGGGTCCCGGCTGCCGTGCGCGACGGCGACCAGGGTGGGGGCGGATCTGCGGATGCGGTGCATGGGCCTGCGGGTTCCGTTCGGGGAGACGAGGCTGAGCTGGGTTCCGAGCTGGGCGGTGATGCGGGTCAGGAGTTGCGCCGTGCTGTCGAGGGGCAGGGCGTCACGGGGGTGTTCCGGTGCCGGCTCCGTCATGGACCGATGGTGCGGGGCGGACGTTGCGGGGCCGTTTCGCCTCGGTCACGGGTGTTTACCTCCGTCTCACGGGGAGAGCGCTCGCGGTGTCGGTCGCCATGCTCCTCCCCGCCGGCGGCGTGAACCATTCGCCCTCGTCGTTCGTCCCCTTCCACGAGGAATCCGGTACGAGGGCGGGGGCAGGGCATGCGGCTGAGGACACCGTGGGAGCGGGGCCGTGCGGGGGCCGCGGTTCCGGGACGGCTCACGGTCGCCCGGCTTCGGCTGCGGCCGCCGCGGACCAGGCGGGGGCAGCGGCGGCTGGTGCAGGCGCTGATGGTGGCCTGCGCGGTGGCGCTGGCGCCCGCGACGTGGCTGCACACCACGGCCGACGCCCGGGTGCGGACGACGGCCGGGGCCCCGGCGCAGGAGGTCGCCGTGGTGTTCGGGGCCGGGCTGTGGGAGGGACGGCCGTCGCCGTATCTCGCGCGCCGGCTGGACGCCGCCGCCGAGCTGTACCGGACCGGGAAGGTCAGGGTCGTGCTGGTCACCGGGGACAACAGCCGCGTGGAGTACGACGAACCGGATGCCATGCGCACGTACCTCACGGCACAGGGGGTGCCGGACGGGCGGATCGTCAGCGACCACGCGGGCTTCGACACCTGGGACTCCTGCGTCCGGGCGAGGAAGGTGTTCGGGGTCGACCGTGCCGTGCTGGTGAGCCAGGGCTTCCACATCCGTCGGGCGATCGCGCTCTGCCGCTCGGCGGGGATCGACGCGTACGGGGTCGGGGTCGACGACGTGCACGACGTGACCTGGTACTACGGCGGGACGCGGGAGGTGTTCGCCGCCGGCAAGGCGCTCCTGGACGTGGTGTTCGAGCCGGATCCGCACTTCCTGGGCCCGCGCGAGCCCGGGGTGGCGGAGGCGCTCGCGGAGGACCTCACCGCGGCCGGCGGGGCGGGCTGAGGTGCGCGTACCGGGGGCGTAACCGGGCGCACCGGCAGCCGTAATACCGGCCTCGCACGCTGGGCGCATGGCCCGCACCGAGACGTCCACCCACTGCCCGTACTGCGCGCTCCAGTGCGGGATGAAGCTGCGACCGGTCACCGACGGCGGGGTGGTCGAGGTCGTGGAGCGTACCGGGTTCCCCGTCAACCGGGGTGCCCTGTGCGGCAAGGGGCGCACCGCGCCCGCCGTGCTCGCCGCCGGGGTGCGGCTCACGGGGCCCCTCGTCCGGGACGCGGGCGGTGAGCTGGCCCCGGCGAGCTGGGACGAGGCGCTGGGCAGGGTCGCGGACGGGCTGCGCGGGACACGGGCTGAGCACGGCGCGGACGCCGTGGGGGTCTTCGGCGGGGGCGGGCTCACCAACGAGAAGGCGTACGCGCTCGGGAAGTTCGCCCGGGTGGTGCTCGGGACCTCGCAGATCGACTACAACGGCCGCTTCTGCATGTCGTCGGCGGCCGCCGCGCACCAGCGCGCGTTCGGCCTCGACCGGGGGCTGCCGTTCCCGCTGGAGGACATCCCCCGCACCGGATGCGTGATCCTGGTCGGTTCGAACCTCGCGGAGACGATGCCGCCCGCGCTGCGCTATCTGACCGAGCTGCGGGAGAACGGCGGCCGGCTGATCGTCGTCGATCCGCGCCGGACCAGGACCGCCGAGCAGGCGGACCTGCATCTGGCGCCGCGTCCCGGCACCGATCTGGCGTTGGCGCTCGGGATGCTGCACCTGGTGGTGGCGGAGGGCCGGGTGGACGAGGAGTTCGTCCGCACCCGGACGAACGGCTGGGACGAGGCCCGGGCGGGTGCGATGGCGCACTGGCCGGAACTGGTGGAGCGCCTCACCGGGGTGTCCGTGCCGCGGCTGCGCGAGGCCGTGGAGATGTTCTGCGGGGCGGAGGACGGGATGGTGCTCACCGCGCGGGGCCCCGAGCAGCAGGCCAAGGGCACGGACACGGTCGGCGCGTGGATCAACTTCTGTCTGGCCACCGGCCGGGCGGGCCGCCCGCTGTCCGGCTACGGCTGCCTGACCGGGCAGGGCAACGGCCAGGGCGGGCGGGAGCACGGCCAGAAGGCGGACCAGCTGCCCGGGTACCGCAAGCTCACGGATCCTGCGGCCCGCCGCCACGTGGCCGGGGTGTGGGGGGTCGACCCCGACTCCCTGCCGGGGCCGGGCCGAAGCGCGTACGAGCTGCTGGACGCACTGGGGCGGGATGTGCGGTCGCTGCTGGTCATGGGGTCCAACCCGGTCGTGTCGGCGCCCCACGCGGGGCACGTCGAGGAGCGGCTGAGGTCGCTGGACTTCCTGGCGGTCGCGGACGTCGTGCTGTCGGAGACGGCGGAGCTGGCCGACGTGGTGCTGCCGGTGACGCAGTGGGCGGAGGAGAGCGGGACGACGACCAGCCTGGAGGGCCGGGTGCTGCTGCGGCAGCGGGCGGTCACTCCCCCGCCCGGGGTGCGCAGCGACCTGGAGGTGCTGCACGCGCTGGCCGGGCTGCTGGGGCACGGGAAGGGCTTCCCGGCCGATCCGGAGGAGGTCTTCGACGAGCTGCGCCGGGCGTCGGCGGGCGGCCCCGCCGACTACGCGGGGATCACCTACGCCCGGATCGCGGCCGAGGACGGGGTGTTCTGGCCCTGCCCGGACGAGGACCACGCGGGGACTCCGCGGCTGTTCCTGGAGCGGTTCGCGACGGACGACGGGCGGGCGCGGTTCGTCCCGGTGACGCACCGGGCCGCCGCCGAGGAGACGGACGCGGAGTACCCGGTGGTACTGACGACCGGCCGGGTCGTGTCCCAGTACCAGTCGGGGGCGCAGACCCGCCGGGTGGCCGAGCTGAACGCCGCCGCGCCGGGGCCGTTCGTGGAGCTGCATCCCCGGCTCGCGGAGCGGATCGGGGTGGCCGAGGGCGAGGATGTCGCGGTCACCTCCCGGCGGGGGCGGGCGGTGGCACCGGCGCGGATCACCGTGGGGATCCGTCAGGACACCGTGTTCATGCCGTTCCACTGGCCGGGCGCGGGCCGGGCCAACTCCCTGACCAACCCGGCGCTCGACCCGGTCTCCCGGATGCCGGAGTTCAAGGTGTGCGCGGTGCGCGTGGAGGCCGCCGGCTGAGCCAGTCGCCGCCCGGCACGGGTGTGCCGCCGGTGCGCAGCGAACGGGTGACGGCGGCCGCGGCGAGGTAGACCCAGGCCCGGACGGGTTCACCGGGGGCGTCGGGCGGCAGCACGGGTACGGCCCGGCGGGCCACCCTCTCGTACAGGTTGCGCGGGTGCTCCGGTCCCAGGTACTGCTCGAGGCCGTCGAGCAGCCCGAGCAGTTCCTCGTACGACCCGGGCGCCGCGGTGACCAGGGCGCCGCGGACGGTGCCGTGGCCCTCGATCGCGTACGGGTAGCCGGGGCCCTCGTAGAGGAGGGCCCCCGGCAGGACCGCGGGACGTTCCTCGCGGGTGCGGCCGCGGAGGAACCGGTCGTGGTTGGGCTCGCCCGGCAGCAGCGTGCCGTACACGAAGAAGGGCAGCGGGGCGTCCGTCACAGCGTCGCCGTGGGCGCCGTTTCGGCGGTCACCCAGGCGAGGTAGCGCTCGCTGCCGCGTACGACGGGCGTCGCGATGATCTCCGGCGTCGCGTAGTCGTGCGCCGCGACGAGGTGGGCCTCCAGCTCGTCGTAGCGCGCGGACGTCGTCTTGAACAGCACCTGCCACTCCTCGGCCGTCTCGACCGCGTCCTGCCAGCGGTAGACGGAGGTGACGGGGGCCGAGATCTGGGCGCAGGCGGCGAGCCGCGCCTCCACCGCGTCCCGGGCCAGGACGCGGGCCTTCTCCTCGCTGTCCGTGGTGGTCAGTACGGTCAGCCATGCGGGCTCGGTCATCCCGGCTCTCCCTGCTGTCGGCGTATCGGCGTCTCTGCGTATCGGCGTCCGTGGCCCCTCGATTGTGGGCCCACGGAGCGTCAGGCGCCGTACGGGTGACGGGCCCTGGCCTCCCTGAGGGCACGGCCCCACCAGACCAGCTGGTCGAGCATCCGCTTGGCGGCGCCGTCCGCCTGGGCCGGGTCCGTGAGCTCGCCCAGGTCGTCGAAGAGGGCGCCCGCGTTGTGGAAGGAGACGGTGTCGCGCACGGAGACGGCGTGCAGTTCGGCGAAGACCTGGCGCAGGTGCTCGACGGCCCGCAGGCCGCCGGAGACCCCGCCGTACGACACGAACGCGACGGGCCGGGCCTGCCATTCGGCGAAGTGCCGGTCGATGAGGTGCTTCAGCGGGGCCGGGTAGGAGTGGTTGTACTCGGGGGTCAGCACGACGAAGGCGTCGGCGCGTGCCAGCCGCGCGGTCGCCTCGGCGGCCCCGGTGCCGGGCGGCTCGGTGTCGGCGACGTCGATCAGTTCGGTCTCGATGTCCGGGTGTCCGGCCGCCCGCCTGAGGAACCACGCGGCGACGACGGGCCCGAAGCGGCCTTCGCGGTTGCTGCCGAGGATGACGGCCACCTTCAGCGGGGCGTCGGACGGGGTGGGGGCAGAGGGTTCGATGTCCATGCACCGAAGACTCACACCTCGACCGGGCTTGAGGTCAAGGGCGGTGGCGCGAAGCCTACGCTGGAGACCATGACGACCTCCGTACCGGACCTCCACGTCGAGTTCGACGGGCACCCCGCCACCGAGGAGGATCTGCGGATCCCGGCCTTCGCCGGGTACGGCCACTTCACCGCGATGCAGGTCAGGGACCGCGCGGTGCGCGGGCTCGCCCTCCATCTGGACCGCCTGGACTCCGCGAGCCGGGAACTGTTCGGAGCCCCGCTGGACGGGGAGCGCGTGCGGGGGCTGATCGGGCACGCGCTGGACAGCACCGGGGCCCGCGACGCGTCGGTGCGGGTGCACGGCTACCTGCCGCCGACCGGCACGGCGACGGTGACCATGGTGACGGTGCGGGAGCCGGCGCGCATGGACGGGGCGCCGCGGAGCCTGATGTCGGTCCCGTTCTCGCGCTCCGTACCGCACATCAAACGTCCTGGAGAATTCGGCCAGATCTACTACGGTCGGCAGGCCGGGCGGGCGGGCTTCGACGAGGCGCTCCTCACCTCGCCCGGGGGCATGGTGACCGAGGGCGCGATCACCAACATCGGCTTCTGGGACGGCACCTCGGTGGTCTGGCCGGACGCCCCGGCACTGGCCGGGATCACCATGTCGCTGCTGGAGCGGGGGCTGGCGCGGACGGGCCGGCCCTCGGTGCGGCGCGGGGTGACCCTGGAGGGGGCGGGCGCCTACCGGGCGGCGTTCGTCACCAACTCGCAGGGCATCGCGCCGGTCCACCGGATCGACGACACCGCCTTCGCGGTCGACACGGACCTGATGGAGCTGCTCGCCCGGGTGTACGAGGAGACTCCCGGCGAGCCCGTCTGACGTCGCCGGCGTACGCGACGATGGGGCGCATGCAGATCCACATCGAGGCATCGGACCTCCCCGGCCGCACCTGCGGGCCCGACACCGACTTCGCCGGTTTCGACAACGTCCACGTCGGCGTGCAGCGCAAGGACCGTCCCGGGGAACTCCTCGGCCTGCATCCCGGCGACGCGGCCCGCGCCTCCTGGACCCTGGACTGCACCGCCGTGTCCACCACGGAGGGCGTCGAGGTGTCGGGGCCGTACATCCAGAACCGGCTCGGGGGGCGCTTCGTCCATCTGTCCTGGGGCACCGTCGACGACTCCGGCGTCTTCACCATGTTCCGGCGGGCCAAGCTGATGATGAGCGACATCGACCCGGAGGTCCTCCGGGCCGCGGCACGGACGGGGCACCTCACGGCGCGGCTGCGCCTGAGCGACGACCTGGGCAGGCCGAAGTGTGCCCGGGTGCGCCCGCCGGACATCAGCTGGTCGGCGATCAGGAGCGCGCCGGGGGCCTGAGGGGCGGGAGCCGGGGCGGTGGGGCCCGAGGGGGCGGGCGGCGGAAGTCCGGGAGACGGCAGACATGACACCGCCCTCACCGGTCCCGGGGGGGGTGGGCCGGTGAGGGCAGTTGCCATGGGAGCGGCCGGGGGGCTGCCGTCCCGTGGGGGGGTAGAGACCGTTTGCCCGACCACCCCGAGGGGCATTCCTGTGACCTGCGTCACTTGGCCTGAAAGGCGCGAGGTCACCCGATCGGCACCGGCCGGGCATCGCGGTCCCGGCCACCGCCGCGACCTGCGCGGGCCGGGCGGACGGACGCACCCCGTCAGGTCCGTACGGGTGAAAGCTGACGGCGCGTCAGCATGCGGGCGGCCGGTCCGGCCCGTTATCTCGAAGGCAGGACACATCCGTCTGCCCGGAGGATTCCCATGCGCAGCCCCGCCCGCCTCGTGACCGGTACCGCCGCCGCGGCCCTCACCGCCGCAGCGCTCGGCCTCGCCATCCCGTCGGCCCACGCGGACGGGCTCGGCGGGCCGGAGCCCACGGTGGCGACGGCGGCGCCCGACCCGGCGGACTGCGGCTCCGCGGACACCGCCCCGGCGGTCTCCTGCGACAGCGGCGGGGTGGCGGCCGACGACCCGGGAGGGACCGAGTACGGCGTGGACCCGCCGGCGGGTCTCGGGGCCGAGGATCCGGACGCCCTCGACGGGCCGGACCCGGCAGGCGAGCCGGAGGCACCGGACGATCCGGCGGCGGAGTCGGAGCTCTCCTGGCCGCGGACCGAGGAGGGCGGCACGGGGACCGGGGACGAGGCCGGAGCGGTCCAGCGGCCCGGAACCGGGACGGGAACCCGGCCCGCACCTCCCTCGGAGACCGCCCCCGGATCCGCCGAGCCGCCCGTGCCCCCGGGGCACAGGCCCACGCCCACAGCCGGCCCCAGCCGGCCCTCCGGGCACGTGGGGACGGGCGTCGGCGGCAGTGCGGCCCCCGACACCGCCCAGCTCGCCACGGGCGCGGGCCTGGTCGCGGCGGCGGCCGTGGCCGGTGTCCTGCTGCTGCGCCGCAGCCGCCGCGCGTACGGCACGCGCCGCTGAGAGCGGCCGGGCGGAGGGCGGGACGTGGACAGGGCGACACTCAGGGCCAGGGCCTGGCTGGTGGGGATCGCCGCGTTGTGCGGGACCTGGCTGGTGCACAACGGGGCGGCGGTCCGGACCGAAGCCCCCCAGCCGTCCGCCGCCGAGGCCTTCACCGCCGGTGCCGGACCGCGGCCGGCCACCCGGGCCGCCGATCCGCTGCGCCCCTCCGTCCCGGTCAGGATCCGTATCGCGGCCATCGGTGTGGACGCGCCCATGACCGGCCTCGGGCTGGGCCCGGACGGCAGCCTCGACGCGCCGCCCGAGGGGGACCGCAACCTCACCGGCTGGTACGAGGGCGGCACCCCGCCCGGCACCAGGGGCACGGCTGTGGTCGCGGGCCATGTCGACGACGCCGAAGGGCCGTCGGTGTTCTACTCCCTCGGGTCCCTCAAGAAGGGGGCCGAGGTCGAGGTCGACCGCCGGGACGGCCGCACCGCCGTGTTCGCGGTCGACGCGGTCGAGGTGTACGAGAACGACACGTTCCCGGACGAGCGGGTCTACGGCGCCACCCCGGACGCCTCGCTGCGGCTGATCACCTGCGGCGGCGGGTACACACGGGAGACCGGCTACCAGGGCAACGTGGTGGTGTACGCCCACCTCACCGGGGTGCGCTGACCGGCCCGGCCACCGGACGGACCGGGCAGGCGCCGGTCAGGCGTTCCACTGGTCGAAGCCGAGCTTGGCGACCAGCGAGAACACCACGACCAGCAGCACCCCGCGGACGAAGTCGCTGCCCTTCCGGAGAGCCATCCGCGCCCCGAGCATCGCGCCCGCGAGATTGAATACCGCCATCAGCGCGGCCAGCTGCCACAGGACGGTCCCCTGGTAGGCGAACATCGCCAGCGCGCCGGCGTTGGTGCAGACGTTCACGATCTTGGCGTTGGCGGACGCGGTGACCAGGTCGAGGTGGAGCACGGCGGTCAGCGCCAGCACCAGGAAGGTACCCGTACCGGGTCCGAACAGCCCGTCGTAGAAGCCGATACCACCGCCGACCAGCACGATCGCGGTGACCGTGCGGGCCCGGGTGACCTTCTCGCCGGCCCCGTCACCGGCCGCCGCCGTGCCGAAGGACGGCCGCAGCATCACGAAGGCGGCGACCGCGAGCAGCACCACCATGATCACCGGGCGCAGCACGTCGCTGCTGATGCCGGCCGCGAAGAACGCGCCGGTCATCGATCCCGCGAGCGCCATGAGTCCGATGCGTACGGCGGTCCCCACCCGCACGGGCGCCTTGCGCAGGTAGGTGACGGCCGCACCGGACGTGCCGACGATGGCGACCGCCTTGTTGGTGCCGAGGACGTGCGCGGCCGGTACGTGCGGAAGCCCCAGCAGCAGGGCGGGCAGGAGGAGGAGCCCGCCGCCGCCCACCACCGCGTCGATCCAGCCGGCCGCCGCCGCGGCCAGACAGAGGACGACCAGGGTGGTGAGGGTGATCTCAGGCATGTTCGCGACTAAAGCAGATGGTGGGTACACCGTCCAAACGGCGGTGCCGCGGCGCCCTCACAGACGGCGCCGGGACGCGCTGAGCGCAAGGTTCCTCCCGGGAAACAGGAGGGATGCGGTCGGGTAACACCCGCCGCGCACTCTCGACGGCATGAGGACAGAGTCGGAGAACACGGCGCGGGTGGTGGTGATCGGCGCCGGGGTGGCGGGCGCGCGGCTCGCCGCCCGGGTGCCCGGTGTCACCGTCGTCGGCGAGGAGCCGCACGCACCGTACAACAGGGTGCTGCTCGCCGAGGTGCTCGCGGGCCGGTACGAGCCGGACGTCATCGCCCTGCCGCCCGCCGAGGTGCGGCGCGGGGTGCGTGTCGTGCGGATCGACCGGGCGGAGCGCCGGGTGCTCTGCGACGACGGCGGAGTCATCGGCTACGGGCGCCTGGTGCTGGCCACCGGCTCCAACCCGGTACTGCCGCCGCTGCGGGGCCTCGGCCGCACGCTGCCGGACGGGGTGCATCCGTTCCGCACCCTCGACGACTGCCTGGCCCTGCGCGCCGCGGTGCGCCCCGATGTGCGCGCCGTCGTCATCGGCGGCGGGCTCCTCGGGGTGTCGGCTGCCCGCGCCCTGGCGGAGTGCGGCGCCCAGGTGGTGCTGGCCCAGCAGGGCGAGCACCTCATGGAGCGGCAACTGGACGCCGAGGCCGCCGGGATGCTGCGCCGCCACCTGGAGGCCCTCGGGGTCGAGGTGCACACCGAGTGCCGGGTCCGCGGACTGCGCTGCACCGACGGGGACACCCCGGCGGTGCGGGCCGTGGAACTCGCCGACGGCTACGAGCTGGAGGCCGAGCTCACCGTGCTGGCGTGCGGCGTCCGCCCCAGGACCGGGCTGGCGAAGGCCGCAGGGCTCGAGGTCCGCAAGGGCGTCGTCGTGGACGACGAGCTGCGCACCTCGGACCCGTACATCCACGCGGTCGGCGACTGCGCCGAGCACGACGGGACGGTCTACGGGCTGGCGGGCGCCGCGCTCGACCAGGCCGACGTCCTGGCCGAGGTCCTGGCCGGGCGTCCGGCCGGCTACGGGGGCACCAGGGCCCTGACACGGCTCACCCTGCGGTCCCCCTCCGTCGCGCCCGCGCCGTCCGGAGCCGCCGTCGCCTCCGGGACGTCGGGAGGGCTCGACCTGGCCGCCTTCGGCGACTCCCGCCCGATGCCCGGCGACGACGTGGTCCGGCTGGCCGACGCCACCCGGGGCGCGTACCGCACGGTCGTCGTCCGGGGCGACCGGCTGGCGGGCGGGGTGCTGTTCGGCGACCTCGCCGCGGTCGGCACCCTCGCCCGGACCTGGCAGGACGACGAACCCCTCCCCGCCGACATGTCCCTGCTCCACCTGCTCACCAACGACGGAGGCTTCTGATGCCGGTGTCCACTCCCCCGACCGCCCCCACCGCGGGCGTGCCGACGATCGTGGTCGTCGGGCACGGCATGGTCGGTCAGCGGTTCCTGGAAGCGCTCGCCGACCGCGGCCTGACCCCCGCGGCGGGTACCGCCCGGGTCGTCGTGCTCTGCGAGGAGCCCCGCCCCGCGTACGACCGCGTCCAGCTGACCTCGTACTTCTCCGGGAGGACGCCGGAGGACCTCTCGCTCGTCGAGCCCGGCTTCATGGAGCGCCACGGCATCGAGCTGCGCGTCGGCGACCCGGCGGAGAGCGTCGACCGTGAGGCGCGCACCGTCACCGCGCGCTCCGGGGAGACGTTCTCCTACGACACGCTGGTGCTGGCCACCGGCTCGTACCCCTTCGTGCCGCCGGTCCCCGGCAAGGACGCCGAGGGCTGCTTCGTCTACCGCACCATCGAGGACCTCCTCGCGATCGAGGAGTACGCGAGGAACGCGCGGACCGGCGCGGTCGTCGGCGGCGGGCTGCTCGGCCTGGAGGCCGCGGGCGCGTTGAAGGGACTCGGACTCGACACGCACGTCGTGGAGTTCGCGCCCCGGCTGATGCCCGTCCAGGTGGACGAGGGCGGCGGCGCGGCGCTGCTGCGCACCATCGAGAACATGGGCCTGACCGTCCACACCGGTGTCGGCACCCAGGAGGTCACCGCGGGCGAGGACGGCCGGGTCGACGGCATGTGTCTGTCGGACGGTTCCTCGCTGGAGACCGACCTGGTCGTCTTCTCCGCCGGTGTGCGCCCCCGGGACCAGCTGGCCCGCGACTGCGGTCTGGCGGTCGGCCCGCGCGGCGGCATCGTCGTCGACGAGGAGTGCCGCACCTCGGACAGCGCCGTCTTCGCGATCGGCGAGTGCGCGCTCGCGTCGGACGGCCGGGTCTACGGACTGGTGGCGCCCGGCTACGAGATGGCGCTGGCGGTCGCCGAGGTGATCGCGGGCAACGCGGCCTCGTTCACGGGCGCCGACCTCTCCACGAAGCTGAAGCTGCTGGGTGTGGACGTCGCCTCCTTCGGCGACGCGCACGGCGCTGCCGAGGGCTGTCTCGACGTCGTGTACGCGGACTCCCGCTCGGGTGTCTACAAGAAGCTGGTGATCGGCCAGGACGGCACGCTGCTCGGCGGTGTGCTGGTCGGTGACGCCGACCAGTACGGCACGCTGCGGCCGATGACCGGCACGGTCCTGCCCGTCGCACCCGAGCAGCTGGTGCTGCCGGCCGGTGCGGGCGGCCCGGTCACCCTCGGTCCGTCCTCGCTGCCCGACGACGCCGTGATCTGCTCCTGCCACAACGTCACCAAGGGCGCGATCTGCGAGCACACCACACTGCCCGAGGTGAAGAAGTGCACCAAGGCCGGCACAGGGTGCGGAAGTTGCGTCAAGGTCATCGGACAGCTGCTGCCCCAGCCCGCGGACCAGGGGCTGTGCGGCTGCTTCGAGTACACCCGCAGTGAGCTGTACGAGATCGTCCGCACCCTCGGTGTCACGACGTACGCCGGACTCCTCGACTCACACGGCCGCGAGCAGGCCCGCGGAGGCGACGGCTGCGAGGTCTGCAAGCCCACGGTCGGCTCGATCATCGCCTCGCTGGCCCCGACGGTCGGTGCGAGCGGGTACGTCCTGGACGGCGAGCAGGCCGCCCTGCAGGACACCAACGACCACTTCCTGGCCAACCTCCAGCGCAACGGCTCGTACTCCGTCGTGCCGCGCATCCCCGGCGGTGAGATCACCCCGGAGAAGCTGATCGTGATCGGCGAGGTGGCCCGGGACTTCGGCCTCTACACCAAGATCACCGGCGGCCAGCGGATCGACCTCTTCGGCGCCCGCGTCGACCAGCTGCCGCTGATCTGGACACGCCTGGTGGACGCGGGCTTCGAGTCCGGGCACGCCTACGGGAAGTCCCTGCGCACGGTCAAGTCCTGCGTGGGGCAGACCTGGTGCCGCTACGGGGTCCAGGACTCCGTGAAGATGGCGATCGACCTGGAGCTGCGCTACCGGGGGCTGCGTTCCCCGCACAAGCTGAAGTCGGCGGTCTCCGGCTGCGCCCGGGAGTGCGCGGAGGCCCGCGGCAAGGACTTCGGGATCATCGCCACGGCGCAGGGCTGGAACCTCTACGTGGGCGGCAACGGCGGCGCGACGCCGCGCCACGCGGACCTGCTCGCCCAGGACCTGTCCGACGCCGAACTGGTCCGTCTCATCGACCGCTTCCTCATGTTCTACATCCGCACGGCGGACCGTCTGGAGCGCACCTCGACCTGGCTGGACCGGATCGAGGGCGGCCTGGACCACGTCCGCGACGTCGTCGTGCACGACTCGCTGGGCCTCTGCGACGAGCTGGAGCGGCTGATGGCCGACCACGTCGGCGGCTACCGCGACGAGTGGGCCGCGACCATCGGCGACCCGGAGCGGCTGAGGCGCTTCGTGACCTTCGTGAACGCCCCCGACGCACCCGACCCCTCGGTCAAGTTCGTCCCCGAGCGGGACCAGGTCAAGCCCGACCTCGACATCCTCGCGGGCCCGGTGCTCGCCATCCGCACGCTTGAAGGGACTTCCTCCTGATGACGACGCAGACGCTCGAAACGGCGCAGGACACCCGGACGATCCGGCTCGCCGACGGGGACGGCTGGTTCACGGTCTGCGACCGCGAGCTGCTGACCCCGGGGCGCGGTGTGGCCGCGCTCCTCCCGGACGGCCGTCAGGTCGCCCTGTTCGTGGACCGGTCGGGGCGGGTGCACGCGATCGACAACCGTGACCCCTTCACCGGCGCGTACGTCCTCTCCCGCGGCCTGGTCGGATCGGCCGGGGGCCGGCCGTTCGTCGCGTCGCCGCTGCTGAAGCAGCGCTTCGACCTGGAGACGGGGGCCTGCCTGGACGACGACGAGGTCTCCGTGCCGGTCTTCGCGGTCCGCGCGGACTGATCCCGCCCTGTTCATGACACGTTGGAGCTCCGGCAACCACGCGCCTCTACTGTCCTGACGTTCGACCCGCCGGGCCGACCGGACCGGCGGGCCAGCACGTCACCCGTGGAGTGATCGTGGAACGTCGGACCTTCTTGCGCACAGCGGTGATCGGCACCTCGGCGGCGGCCTTCGGCGGCACCCTGTGGCGGGGTGCCGCCTTCGCGGACCCCGCCCAGCCGGCCACCGGCCCCTACGGCGCGCTGCAGGCGGCGAACAGCAACGGCATCCTGCTGCCGAGCGGCTTCACCAGCAGGATCATCGCCCGTTCGGGACAGGCCGTCCCCGGCACCTCGTACACCTGGCACAGCGCGCCCGACGGCGGGGCCACCTTCACCGACGGCGGCGGCTGGATCTACGTCTCCAACGCCGAGGTGTCCTCGGGCAGCGGCGGCGGGGCGAGCGCGGTGCGCTTCAACTCCTCGGGGACCGTCACCTCGGCCTACCGGATCCTGTCCGGCACGAACAACAACTGCGCCGGCGGCAGGACTCCGTGGAACACCTGGCTCTCCTGCGAGGAGGTGACCCGCGGCTTCGTGTACGAGACGGACCCGTGGGGAGTGAACGCGGCCGTCCAGCGCCCCGCGATGGGCCGGTTCAAGCACGAGGCGGCGGCCGCGGACCCCGACCACGGCTACGTCTACCTCACCGAGGACGAGACGGACGGGCGCTTCTACCGCTTCCGTCCCACCACCTGGGGCAACCTGTCCTCCGGCACGCTCCAGGTACTGGTCGCGGGAACCGGCACCTCGGGCCCGGTGACCTGGACGACCGTCCCCGACCCGGACGGTTCGCCCACGCAGACCCGCTACCAGGTCTCCGGCGCCAAGGTGTTCAACGGCGGTGAGGGCTGCTTCTACGCGGCGGGCACCTGCTGGTTCACCACGAAGGGCGACAACAGGGTGTGGGCGTACGACGCGAACGCCTCGTCGCTCTCGCTCGTCTACGACGACTCGCTCGTCACGGGCGGCAGCGCCCCGCTGACCGGCGTGGACAACGTCACCCGTGCCGCCTCGGGCGACCTGTACGTCGCGGAGGACGGCGGGAACATGGAGATCTGCCTGATCACCCCGGACGACACCGTCGCCCCGTTCCTGCGGATCAGCGGCCAGTCCGGCTCCGAGATCACCGGCCCGGCCTTCTCCCCGGACGGCCGCCGGCTCTACTTCTCCTCGCAGCGCGGCACCGCCGGAAGCTCGTCCGGGGGTATCACCTACGAGGTCACGGGGCCGTTCCGCTCCTGATCCGCCCTGGGGCGGCGGTCGCGGGGCCGGCTCCGCGACCGCCGCCCCGCCGTGCGTCAGGCCTGTCCCGCGACCGCCGCGGGGTCCATCCAGACGACCTCCCAGATGTGACCGTCCGGGTCCTGGAAGGAGCGGCCGTACATGAAGCCCTCGTCCATGGGGTCGTTGGCGGGCGACCCGCCGTTGGCCAGTGCCGCGTCCGCCAGCTCGTCGACCTTCTCGCGGCTGTCCGCGCTCAGGGCGATCAGGACCTCGGTCGTCCTGGAGGCGTCGGCGATCTCCTTCCTGGTGAAGTCCTTGAAGCGCGGCTCGGTGATGAGCATGGCGAAGATGGTGTCGCTGATGACGAGACAGGCCGTCGTCTCGTCGCTGAACTGCGGGTTGAAGCCGAACCCGAGCTCCGCGAAGAAGTTCTTCGTCGTCCCGAGGTCCTTGACGGGCAGGTTCACGAAGATCATCTGAGGCTGAGGCATGGTGTCCCACTCTTCCGTCCGGCACTCTGCGGTGCTCCCGCGCGCTCCGTGCGAGCGCTTACGAGGGGTAGACGGCCGGCGCCCCCGGAACTCATCGCCGGCGAGCGTCCGCCGGACGGAATTCCGGCATTCCGCGCCCGTACCCGGTGCTACCGGTGGAAACTGGGCGTGGTCGCGGTGCCGGGGGGTCCGCCGACACGGTGCGGCGGAACGCCGTGCGTACGGTCGAGGAGGCGCACCGCAGGATGCTCGTGGACCTGATGGGCCGCTGCGGCCCCGACTCCTTGCTCGTCGACCGCCGGCCCGACGGGGCGGAACTGACCGTGCGCTCAGCCACGGCGCTCCGTCGGAGCGGGGCGAGCGCCGTGGCTGAGCGGGATTCCCGGGGCGACGGGCTCCCGGGCGGCGGGCTCGAGTTCTCCGACTTCTGCACGGCTTACCGCCCGTCACTCGTGGCCCTGGGCGGGGCGAACGGCCTGGTCGCCGCGTACGTGGGGTTTCCCCGACTGCTCACGGGCGCCTACGTCCGGCTGTTCCGCTGGATCGTCCAGCCGGTGCGACGGCGCCAGGAGCTGGAGGCGGACGCGGCGGCAGCGGAGGTCTGCGAGGCCCCGCAGCGCGCCGAAGCCCTCGTCCGGCAGGCCATGGCCGGCCAGCTGTGGCCCCGTTTCCAGCAGGTGTTCCTGGATACGGCTCCCGGCGGCGTACTTCCCACGGACCCGTTCAGGAGCTTCGCGCCGGCGGTCTCCAGTCTGGGGATCCGCGACCGCCTGCCGCACCTGCGCGCCGACGTGGTGACCGGACCGACCGTGAGGACCGAGCTCGGGGCGTCCCATCCCGACCTGGCGGAACGGCTGCGGAACCCCCTGGAGGACGCGCCCCTCCCCGCGGAACCCTCGTTCCGGCCGGACGCG